>Ga0008838_101115_pt1 | contig 13819 bp, 10 predicted proteins | sample HotLakConUCCSL28_FD_62212 | JGI IMG/M metagenome (GOLD analysis project Ga0008838, IMG submission 62212) | Hypersaline microbial mat communities from Hot Lake, Washington, USA - Hot Lake Consortium UCC-SL28 (Hybrid Assembly) | ecosystem: Environmental > Aquatic > Thermal springs > Hot (42-90C) ...
AGGAGCGCGCAGGGAGCAGGCAGCCGCGTCGGCAACGCCGGAGTCGGACGCCACGACAGCGCCGTCAGCCCCCCTCGCGCCATCCAGCGCCACCGGTCCCGTCCCGCTCGGCGCCGCTCCGGCCGCGGCGATGCAGGCGGCCAGACCGTCCGCAGCCCCGCCAATGGCGGGAGGCGAAGCGCTGGCGGGAACGACGCCGCGGCAGGGATCGCCCTCGACAGGCACCGCGCCGTCGGAGGGCGCCGCGTCTTCCGGCGACACCGCCGCGCTGGAGCGCGCCGCGACGCCCGCCGCGGCGGTCACGGCGGCACGCCAGACGGCCCGCGGTGCGCCTGCCGTCACGCTCGCCGCGATCCTGGCAGAGGACGCGCAGACGCCCATCGGGCCGACGCCCCTTGACGAGGGGCCCGGTGACAGGACGCCCAACCACCGCTCCGCCGGCGGCGAGCCTTCGCTGCCGGGCCGCGACAGACCGTCGCTTCCTGCCGACATCGGAACCGTCGTGACGCGGCGGGAGACCCATTTCGCCCCGGTTCGCCAGCGCGATCCCGCAGCCGCAGGCCATGCCGGCGCAACCAGCCAGCCGCCATCCGTGGCGCCGGCGCTGCCGCAGCACCTCGGCCTCGCGCCGCTTCCCTCCGGCGCAGCGTTGCCCCCGGCGCAGTCGTCAACCGCGCCACCGGCGGCGCGTCCAGAAGCATCGATCATCCTCGGCCAGATCGTTCAGGCGATTGTCGCGCGTGGAGACGGAGCGGCAGCGGGAGCGCCCGAGCCGAGCGCCGCCGCGCCGACGTCGCAGGCAGCCCAGCCCGTCACGATCGCCGCGGCGGCAGGTCCCGTCAGGATCGTCGAGATCCAGCTCCAGCCCGCGGCGCTCGGCGCACTCACGGTGACGATGCGCCTCTCGCCCGCAGGCCTCAAGGTGACCGTGAGCGCCTCGAGCCGCGAGACGGCACAGCTCCTCGACGAGAACCGGAAGGAGCTCGCCGAGCTCATTCGCGGCGTCGGCTACGACGGTGCGGACGTGACCGTCGAGCAAGCCGCCGCGGCCAATGCGGACGCGGGAGGCTCCGGTCCCGGTGCCGGCGGCAACCCGCCGTCGGAGAGGCGAAGGCCAGTGGATCCGCCGCGCCTGCAGGGGTTCGCGACGCCGGGCGACACCCGCCTCCATCGCAGCATCGTGGTCTGATCGCCGCCGCCCGGCGCGAACCATCGCGCACCGCGCCTGGAGGCCGCCGGACATCCGGCGGGCTCCTCCCGCAGAACGATGACGCCGATGCCCGCCCGGCAGACGACGAGGCGAGGACGGCCGAACCATGCGAGCCGTCCCCGCGGTTTCGCGCGCTGCCGCGCGCACGCCTCGGCGGCCTTTCGTCCAGCGCACTTCCACGCGCGCCGGGTCTGCATGGGAAACTTTGCACGGGATGTGCACGCGGCCTCACCCGCCCGACCGGATCGAGGCCGTGCCGATTGCGCGCGTGTCCGCTTCTCGCGCGGATCCCGCCATGGGTCGTGTCCGCCTTGAGCCCGCCTCAGGCCGCGGCGCACGCAAGGCTTGCGGCGGCGAGGGCGAAGCGTGCCGAGAAGGGACGAGGCGGCTTCAGTCGAAACGTGTGCGGTGGACGGTCCGGAACGCGCCTGAAACCGGGGATCCGGAGATTGTCCGATGAACTGAGGTTGATCGACCAATCGAGTCCAGCAGGGTTGCGGCCACGCCGGGGGAAGGCCGAGCGCAAGCTCCGGCGGCGGGCCGGAGCTCGCCGCGCCGAGACCGGAGGCCTTGCGGCCGGCGCCCGCGTCAGCCGAAGAGGGCGTCGACGTCGTCCTGGCTCACGACGCCCCTGTCCCCGGCCAGGGCGGGGCCGTTGAGGAGCTTCTTCTCGGGCGGCGTCTCAGCATCGGACGCCGAGAGGTCGAGAGTCTTCCAGACGTCCACCATGGCGGCGATGCGCTCCTCGATGAACTGCAGGCTGTCGACCACCTTCGAGATGCGCTGGCCCGTGATGTCCTGGAAGTTGCAGGCTTCGAAGATCTGGATGACGCAGTCACCGATCACCTGCGCGTCCTGCGCGAGGCGTTCGTCCGCCGAGGACTGGAGGGGCTGGACGATCACGTCGATGCGCTCGGCGGCGGCGAGGATGCTGTCGGTCGCCGTCTCGGTGCCCGTGACGACGGCGCGCAGCTCCTCGGCCGTGCGGTTCTGGGCGGGATCGGCGACGCCGCGGGCCCGCAGCGCCGAGATCTCGGCCTTCGTGACCTCTATGCGCTTCTGGATGTCGTCGACGCCGCTCCACAACGCGATGGCGTTGTCCACCGGTGCGCTGGTGCCCTGCTGGGTTCCCTGCACCTGCGCGCGAAGCGTGTAGAGCTCGCGCAGGATGTGGTCGACCTGCTGCGACGTCGGCGACTGCTCTGCAAGGTGCTTCGCCTGCGCGATCTCGACCCGGTACGGTCTCGCCATTGTGTCAGCTCCCGTGGCGCACATCCTGCTCGTCCGCAGATGTTACACGCGCCGCGAGCGCTTACAATCTCAACGGGCACCCTCGGATCAGGTCCGCACAAGGCACGCGGGCAGCGCCGGGCAAGCGGCCGGCGCTAGAGGAAGTCCCCATGCCAACTCCGGGCGCCGACCCGGACATTTCGCGGAGGGGAACATGTCCCTTGATCTGACGACTCCCGTGCTGGTCGTGGACGACTACAAGACCATGATCAGGATCATCAAGAACCTCCTGCGCCAGATCGGCTTCGAGGACGTGGACGACGCGGCCGACGGGACCGAGGCGCTGACGCGGCTGCGCGAGAAGAAGTACGGCCTGATCATCTCGGACTGGAACATGGAGCCGATGACGGGCTACGATCTCCTGAAGGCTGTTCGGGCAGATCCTGAGCTCGCCGCGATCCCCTTCATCATGGTGACCGCCGAGGCGAAGTCCGAGAACGTCGTCGCTGCAAAGCAGGCCGGCGTCTCGAACTACATCGTGAAGCCGTTCAACGCACAGACGCTGAAGGGCAAGATCGAATCCGTCTTCCAGCCCGCCTGACGCCTGGACAGATCGCGCGCGCCGCACACGGCGCGGCGCACGTCGCTGCGCCGCGCGCCGAGGCGCCGCCCGCGGGCGGCCGGCGCGTGCCTGGCCCCGGACGGTTCCGCAGCCGCCGGGAAGCCATTCCTCGCCCGGCGTGCGCGACCGCGAGCACCTCCCATGGTAAAGACGATATTACACGCTTTCCGAGCATTTTTCGGTTGCATCCGCCGGGATGAACCTCCTATGGTTGCTGAAGCAGCGGTCTGGTGCAACCTATGCGTCGGATGGCCGGAGTGTTCCGGTCCAGGCAGCGCAGGACCGTGCATGTGAAGGAACATACCAGGCCAGAAGCGTGGCGTGCCACGCCTCAACCGAGAGGTCCCCGACGTGTACATCGTCATCGATTCAAGAGACGTCGTCGCCAACGGTTACAAGTCCGGATTCGAACGTGAAGGTCTTGCCTGCACGGCGTTCTCCGGGAGCGAATTTCCCGACTGGCTGCAGTCCCTGTCCGACGCCGACCTGAACGCGATCCAGGCGGTCGTGCTCGGGGAGACGGAGCAGCGGCTCGAGCTTCCCGCCCTCGTCCGCGCACGCGGCCGCGTCCCCATCATCGCCCTCAAGGAAGACCGCGGGCTCGACGAGACCCTGTCCCTGTTCGACGTCGGCGTGGACGACGTCGTCAAGAAGCCAGCCCCGGTGCGCGAACTCGTCGCCCGCGCCCACGCCATCTGGCGCCGCTCCAGCGACATGCGGGAGGAGGCGCAGTTCGGCCGCCTGACGGTCTACTTCGACTCGCGCGATCCGACGGTCGACGGCCTGCCCCTCCAGCTTCCACGGCGCGAGCGGCAGATCCTCGAGTACCTCGTCAAGCACAGGCGGCGGCGCATCACGAAGACGCAGCTGTTCAACGCCATCTACGGCCTCTTCAACGACAGCGTGGACGAGACCGTGATCGAGGGACACATCTCCAAGCTGCGCAAGAAGCTGCGCGAGCGCCTCGGCCACGACGTGATCGACGCCAAACGCTTCGCCGGCTACGCCTTCATCGGCGAACGCCAGCCGTGCGAGATCGCTCCGCCGCAGGGCTTCGACGGCGAGCGCGCGCCGATCACGCTTCTTCCCCAGGGCGAGCGTACGTCCCGACGCGTCCAGAGCCTCGGCCCGCTGCCGCAGGAGGCCTGACCGCCCGCAGACACCGCAGACCCCGCAGAAGGCGCCCGTCGCAGGACCGGCGCCTTCCGCAATGCCCTTCGGCACGGGCCTTGCGGGGGCCGCTCCGGGATGCACCCGGCGATCCTCGAAAGCCGACGCTCTACCTCGAGGCAACGTCCGCGCGCGAGGCCAGTCTTGCGGAGCGTCGGCTTGGACCCGCCCACCGGCGACCGGAACATCCCGCCGGAGAGGTGCTCAATCGGGTGGATTTGTCCCGTCCGGCAGGGACCGCTCGTATTCGACAGGGAGAGCATCCTGTCGGCGCACGTTCGAGCCCGGGATGATCTCGCCTGAAACGCTCGCCACACCGCGGATGATCCCGGCGACGGGGCGGCGAACATTCACCTCACCCGCCGGGGCCGGCTCCGAAAAGGTGCCGCGGGATCGCCGCCGCGCATGCCCCGGCGTGAAGTCTTCTTCAATCTCCGGGCTCGGCGCCCAGGGGCGGCCCCGCAAGTCCTCCGCCGTCCCGGCATCGGCGCGAAGCAGACCGCCGAACCGGAAGTCCTGCACCATAGCGGCTCCGGCGTGCAGCAGGCGGCCGAACCGGCAGTCCTCTGCCATCCCCGGCCTTGGCAGCCCAGCGGACGACCCGGCAGTCCTTCACCATCAGAGCCTTGGCGATGAGCAGGCCGCCGAACCGGGCGTCCTTCACCATCCCGGCCTCGGCGCCAGCAGACCGCCGAACCGGCAGTCCTCCGCCATCCCCGGCCTCGGCGGCCCAGCGGGCAAGCCGGCAGTCCTTCACCATCAAAGTCTCGGCGCCAGGCAGACCACCGAAGCGGCACCCCTCTGCCATCCCCGGCCTTGGCGACCCAGCGGACGACCCGGCAGTCCTTTACCATCAGAGCATTGGCGCCGGACAGGCCGCCGAAGCGGGCGTCCTTCACCATCCCGAAATCGGCGCGCAGCAGCCCGCCAAATCGGCACTCCTCCGCAATTCCCGGCCCTGCCGGCCCAGCGGGCGAGCCGGCAGTCCTTCACCATCAAAGTCTCGGCACCGGGCAGGCCGCCGAAGCGGGCGTCCTTCACCATCCCGACATCGGCGCCAGCAGACCACCAAATCGGGAGTCCTCCGCCATCCCCGGCCTCGGCGGCCCAGCGGGCGCACCGGCAGCCTTCACCATCGAAGCCTCGGCGCCGGGCAGACAGCCGAACCGGGCGTCCTTCACCATCCCGGCATCGAAGCGCAGCAGACCGCCGAACCGGAGTCCTCTGCCATCCCCGCCTCGGCGTGCAGCAGACGGCCGAACCGGGAGTCCTCTGCCATCCCGGGCCGCGGCCGCCCAGCGGGCGACCCGGCAGTCCTTCACCATCAAAGCCTCGGCGCCGGGCAGGCAGCCGAAGCGGGCGTCCTTCACCATCCCGGCATCGGCGCGCAGCAGAACGCCGAACCGGCAGTCCTCTGCCATCCCCAGCCTTGGCGGCACAGCGGGCGACCCGGTAGTCCTTACCATCCAAGCCTCGGCGCCGAGCAGCCCGCCGAACCGGGCGTCCTCACCATCCCGGCATCGGCGGGCAGCAGACCGCCGAACCGGCAGTCCTCTGCCATCCCGGCCACAGCGCCAAGCATGCGGCCGAAACGGCAGTCCTCCGCCATCCCCGGCCTCGGCGGCCCAGCGGGCGACCGGGCAATCCTTCACCGTCAGAGCCTCGGCGCAGGGCAGACCGCCGAACCGGACGTCCTTCGCCATCCCGGCATCGGTGCGCAGCAGGCCGCCGAACCGGAACTCCTCCGCCATCCCGGCCACGGCGCCAAGCATGCCGCCGAACCGGGAGTCCTCTGCCATCCCGGGCCTTGGCCGCCCAGCGGGCGACCCGGCAGTCCTTCACCATCAAAGCCTCGGCGCCGGGCAGGCAGCCGAAGCGGGCGTCCTTCACCATCCCGGCATCGGCGCCAGCAGACCGCCGAACCGGCAGTCCTCCGCCATCCCCGGCCTCGGCGGCCCAGCGGGAGACCCGGCAATCCTTCACCGTCAGAGCCTCGGCGCGGGGCAGACCGCCGAACCGGGGGTCCTTCACCTTCCAGGCATCGGCGCGCAGCAGGCCGCCGAACCGGAACTCCTTCACCATCCCGGCATCGGTGCGCAGCAGGCCGCCGAACCGGAACTCCTCCGCCATCCCGGCCACGGCGCCAAGCATGCCGCCGAACCGGCAGTCCCCCACCATCCCCGGCCTTGGCGCCCAGTGGGCGGCCGGGCAGTCCTTCGCCATCCCGGCCTCGGCGCGCAGCGGGCGGCCGAAACGCCAAGGTGGAGCGACACCGACAGCGCGATCGACGACGCCATGAGCCGTCCAGCCGAGCGCGCACCACCTGGCCGGGCCGCGCCCGACGGCGCCGCGCGTCAATTCGCCACCGCGCCGGTCAGCCCAACCGGCCGAACCGCCGGCGGCGGGATCGAACGGACACCGGGAGAGCCGCGAAGCGGTCGCCGACGAGCGAGACGCCGAGCACCGTCAGCGCGATGGCAGCGCCCGGCAGAAGCACGAGATGCGGCGCCGAGCGGACGAGCGAGCGCCCCTCCGCGACCATCGCCCCCCAGCTCGTCACGTTGGGATCGGAAAGGCCGAGGAAGGCGAGCGCACTTTCCACCAGGATCGCCTCCGCCACCGCAACGCCGAACAGCGCCACCACCGGCTGCATCGCCCCCGGCAGCACCACGACAACCGCCACAGCCGCCGGCGAAAGCCCCGCAAGGCGCGCGGCCGCCACGAAGTCGAGGGTGCGCAGGCGCATCACCTCGGCGCGCACGAGCCGCGCCGAAAGCGGCCACGACGCGAGCGCGATGGCGAGGATGACCGTCCCGAGGGAAGGCCCGAGAGCCCCCGTCAGCGCCAGGGCGAGGAGAAACGTCGGCACTGTCTGAACCGCCTCGGTGAACCGCATGAGGACAGCGTCCACCGCCCCGCCCGCAAATCCCGCGAGAAGCCCCACCAGCGTGCCGAAGCCGAGGGTCGCGAGCGCCGCCACGAACCCCACGAACAGCGACACGCGGGCGCCGTGGAGGAGACCCGACAGGACGTCGCGGCCGAGCCTGTCGGTCCCGAAGGGGTGGGCCGCGTCCTCGAAGGGCGGGAGCATGGGCCGTGCGACGATGTCGAGCGGATCGCCCGGCCCGATCAGCGGCGCCAGCGCAGCGACGACGGCGACGATCCCGAGGAGGCCCGCGCCGACGATCGCACCCGGCCGCACCTCAGCCCCCCCGCCCCGCCGCCCCGGCCCGCACCCGCGGGTCGAGAACGGCGTAGAGGAGGTCGACGAGAAGGTTCGCGACCATCACGAGGACCGCGCCGCACAGGACGACGCCCGCAAGCAGGAGCGCATCCCTCTGCACCACCGCCATCGCAGCGAGGCTGCCGAAGCCCGGCACGGCGAACACGGTCTCCACCACGACGCTTCCGCCGAGCATCGCGCTCGCCTGAACGCCGAAGAGGGTCGCGAGGGGGATGAGGGCCGGCCGCATGAGATGGCGGCCGAGGAGGCGCATTCCGCCCACACCCTTCGCCCGCGCCGTGCGCACGAAATCCGCGCGAAGGGTCTCGACCAGCGCAGCCCGGGCGACGCGCACGTAAAGCGCGAGATAGGTGAGCGTGAGTGTCGCGACGGGAAGGACGAGATGGCGCGCCGTGTCGAGTGCGCGCGCCGCCGCGCCCTCAGGCGGCGGGAAGGAGGCGAGCCCGCCCACCGGCAGCCAGCGCAACTCCACCGAGAAGACGATGAGGCCGACCAGGGCGACGACGAAGCCCGGCGTGGCGTTCAGCGTGGACGCCACCGCGCCGACGGCGCCGTCGGCGAGCCTCCCCGCCCGCAGCGCCGCGAGGATCCCGAGGAGGGTGCCGATGAGCGCCGTCGCGACGAGCGCCGCCCCCATCATCAGGAGCGTCACCGGGAGGCGCTCTGCGACGACCTCCGCCACGGGCCGCCCGAACGCCGCCGAGATGCCAAGGTCGAGGGTCGCGATGCGGGAGAGGTACGCAAGGAAGCGCTCGGCGAGGGTGCCCGACAGGCCGAACTCCTCCCGCAGCGCCGCAGCGAGCCCCGCGTCCCCCGCCCCCGCCTCGGCGAGCCAGGCGTCCACGGCGTCCCCCTCGCCCATCTCGAGGAGCGAGAAGACGAAGGTCGCGACGATGAGGAGGACGACGAGGCGCGACAGAAGCCCGAGCGCGGCGCCGGCGAAGGCCCGCCCCGCGCCGCTCAGCGCTCGATCCAGGTGTCTGCCCATCCCGACGTCGCCCAGCGCGGATTGCTCGCGACGTTCTTCACACTCTGCCGCGCCACCGTGACGAACGTGAACTCGACGAGCGGGATCACCGGCAGGAGCTCGGCCGCGCGCCTCTGCATCGCGTGGTAGATCTCCACCCGCCGCGCCTCGTCGAGCTCCGTCGCGCCCGCCGCGATGAGGCGGTTCATCTCGGGATCGTCGAAGCCGTACTGGTTCGTGAACGGCACGCCCGCGGGCAGTCCGCCCTGGTAGAGGGCCGTCGTCGAGATCGCGGGATCGTTCCTGTAGACCGGCGAGCCGATGGCAAGGTCGAAGTCGTGGTCGGTGTAGACGGCGCGGATGTGGCCGGCCGGATCCGCCGTCACGAGCTCGACGCGGATGCCGACCTCCTCGAGCGCCTGCTTCACGTAGGCGCCCGCCGCGCGCGTCTCGTTGAACCACGGCGCGGGGCGCAGGCGCAGCGCGAAGCGCGTCCCGTCCTCACCGCGCGGGTAGCCGGCCTCCACCAAGAGCGCCTCGGCGCGGGCGGTATCGAACGGATAGGTGGCGACGTCCGCGGTGTGGAAGTGCATCGCGGTCGCCGGCACGAGCCCCGTCGCCGGAGTGGCGTAGCCGAGGAAGACGACGTTGCGCACGAAGTCGCTGTCGATGGCGTGGGCGATGGCGCGGCGCACGTCCGGGTTCGCGAGGATCGGGTTGCGGTGGTTGATCTCGACCGTGACGGCGTAGGTGATGCCCTCGTAGCCGCCGGTGACGACGTGGACGTCTGGCAGCGCGTCGAGCCGCTCGAGCTCGGGCAGGGGAACGGCCGAGAAGGCGGCAAGGTCGAGCGCGCCCGTCTCGATGGCCGCGGCCTTCGCGCCCGCGTCGGGAAGGACGCGGTAGAGGATCTCGTCCAGGAACGGTTTTCCCGCGTCCCAGTAGTCCGGGTTGCGGGTGAGGCGATAGAACTCGCCCGGGCGATGCTCGCCGAACACGAAGGGCCCCGTTCCGACGGGGGCGAGGTTTGCCGGATTCGCCGCGATGTCCGTCCCCTCGTAGAGATGCCGCGGGAGGACCGCCGTCAGCGCCGGCATCGCGTTCTCGAGGAGCTGCGCGGGCGTCGGCGCGGAGAAGCGCAGGATTGCCGTGTGCGGGTCGGGCGTGTCGACCGCCTCGAGATCGGCGAAGACGACGCGGCCGAGATTCTGGAGAGGCTTCCACACGGACATCGCCGAGAAGGCGACGTCGGCGGAGGTGAAGGGGGCGCCGTCGTGCCACCTCACCCCCTCGCGCAGGCGCACCGTGAAGGAGAGGCCGTCATCGGCACCCTCCCATCCGGTGGCGAGGAGCGGGCGAAGGCCGGTCCCGTAATCCATCTCCGCGAGCGGCTCGACCACCTTGGAGGCGACGAAGAACACGCCGTTGGACGCCACCATCGCCGGATTGAGGTTCCGCGGCTCGGTGTCGGCGGCGACGACGAGCGTTCCGCCACGCTGCGGCTCCTGCGCGAAGGCCGCGCGCACCGTGAACCCGTGAGGCAGCGCCAGCGCTGCGGCACCTGTGCGGAGGAGGCTTCGGCGGGTGATGCGGGGCATGGCGGGTCCTGTGGGCGGGAGCGCGTCGCCTGCCATGTCGCCCGGAGCGGCGGAAGGTCAAGCCCGTCACGGGCGACGGGGCGACGTCAGGCGCTGGCGACAGGGAAGGGGGCATGGCATCGGCCGCGACCGGCGGGTCGATGCGCGGCGGCTTTGCAGGGACGGAAACCTTCGGCGGCGGCGACGCGAGCAAGCCGAAGCTCGCAACGGTGCGGTCCTCAAGGCGGGATGGTGTGCCGGGCGCCGGAGGGCGGTTGGAGCGGGCGATGGGATTCGAACCCACGACCCCAACCTTGGCAAGGTTGTGCTCTACCCCTGAGCTACACCCGCGCTCCGTGTTCGCGCCATATGGACGATCCTCGGGGGCGATGCAAGCCCCATCTTGCCGGGCAAGCGTCAGTCCCCGAAGCGGCGGCCCCTGAGGTCGAGGGCGAAGCGCTCGGGCATCGTCGCGAACGTCGCCATGCCGGCGATGGCGGGGGTCGGCTCGGTGATCACGAAGGTGGGGATGCTCTCCAGGATGGGCCTGTGGGGCGCCTTGGCCTCGAACGCCTTCCGGAAGCCGCTGTCGCCGAAGCGGTCGATCAGCCGCGGCGCGATGCCGCCGGCGATGTAGACGCCGCCCTTCGCGAGGAAGACGAGGGCAAGGTCCCCCGCGAGCCGCCCGAGGCAGGTGAGGAAGAGGTCCACCGCCATGTCGGCGAGGGCATCGCCCTCCTTCGCGGCGTCGGTCACCTCGGCGCCGTGCCGGCACCATGTCCCGTCCCTGCCCTCGGCCGCCGCGACGGCGCGGTAGAGGCGGGCGAGGCCGTTGCCGGAGAGGAGCGCCTCGCCGGTGACGCGGCCGTGGACGCGCTCGATGTGCGGCCAGATCCTGAAGTCGCGCTCCGTCTCCGGGCCGACGCTCACGTGCCCGCCCTCCCCGGCGATGGGCGTGAAGCGGCGGTCGCTGTAGATGAGCGCTGCGACGCCGAGCCCGGTTCCGGGGCCGAGCACCACGCGCGGCTCCCGGCTCACGGCCTCGCCGCCACCCACCTGCATGATCTGCCCGTCGTCGAGGGACGGGAGCGACAGGGCGAGTGCCTCGAAGTCGTTGAACGTCACCACGGTGTCGAGGTGGAGCGCCTTGCGAGTCTCCTCCGGGTCGATCACCCAGTCGGCGTTGGTGAGCTTGGTGCTCGTGCCCGTGATGGGACCCGCGAGTGCCACGAGGAGCGAGCGCGGCAGGATCGCCGTCGCGTCGAGCACAGTGGCGCCCACGGCGGCCGCAAGATCCGGGAAGTCGGCCGTGCGCACCGTCGCGAACGTGCGCAGAGGGCTGTGCGTCTCGGACAGGATGGCGAAGCGCGCGTTGGTGCCGCCGATGTCGGCGATCAGCACCGGGAAGGGCACTGGCGGAATATCGCCGTCGCGGCGTCGGGGAGATAGCGTCATGGCAATGTCCTTCTAGCCGACACGCCCGACCTGTTGAAGGGCCGCGGGGCGGGTCGGCCCCGTCCCGGGACAGGCAAACGCCGCCGCGGCAGGCGACCCGCACTGCGCGTCATGAAGCTGTCGCTGGATCTTGCATGCGCTATGTGCGAAGGGGCGCGCTTGCCCCGGAGCCCGGCCGGTGCGCCGGCACGCCCTCGGAGGACGCCTGAGATGGGTGACACGGTCAACCGCCGGACGCACATTCGCCTCACCTCGCATCCCGGCGTGAGCCGAAAGGTGCGCTTTCCGATCACCTGGGCCGCGACGGACCCGAGGAGCCGCGGACCCGTGATCGGCACCACCACGGAGGCCGCCGATCGTAACGCCATCGGCACCCACGGCGGTTCCTACGCGCTCTATCGCGCCCTCGCCGTCACGTCGGGCGCGCTGAACCCGATCCGCCGGCCCGACCTCACGAACACCGCGCCGACCCACAGGATCGGCCCGTTCCCGTCGTGGTCGGAGCCCGGCCGCATCGTCTCGCTCGACCCGTGGGGACACGTCGTCGCGGACGCCTTCGCCGACCTCATCGCCGAGGGCGTCGACATCCGGCCGACCATCGCCGTCACCCGCGCGCGCCTCACGCTCCACGAGCTGAAGGAGGCCGTGCGCCTCGGCCGCCTGTCGGTCGACGGCGCCATCGTCCTGCCGTCCGGGGACGTCAACGTCACGAAGGTCGCCCTCGAGCCGGTGTGGTACCTTCCCGGCCTCGCCCAGCGCTTCGGCGTGGAGGAGACGCGCCTGCGCCGCGTCGTGTTCGAGCAGACCGGCGGCATGTTCCCCGAGCTCGTGACGCGGCCCGACCTTTCGGTGTTCCTGCCGCCCATCGGGTCCACCACCGCCTACATCTTCGGCGAGCCGGACGCAGTCGCCGATCCGTCCCGCCGCCTCGCCTGCCGCGTCCACGACGAGTGCAACGGCTCCGACGTCTTCGGCTCGGACATCTGCACCTGCCGCCCCTATCTCGTTCACGGCATCGAGGAGTGCATCCGGCAGGCGCAGGAGGGAGGCTCCGGCCTCGTCGTCTACAACCGCAAGGAGGGGCGCGCCCTCGGCGAGGTGACGAAGTTCCTCGTCTACAATGCGCGCAAGAGGAACGCCGCGGGCGACACCGCGTCCGACTACTTCGAGCGCACGGAATGCGTCGCGGGGGTGCAGGACGCGCGCTTCCAGGAGCTCATGCCCGACACGCTCCACTGGCTCGGCATCACCCACATCGACCGCTTCGTCTCCATGAGCAACATGAAGCACGACGCCATCGTGAAGTCGGGGATCACCATCGGCGAGCGCGTCTCGATCCCGCAGGAGCTCATCCCTGCAGACGCCATGGTGGAGATCGAGGCGAAGAAGGCCGCGGGCTACTATTCCGAGACGGGCGCCGCGACGGACCTTGCCTCGGTCACGGGCCGCAAGCTCGATGAGTGAGGCCGAAGACGCTGAGCTCTCCGCGGCGCGGTGGCTCCTCACGGCGGAGGCCGTGCGCGAGCGCAGCGCCGACCTCTTCGCCCGCATCGAGGAGGGACGCTCGGACAGCTTTGCCTTCGTGCCGGAGGCGATGGCCGGGATCGCTGGCCGGGTCGCCGCCCTCACCCGCCAGCGCTTTCCCGCGCTCTCAGTCCCCCTCCACGCCCGCTGGCGCCACTTCGAGACCGGCGGCCACGACCGTTTCGGCGCCCTCGCCGACGCGCGGGGATGGACGTGCCGGGAGGAGGCCGCGCGCGCCATGGGCGACCTTGCCATCGTCTCGGTCCTCCTCGACGCCGGCGCTGGGGCGCAGTGGCGCTACCGCGAGGCCGTCACGGGAGAGACCGCCGCGCGCTCCGAGGGGCTCGCGCTCGCCTCGCTCGCGATGTTCGCCTCCGGCGCTTTCTCCTCCGTCCCGACCGATCCCCTGCGCGCCGACGCAGAGGCGCTCGAGGGCCTGACGGAGGACGAGTTCGCCAGCGGGTTCCAGATCGCGCCCGACAACCCTCTTCCGGGCGCCGAGGGCCGCCGCGCCCTCCTCGCCAACCTCGCCCGCGCGATCCGCGCCGCGCCGGACCTCTTCGCCGTGGCGGACGACCCGCGACCGGGCGGCATCGTCGACGCCCTCGCCGAGGAGGCCGAGGACGGGACCCTCCCCGCGAGCGCCATCCTCGCCGCCCTTCTCGAGGGCCTCGGCCCGATCTGGCCGGGGCGGCTCGTTCTCGGCGGCCTTCCCCTCGGCGACGCCTGGCGCCACCCCGCCCTCGGCAACACCTCCCCCGGCGCCGACATCGTGCCGTTCCACAAGCTGTCCCTCTGGCTCTCCCTGTCGCTCGTCGAG
>Ga0008838_101133_pt1 | contig 13473 bp, 11 predicted proteins | sample HotLakConUCCSL28_FD_62212 | JGI IMG/M metagenome (GOLD analysis project Ga0008838, IMG submission 62212) | Hypersaline microbial mat communities from Hot Lake, Washington, USA - Hot Lake Consortium UCC-SL28 (Hybrid Assembly) | ecosystem: Environmental > Aquatic > Thermal springs > Hot (42-90C) ...
GCCTGAAGGCCGATCTCGCGCGCTTCGATCTCGAACTGGCCGCGATCGAGAACTTCGCGGTCGCGCACTGGTACGACGTCTTTCTCGACGGCCCCCGCCGTGACGAGCAGATGGAGTGCCTGAAGGGCATCGTGCGGGCCGCGGGGCAGGCCGGCGTGCCCTGTATCGGATACAACTTCTCGGTCACCGGTGTCTGGGGCTGGGTACGTGGCCCCTTCGCCCGCGGCGGAGCGATGTCGGTCGGGTTCGACATCTCTCAGATCGATCCCGGCTCGCCGATCCCGGAGGGCATGGTCTGGAACATGGCCTACCGCGGCACGCTCGGCCCGGGCACCCAGACGCCCGTCAGCCACGCGGAAATCTGGGATCGGTATGCCCGCTTCCTGCAGGAGATGCTGCCGGTGGCCGAGGAGGCGGGCGTCGTGCTCGCCGCGCACCCCGACGATCCGCCCATGGGCGCGCTCCGGCTTTCGGCAAAGCTCGTCAACTCGCACGACGCCTATCGCCGCGCCTTCGCATTCTCGACCTCGCCGATGCACAAGGCCGAGCTGTGCCTTGGGTGCCTGCAGGAAATGCCCGAGGGCGATATCTACGAAACCGTTGCCGAATTCGCGCGCGACGACAGAATCGGATACATTCACTTCCGCAATGTGCGTGGCAAGGTTCCGAACTACCACGAGGTCTTCATCGACGAGGGTGATATCGACATGGCCCGCATGGTGCGCGTTCTGCGACAGAGCGGCTATGACGGTGTGCTGATCCCGGACCACACGCCCGAGCTGGCGTGCGCCGCACCATGGCACGCCGGAAAGGCCTTCGCCATCGGCTACATGAAGGCGCTGCTGGCCGCCGGATAAGGGGAGAGGGCAATGGCCTACGATTTCAAGGGAAAGACGGCTGCCGTGACCGGCACCAGCGGCATCGGGCTCGATGCGGGCCTTCACCTGGCGCGCCACGGTGCGCGGGTCTTCTTCGCTGGGATCGATCCGGCGATCAACGAGGCCGCGCGCGAGACCGCGCAGGATCTGCCGGTGACCGTGCACGAGGCGGACGTCTCGGACGACGCCTCCGTGGCTGCCTTCTTCGCCGAGGTCGGTGCCGCCACGCCGACCCTCGACATCCTCGTGAATGCCGCCGCGATCCAGACCTACGGCACCGTCGAGACGACGACGGTCGCCGAGTGGGATCGCACCATCGCTGTGAACCTGCGCTCGTGCTTTCTCACGTCGCACCATGCCTATCCGCTCCTGAAGGCGGGCGGCGGCGGTGCCATCGTTCATGTCTCCTCGGTGCAGGGGCGCGCCAACCAGAACGCCGTTGTCGCCTATGCCACCACCAAGGGGGCCATACACGCGCTGACGCGGGCCATGGCCGTCGACTGCGCGAAGGACGGGATTCGCGTGAACTCCATCAGTCCTGGCTCCATACGCACGCCGCTTCTCGAGTTCGCCGCACGAGAGCTCGCCGGCCCGGGGCAGGACATCGAGGCCACCATCGCCGAATTCGGTGCGGCGCATCCTATCGGCCGGGTCGGGAAGGTGTCCGAGACGAGCGCGCTCATAGCCTATCTGTGCAGCGATGAAGCCGGCTTCACCACCGGGGCGGACTTTCTGATCGATGGCGGTCTGAGCGCGGGCATAGGCGTCTGAAGCCGCTTCGTCCGGTGCGCGCGGCGCTGTCGCCGCGCCCGGGCCGCGTCTGCGTGCAGCATCCCTCGGCGGTTACGCCATACGCCACGCCCTCGGCCGCGGCGCCGCCGCCCCGAACGCCCGACGGAGCGCACGGCGTCCGCCCGTGCCACGAGGACTTGGGGCGCACCCGGCCCGTGCGCGGGCACGTCCTGTTCCGCCCACAATCGGGGCAACCGCGCCGCCGCGGGGGGCGGCGCGCGCGTTCTCGCGTCAGTGGTTGTCGCGGGGCAGGTCTTCGGCCACCCGGTGATAGGCGGTGGCCAGTTCGAGGCAGCCGCCATCGGCCAGCTGGCCCACATGGGTCCGGTAGATCTCCTGCCAGGGCGTCTGGTGGCGCAGCTCGGAGGGCGTCCACGCCGCGCGCCGGGCCTCCCATTCCGCCTCCGGCACCTGGGCATCGAGGCGGCAGGCATTCAGGTCAAGTCGCACCCGGTCGCCGGTCTTCAGAAGGGCAAGCCCGCCGCCGACCACCGCCTCAGGCGACGCGTTGAGAATCGAGGGGCTCTCCGAGGTTCCGGATTGCCGGCCGTCGCCCACCGTGGGCAGGTGGTTGATGCCCGCCTTGAGCAGCGCGTCGGGCGGCTGCATGTTCACCACCTCCGCCGAGCCGGGATAGCCAACGCAGCCGACCCCGCGGATGAAGAGGATCGTCTCCTCGTCCACCCCGAGGTCGGGGTCGTTGAGCCGGTCGTGGTAATCCTCCGGCCCTTCGAACACGACCGCGCGCGCCTCGAACACCCCTTCGTTGCCCGGCCGCGACAGGAATCGCGCGCGGAAATCCTCGGAGATGACCGAAGTCTTCATCAGCGCCGAGTCGAAGAGGTTGCCCGTCAGCACGAGAAAGCCCGCATCCTCGCGCAGGGGGTCCGCCACGGTGCGGATCACCTCGCGGTCGCGGCTTTCCCAGCCTTCGAGGTTTTCTCCCATGGACCTGCCCGAAACCGTCATCGCGTCCTCGTGCAGCCGCCCTGCGGCGCGCAGCTCGCCCATGACTGCCGGAACGCCGCCGGCACGGTAGAAGCTCTCGCCGAGATACTTGCCCGCCGGCTGCATGTTCACCAGCAGGGGAACGTCGAAGCCGATCTTCTGCCAGTCCGTCACGTGCAGCTCCACGCCGGCATGCCGGGCCACCGCCTGCAGATGCGGCGGCGCGTTGGTCGAGCCGCCGATGGCCGAGTTCACCACGATGGCATTCTCGAACGCCTGGCGGGTGAGGATGTCGGAAGGCTTGAGGCCTTCGTGCACCATCTCGACGATGCGGCGCCCCGTCCGGTAGGCCATCACCATCCGCTCGCGGAAGGGCGCCGGGATCGCCGAGCACCCCGTCAGGCTCATTCCGAGCGCCTCGGCCATGGCGTTCATGGTGGACGCGGTGCCCATGGTGTTGCAGTGGCCGAGCGAGGGCGCCGAGGCGCACACGCGGCTCATGAACTCCTCGAGATCGATCTCGCCCTCGGCGAGCAGCCGCCGGCTTTCCCAAACGATGGTGCCCGAACCCGCGAGCTTGCCGTTCCACCACCCGTCCAGCATGGGCCCGCCCGAAAGCACGATGGCCGGCAGGTCCACCGTGGCGGCCCCCATCAGCATCGCCGGGGTGGTCTTGTCGCAGCCCGTCGTGAGCACCACCCCGTCGATGGGATAACCGTGGAGCACTTCCACGAGGCTCAGGTAGGCAAGGTTGCGGTCGAGCGCGGCGGTGGGGCGTTTGCCCGTTTCCTGGATGGGATGCACAGGAAACTCCATGGGCACACCGCCGGCGTCGCGGATACCGGCCTTGACGCGGTCCATCAGGAAGACGTGGATCTTGTTGCAGGGGGCCAGGTCGCTGCCGGTCTGCGCGATGCCGATCACGGGCCGCTCGCCCTGAAGCTCCTCGCGCGTGTACTCCTGGTTGAGATAACGCTCGATGTAGAGCGCCGTCATCCCCGGATTGTTGGGGTTGTCGAACCATTCCTGGCTGCGGAACTTCTTACTCGCGCGCGTGTTGCCCATGCTCCGGTCCTTCCCTTGCCGACGGAAGCTTTCGCCGTCTCCCGCGTGGCCTATACCAACTCGCGGCAAGCCTCAATCGGGCGCATCGGCAACCCCGGAAGCAACCTCGAAGGGGCCTCGGCAGGCGCGACAGGCCGCCCGTCCCGCCGCCGCCGGCGCTCTCCCTTGCCGCTTGCGCCGCCCGCGACCGGGCGCTGCGGCCGGGCAACGGGCGCTGCCGCCCGAACGCCCGCGCCGGCGTTTCTGCCCCGGGTCAGGGCCGCGGCGCAGGCGCGCAGGGGGCTTCCCCCACATTCTCGAAGTAGCATATGACTGTGCTCGAACATCGCCCGAGGTATTGCCATGATCCCGCCCCGCCTTGCGCCCTTCGTCGTCGCTCTGATCGTCTCCGGCATCATGTCCTTCCTGGTATCCGGCATCGCCACGGTGCGCGCGCTCGGCCCGGTCGACGGGTTCCTCGGTACCTGGATGAGCGCCTGGGTCATCGCGTGGGCGGTGGCCTTCCCGACGATGGCCGTGTTCCGCCCGATCGTGGAACGCCAGGTCCGGCGCCGGCTGGCCGCGCCCCCGGCCGAACGCTAGCGGCGCCGGAACGGGGGCGGCCGGTTGCAGGTGGTCGCCGCCTGCACCCGCCCCGGCGCTGCGCGCCGCCCGAGTGCCGGTCCTGCGCGGCGGCTTGATCCACCCGGGCGTCCCGCGCCGCACCGGACGCGGATTGGCCCGCCGGGTCTCCCGTGCGCCGGCAGCATCGGGAGCGCCCGCGGGATCGCCCGGCAGGTCGGGCCGTTCGACGTCCTCGAGGAAATCCCACATGCCTTTGGACTGCGCCGCTTCGACTGCGGCTTCGCCTTCCGGCGTCATCCTGCCGGTTGCGCGCCACCTGTCCACGGGGAGCTTGTTGACGGCCGACCGGGCCGAGCGCGGGTTGCGCGGCGAAACGCGCAGGCTCGTGCGCTCGGCATCGCCGCTCCGTGGCAGGCGGCCGACCCATCCCCGGCGGCAGCTCGGGCACCGTCTCGTCCACGGGCAGATGCCAGGGCATGTGCTTCCGGCGGGTGACCAGCCACACGCTGCCCGGACGGGTGTGACTCTCCGCGAGCCACGCCCGCAGCTCGTCGCGCGATCGCACCTCGAGGCCGTCTCCGGACCGGGCCCCCTTTCCGACCGGGCCCCCTCATCTTGGCGGAAAATACTCCCGCGCGGCAGCGCGGAGCCGCATCTCAGTGCGCCACGGCCCAGGTCTCGCCTTGTCCGGCATCCACCTCGAGCGGCACGTCGAGCGCCACCGCAGGCAGTGCCGCGGCTTCCATCACCTGCCGTGCACGGGCCACCAGCTCCTCGGCGGCTGCAGCTTCCACCTCGAACAGCAGCTCGTCGTGCACCTGAAGGAGCATCTTCGCAGGCAGCCCGTCGATCGCACCTTCCATGCGAACCATGGCACGGCGGATGATGTCGGCGGCGGTGCCCTGGATCGGGGCGTTGATCGCGGCCCGCTGGGCGAAGCCCGCACGCGGGCCGCGGGCGCCGATCTCGGGAGTGTGGATGCGGCGTCCGAACAGCGTGCACACGAAGCCGTGTTCCTTCGCGAAATTCTTGGTGGCCTCCATGTAGTCGAGGATGGCCGGGAACCGCTCGAAATAGGTATCGATGAAGGCCTGGGCCTCGGCCCGCGGAATACGGAGGTTCCGGGCGAGCCCGAATCCAGAGATCCCGTAGATGACCCCGAAGTTGATCGCCTTGGCCCGCCGGCGGATCTCGGGGGTCATCTCGTCGAGCGGCACGCCGAACACCTGCGAGGCGGTCAGCGCATGGATGTCCACCTTGTCGCGGAAGGCGGCCTTTAGCTCGGGGATGTCGGCGATATGGGCGAGAATCCTCAGCTCGATCTGGCTGTAGTCGAGGCTCACCAGCACATGGCCCGGCGCCGCCACGAACGCCTCCCGGATGCGGCGGCCGTCCTCCGACCGCACGGGGATGTTCTGCAGGTTCGGGTCCGTGGAAGCGAGACGGCCCGTGTTCGCGCCGGCGATGGCATAGGAGGTATGCACGCGTCCTGTCTCGGGGTTGATATGGTTCTGCAGCGCGTCGGTGTAGGTCGATTTCAGCTTGGACAGCGCGCGCCAGTCGAGCACGCGGGCCGGCAGATCGTGCAGGGTCGCCAGGTCTTCCAGAACATCGGCGGGGGTGGCGTATTTCCCGTTCTTGCCACGCTTGCCTCCCTCCAGCCCCATCCTGTCGAACAGGATCTCGCCCACCTGGCTGGGCGAGCCGACGTTGAATCGCTCTCCCGCAAGCTGATGGATCTCGGCCTCCAGTTGCGCCATCTTCTGGGCGAACGCCTGGGACATCCGCCCCAGCACGGCGCGGTCCACGATGATCCCGCTGCGTTCCATGCGCGCCAGCACCGGCACAAGCGGCCGTTCGAGCGTCTCGTAGACGCTTGTCACCCGGGCCCGGTGCAGCCGCGGCTTGAACGTCTCCCACAAGCGCCAGGTCACCTCGGCGTCCTCGGCGGCATAGGGCGCGGCCTTCTCGATGGGCACCCGGTCGAAGGTCACCTGGGACTTGCCTGCGCCCAGCAGGTCCTTGATCGGGATGCAGATGTGCCCGAGGTAGCGGTCGGCCAGCGTGTCCATGCCGTGGCCGTGGAGCCCGGCGTGCAAGGCGTAGCTCATCAGCATGGTGTCGTCGATCGGTGCCACCTCGATGCCGTAACGGGCGAGCACCTTGGCGTCGTATTTCATGTTCTGCCCGATCTTCAGGACCGCGTCGTCCTCGAGAAGCGGGCGCAGCATGTTTAGCGCCGTCTCCAGGGGCACCTGCCCTGGTGCGAGATCGGCGGAACCGAAAAGATCGTCGGCATCGGCGGCGCGGTGAGCGAGCGGCAGGTAGGCGGCTTCTCCCGGGCCCGTGCAGAGGGAAACGCCCACGAGTTCGCAGCGCATCTCGTCGAGCCCGGTGGTCTCCGTGTCGAGCGCCATTACCCCGCGTTCGCGGGCGCGTTCGATCCAGCGCGCGAGCGTCCCGGCATCTGCAATGGTCTCGTAGACGGCCACATCGATGGGCGTTGCCGCGGGGGGCGCGTTCTCGGCCTGCGGGGCCGCTGCGCCTGCCTCCGGTGCCGGCTGGGCCGGGGGCTCGACGCCGAGCGCGTCGGCAATCCGGCGGGTGAGCGTGCGGAACTCCATCTCGGCCAGAAAGCCCATCAGGCGTTCGGGGTCGGGTTCGCGCACCTCCAGATCGTCGAGGGTAAAATCGAGCGGGGTCGCGCAATCGAGCTGCACCAGCTGCCGGGAGAGGCGGATCTGGTCTGCGTGGTCGATCAGGGTCTGGCGCCGTCTGGGCTGCTTGATTTCCGCGGCGCGCGCCAGCAGCGTGTCGAGATCGCCGTATTCCTCGATCAACAGCGCCGCCGTCTTCACGCCGATCCCGGGGGCGCCGGGCACGTTGTCCACGCTGTCGCCGGCCAGCGCCTGCACGTCCACCACCCGCTCCGGACCCACGCCGAATTTCTCGCGCACTCCTTCGGCATCGATGCGGCGGTTCTTCATCGCATCGAGCATCTCCACGCCGCCGCCCACGAGCTGCATGAGGTCCTTGTCCGATGATATGATGGTGACACGTCCGCCGGCGTCGCGGGCCTGGCAGGTCAGCGTGGCGATGATGTCGTCGGCCTCGAACCCCTCGAGTTCCTTGCAGGCGATGTTGAACGCCTCGGTCGCGCGACGGGTCAGGGGGATCTGCGGGAGCAGATCCTCGGGCATCTCCTCGCGGTTGGCCTTGTACTGACCGTAGAGATCGTTGCGGAAGGTGTGCGAACCCTTGTCGAAGACCACCGCCACATGCGTCGGCGCATCGGGTCCGGTGTTTCCGTCGATGTAGCGCTGCAGCATGTTGCAGAAGCCGGAGACGGCCCCGATCGGAAGCCCGTCGGACTTGCGCGTGAGCGGTGGCAGGGCGTGATAGGCTCTGAAGATGAACGACGACCCGTCGATCAGGTGCAGGTGGCACCCCTTGCCGAATGCTGAGGTCATTGCGCTCTCCCGGACACGCGGCAGTTATGCACCAGCCGCCCTGCCTGCGCCAGCGGCGCGGGCGGCGGCGCGCTGCTCACACCGGCAGGCCGGACTTGCGGAACAATGCCTTCACGTCGCTGTTGGGGCGCGGCCCGATGTGCCCGATCACCTCGGTCGCGGCGATCACGCCCATGCGCCCGCAGATCTCCAGGCTTTGCCCCGTGGCGAGCCCGTAGAGAAAGCCGGCGGCGAACTGGTCACCGGCGCCGGTCGCATCCACCGGAACCACGCGGTTGACGGGCACCACCGCTTCCTCCTCCCCGCGGACCAGCACCACGCTCGCGCCCGAGCGGGTGCAGACCACGAGCCGGCACTCGGCGGCAGCGGTTTCGAGCGCGCTGCCGAGATCGTCGGTCTGGTAGAGCGAGCACCATTCCTCCTCGTTGCCGATCACGAAATCGAGCTCGCGCACCAGCCGCCGGAAATCGGCGCGGTGCCTGTCGACGCAGAAGGGGTCGGACAACGTGATCCCGGGCTGGCCACCGCCGGCGCGACAAAGCTTGCTGGCCCGCTCGAAGGCGGCCTTTCCCGGGGCCTTGTCATAGAGATAGCCCTCCAGAAAGAGCAGCGCGGCGCCGCTCGCGGCCGCCTCGGGCACGTCTTCGGGGCCGAGTTCGGCAGAGATGCCGAGGTAGGTGTTCATCGACCGCTCGCCGTCGGGCGAGACAAAGATCATCGAACGCGAAGTGGGCAACTCGCCGCCGGACACCGGCGGGTTCACGAAATCGGTGCCACCGGCCTCCATGCTCTTCGCGTAGAACCGTCCGAGCGCGTCGTCGTGCACGCGCCCGATGAAGGCGGTGGACAGCCCCAGCCGGCCAAGACCGTCCAGCGTGTTTGCCACCGAACCGCCGGGCTGCTGCACCCTGTCGCGCATGGCGCCGTAGAGCATCTCGCCCCGCTTGCGCTGCACCAGTTGCATGATGCCTTTCTCGATGCCCATCAGATCGAGAAAGCTGTCGTCGGCGTGGCTGAGGACATCGACGATCGCGTTCCCGATGCCGACCACCTGGTAGCGTGTCACTTGGTCTTCTCCTCGTAGGGGCAAAGATCGGAGATCAGGCAGGCCGTGCACTGGGGCTTGCGTGCCTTGCAGGTGTAGCGGCCATGCAGGATCAGCCAGTGGTGCGCATGGCGTTGGAATTCGGCCGGCACGTTGTCTTCCATGGCGCGCTCCACGGCGTCCACGTCCTTGCCGGGCGCGATGCCAGTCCGGTTGCCGACCCGAAAGATGTGGGTGTCCACCGCCTGCGCCGGCAAACCCCACCACATGTTCAGGACGACGTTCGCAGTCTTGCGGCCGACCCCGGGAAGGCCCTGCAACGCCGCGCGCGAGGAGGGCACCTCGCCGCCGTACTCCTCCACCAGGATGCGCGACAGCTTGATGACGTTGCGGGCCTTGTTGCGAAAGAGCCCGATCGTCTTGATGTGCTCGATCAGCCCCTCCTCGCCAAGCGCGAGCATCTTCTCGGGCGTGTCGGCCACGGCGAAGAGCCCGCGCGTGGCCTTGTTCACGCCGGCATCGGTGGCCTGGGCCGAGAGCGCCACCGCCACCACGAGGGTGTAGGCGTTCACATGTTCGAGTTCGCCGCGGGGCTCGGCCTCGGCTGCCTGGAACCGGGCGAAAATCTCGTGGAGCGTCTTGTAATCCAGTTGGCGTGCCATCGGCTCTTCTTGCCGTGCGCGCACCCCGGCGGCAATGGCGAAACCCGCAGGATGCGGGTCGCGCGACGGCATCGCGCAAGCTATCCCGGGGCGCAGGCTATGGAGGGTGCTGGGATGAACGGCGGGCCGCGGGGAGAAGGCAGCTATCACTACGGCGTCGTGCGCCGCGCCATCGAGGAGATCGATCGCGCAGGGGCGGCGCCCCTCTCGCTGGAGGCGCTGGCGGCCCGGATGGACATGAGCCCGGCCCATTTCCAGCGCGTCTTCAGCCGCTGGGTCGGCGTTTCGCCCAAGCGCTACCAGCAGTACCTGGCCTTGGGCCATGCCAAGGCACTCTTGCACGAGCGCTTCACGACGCTGGAGGCGGCGGGAGCCGTCGGGCTCTCCGGCGCGGGGCGGCTGCACGACCTCTTCATCCGCTGGGAGGCGATGAGCCCGGGTGCCTTCGCGCGCCGTGGAGAGGGCCTCATCATCCGGAAGGGCTGGTTCGAGAGCCCGTTCGGCGAGGTGCTGGCCATGGGCACCGATCGCGGCCTGTGCGGGATGGCCTTCGCCGCGGAGACGGGGCCCGCTGCCGCGCTGGCCGATCTTCGCGGGCGGTGGCCGGCCGCGCGGTTTCGCGAGGATCCCGAAGCCCTGCGCCCATGGGTGGAGGCCGCGTTCGGCGGAGCTGCAGGCGCGCAAGCAGGGGCAGAGACCCGGCTGCATCTCATCGGCGCGCCCTTCCAGATCAAGGTCTGGGAAGCGCTCCTTCGGATTCCTTCAGGGCGCGTGACGACCTATGGCGAGATCGCCCGCGCCATCGGCCGGCCCGGGGCGTCGCGCGCCGTGGGCAGTGCCGTCGGGCGCAACCCGGTGGGGTGGCTGATCCCGTGTCACCGCGCGCTGCGCAGCTCGGGGGGGCTCGGAGGCTACCACTGGGGCCTGTCGGTCAAGCGCGCGATGCTGGCATGGGAAGTGGCCCGCGCCGAGGCCGCGACGGGTTGATCGCCGGTGGCCTCTGTCCGCAGCCGAGTTGCCCGACGACACGCAGGCTTGCTGCCTTGACGGATGTTATTGGATATCGGCGCGATCCGCGCGATAGTCCTGTCGCGTGAATGACCACGCCCGAAGAATTATCACGAGGCCATCCGATGACCCGAGCCAGAACGCCCCTCGCCGTTGCAATTGCTTCGCTCGTTGCACTGACAGCCTGCACGGAAACGTCGCAGCTTTCCGACCCGAACAACCCGAACCGCAACACCCAGCAGGGGGCCATCCTCGGCGGCGTCGCGGGAGCCATCGCGGGGATCGCCGCGGGCGATGACCCCGATGAGCGCCGCCGCGGCGCCGTGCTCGGCGCCGCGCTTGGTACCGGCGGGGGCGCCCTGATCGGGCGCAGCCTCGACCGTCAGGAGGCGGAACTCCGCGCCCAGCTGGACGACCGCGTGCGGATCGTGAACACCGGCAACGAGCTGATCGTGACCATGCCGCAGGACATCCTGTTCCCCGTGGACAGCGCGACCCTGCGGCCGGATCTGCAATCCGATCTGCGGGCACTGGCCACCAACCTGCAGAACTACCCCGCCACCACCGTCGAGATCATCGGCCATACCGACAACACGGGCTCCGCCGCTTACAATCAGGATCTCTCGGCCCGCCGTGCCAATTCGGTGGCGTCCATCCTGATCGGATCCGGCGTCTCGCCGAGCCGTATTCGCGCCTTCGGCCGCGGCGAGGACCAGCCGGTCGCCACGAACCTCACCGCGGAGGGCCGCCAGCTGAACCGCCGGGTCGAGATCATAATCCGCCCGACCGCCTGACGCACGGGCAAGCCGCGCCCGCGTGCTGCCGGATCACGGCAGCACGTCCGGGCCACGCGTCGTCCCTGGCCGTTTCCGTGCCACGGTGAAGCAAAGCGAAAGGCCCGGCGAGAGCCGGGCCTTTTCACGTCATCGGTGCTGTCGCGCGCGGGCGCCGAGGCGCCTGCGCTCAGTTGAGCCGCGTTTCGACCTCGCTGATGGACGCATCGATGAGCGCGTTGGCCTTCTGGGCGGTCATCTGGTCGGCGAGGATGGTGCGCGCTGCACCCACGGCAACCGTGACGGCTTCGTTGCGCACTTCCTTCACGGCCGCTGCGCGCGCGGAGGCGATCTGCTCCTCCGCCGCCTGCAGGCGCCGTTTCACGGAGGTCGCGATGTCGGCCTTGGCCTGCTCGGCTGCGCGCGCCGCTTCCTCGCGCGCGGCCTCCACGATCCGCTCCGCCTGCTCCTGGACCTCCTTCTGCTTGCGCTCGTAAGAGGCGAGCAGGGTCTGCGCGTCCTCTCGGAGTTTCCGCGCTTCGTCGAGTTCCGAGCGGATCGTCTCGGCGCGCTTGTCGAGCATGCCGCCCACGAGCCCCGGCACCTTGAAGTACACAAGGATACCGATGAACACGAGGAAGCCGATCAAGACCACGAAATCCGTGTTCGCCAGCGAGAAGAACGGCTTGTCGGCGGCGAGCGCGGGGCCTGCCGTCGCTGCAAGGGCGGCTGTGGCGAGGAACGTCTGGCGCATCGGGATCATCCTTGCATCCGGCGCGTGACGGCATCCGTCACGGCTGCATCGTCGGCCTTTCCGCCAAAGGCCAGCACGATCTCGGTCGCGGTGGCGCGGGCGACCTCGCGCACGTTTTCGACCGCGGTAGCGCGGATCTCGGCGATGGCTTTCTCGCTCTCGGCGGTGCGTGCTGCGATCTCGGCGTCGGCCCGTGCGAGTTCGGCATCGAGTTCGGCCTGAATCTCGGCCTTCGTCTCCGCCAAGATGCGTTGGCTTTCGGCGCGGGCTTCGGCGAGGGCCCGGTTGTACGCCTCCTCCGCCTCTTTGGCCTTGGCCTTGAGCTCTTCGGCGGCGGCGAGATCATTCGTCATCGTGCCCTGCCGCTCCGCGAGGATGCCCGCTATGCGGGGCAATGCGATGCGGCTGAGCACGAGGTAGAGGACCACAAGGGTCACGACGAGCCAGAAGATCTGGTTCGGCCACCAGTCGAAGCACAGCTGGGGCATCCCGATGGCGCTGCCATCCGGGCCGAGGCAGGTGCTGACGGCGCCGTTCATCTCTTGCTCCATGTCGTCCTCCGTGGACTGGTTTTCAGCTCTCGCGGACGGCCGCGACGCGGGGCTGCGGCCGCCGTGAGATCAGGGTTTCGCGCGTCGGATCAGACGGCGAACATCAGCAGAAGCGCGACGAGGAACGAAAAGATGCCGAGCGCTTCGGCAAAGGCGATGCCGATGAAGAGCGTGGCGGTCTGAGAGGCCGCCGCCGAGGGGTTGCGCAGCGCGCCGGCAAGGAAATTGCCCGCGACATTGCCCACGCCGAGCGCGGCAAGACCCGTGCCGAGACCCGCGAGACCCGCGCCGATATGTGCCAGTTGACCTTCCATGGGTGTATCTCCTTGCGTCTGGAAGCAGTTGCGTGCCGAGTGGCGTTGAGTTGCGTCGAGGTCGCGTTCCCGCGCCCCGATCAGTGATGGGGATGCACCGCGTCTCGCAGGTAGACGCAGGTGAGAATGGTGAAGACGTAGGCCTGGATGAACGAGACCAGCACCTCGAGCCCGTACATCGCCACGACGCCGAGGACCGCGAGCGGCGAGACGGCGGCGAGGGCGGCAAAGCCCGCGAACACCTTGATCACCGCGTGGCCGGCCATGAGGTTGCCGGCAAGACGGATCGAGTGGCTCACCGGGCGCACGAAGTAGGAGATCAGCTCGATCAGGGCGAGCACCGGGCGCAGCGCCAGCGGCGCTGACGTGGGCCAGAAGAGCCTCAGAAAGGCGGCGCCGTTCAGCACGAAGCCCAGGATGGTCACCGTCAGGAACACACCCAGCGCCAGCACGATCGTCACGGCGAAATGCGAGGTGGTGGTGAAGCTCGTCGGGATCAGCCCGAGGAAATTCGAGAACACGATGAAGAGGAACAGCGTGAAGATGTAGGGAAAGAAGCGCAGGCCGTCCTTGCCCGTCACGTCTTCCACCATCTTGTGGATGAACCCGTAGCCGAGTTCGGCAACCGACTGGCTGCGGGTGGGCACGA
>Ga0008838_101142_pt1 | contig 13376 bp, 13 predicted proteins | sample HotLakConUCCSL28_FD_62212 | JGI IMG/M metagenome (GOLD analysis project Ga0008838, IMG submission 62212) | Hypersaline microbial mat communities from Hot Lake, Washington, USA - Hot Lake Consortium UCC-SL28 (Hybrid Assembly) | ecosystem: Environmental > Aquatic > Thermal springs > Hot (42-90C) ...
GTCTTCATGTTGTCGTAGATCCCGCGCGCACAGGCCCCGGCGAAGAAGGCGAACGCCTTGTCGTGGGCGTCGAAGACCATCTCCTGCGTCTCGCGCGGAAAGGCGCGGAGGAACGGCATCCGGCTGTGGCAAAGCCGGACATGCGCGACCTTCACGATCGACGTCACGCCGTCGATCAGGACGATCTGTTCGTCGGGGGGGCCGTCCACCGGACGGTCCCCTAGGTGTTTAGTCCCGTTGATTGATGGCTTGGATCGGTTTTGAAGCGGTTTGGTTCGTCGGTCCAACATTTGCAGATGAATTCGTATGGCGTGAGACCTCTGAGGGTCTTTAGCCGACGGGCGAAGTTGTGGAAGCGGCGGACGGTGGCGTCCTTGATGGTTCGGTTCATCCGCTCGACCTGGCCGTTCGTCCAAGGATGATTTGGCTTCGTAAGGCGATGGTCGGTCTCATGGTGTCGGCAGAGGTTGCCGACCGGGTGGCCCATATAGCGCGCGGTCGGGCCGTTGCGGTTCTTGGGAAGCGGTGCGAACCGGTGTGGATCCGATAGGGAACCGCTTCGATCAGGGCTTCGAGGAACGCCCGCGCCGTCATGGATGTGGCGCGCTTCTCCAGGCGCGCGAAGGCGAACTCGCTTGTCCGGTCAATGGCGACGAACAGATGCAGCTTGCCTTCAGCGGTGCGTAGCTCGGCGATGTCGATGTGGAAATAGCCGATGGGATAGCGCTTGAAGCGCTTCTTCGGCTTGTCGCCCTCGATCTCCGGGAGGCGGCTGACGCCATGGCGCTGAAGACATCGATGCAGCGAAGACCGGGTCAGATGCGGAATGCTCGGCTGCAGAGCGTAGAGACAATCATCGAGAGGGAGAAGCGTATGGCGACGGAAAGCAATGACGGCCGCTTCTTCCTCCTCGCTCAGGACGGTTGATCGCGGCGCCTTCGGCCCGGTCCTCCGATCTTCAACGGTCTCGCGCTTCCGCCATTTCAAAACTGTCTTCGGGTCGATCCCATAGGTCCGGCTCAGTTCTTTGGCCGAAGCCTGCGATCGCTGTATCGCAGCTCGGACGGCGTGCGTGGTCGTAGCGCTGCCGTGGCGTATCTGGCCCATAGTGCGTCCTTCCATGCCAAGGAAAACACCGCACCACCAAATCCTGGGATCAAACACCTAGGCCGTGTCGCTCTCAAGACTGGGAACCGGTCTTGAGCTTCTGGGACATGCGAAATCAACGGGACAGAGCGGATCGCGTGAATTCGAATGACCGCGACAGGCTCTGCGCGCCGACTGTAACAACCGGCCGCCTCGAGTTCCCTCCTTGAGAGCCGATCCCCGACCGAGCTGTCACCTGCCCTGTGTCCGGGCCGACCGCAGCGGACCGGCGCCCCTTTCCATCTTTGGCTCAAAGCCGCGAGAGGGCTCTATTGCAGCCCGTCGACGGCATCGCAGGGAACCCCGGTCGCGACGGGGCGTTTTGACATTGATGCTCATGGACATGTCGAGGAGAAAGCCGTGCCCGACCGAAGCTATCTCAAGTCAGCAAGTGCCCTGTCGATCGCCCTGGGACTCGCAGCAGCGCCTCTTTCGGCACAGGAAGCGGACACCCCGGCGGGGCTTCTGAACACGTATCCCGCCCTAGCCTCCATCAACGATCGCTCCTGTCTGAACACGCTGGCCGAATACGAGGCCGAGGCCGGAAGCGGGGCGCTCGCGCCGGTCATCGACGGCGAAGTCGACCCGGACGCGATCGAGGACGCGGATGAAGATCTGCTGCGCTGCCTGCGGGTGGCCGCGGATGCCGGTGCCGGCGGCCCCGAAGCGCCGCCCGATGCCGCCGCGGTACCGGAGGCCGGCGAAGACTCCGAAGCGGCCGAAGCGGAGCCCGCCGCGCCGGCACCGGACGCGGAAGCGGCAGAGGCTCCGCCGGCGCCCCCGGCCGAAACCACGGACGTTCCCGATGCGGACGCAGCCGAAGCTCCGCAGGTGCCCGGTGAAACGCCTGAAGCCCCTCCCATGCCCGAAGACACCGCCGATGCGGAGGCCGAGCCGATGGAGGAGGAAGGCGCCGAGGCAGAGGCCGAGGAGACGCAGGAGCCGGAAGCGGCGGAAGAGGAGGCCGCGACCGCGGAAGCCGAGGAGGCTCCGGCCGGTGCGGAGAGCCAAGCCGAGACCGAGGCGACCTCCGAGCCGGACGCCGCGGAACAGGACGCGACGGCTGATGCCGAGCCGGAGAGCCCGGCGGAAGCGGACCCCGAGACAGTCGAGGCTCCCGAGCCCGCGACCGAGGAGGCGCCGTCGGATGACACGGCTGCCGAGGGCACGGCAGAGGAGGAAGAGACCGGGTCCGAAACCGAGCGGGTGACCGAAACCCTGCAAGAGACCGATGAAGACGAGACCGTGGAGTCCGGGGAGGCTCCCGACGCGGCAACAGAAGATGACGATCTTGCCGAAGCGCTCGCGGAGACTGGCGAAACCGAGCCGGAGGCCGACGCGACGACACCGGAGGAGACGAGCGAAGCCGCAGCCGACGAGGCCCCGCCTGCCACCGAGGACGGGCAGGAAGCGGTTCAGGAGGACACCGCGGCGCTGACCGAAGCCGTCAACGAGGCCGTCACGGCAGCGGCGGCCGCAGCCGAGGACACCGCGGAAGCGGAGGAAGTCGAGACCACGGTCGTGACCGAAGAAACCGCCCGCCGTTCCGACGAGGAATTCGCGGCGACGGCGACACCAGACGGCGACGACGGCGGGATCAACTTCGGCCAGGTCGCCGCCGGTGTGCTCGGAGGCATCCTGCTCAACGAATTGCTGGGCGCGAACGAAGAAGTCGTCGCCAACACCGGCGACCGGGTCGTCGTCCAGCGCGGCGACGGGGACTATTACGTTCTGAAGGACGAAAACGCACTCCTGCGCCGGCCCGGCAGCGAGATCGAGACCTCCCGCTATTCGGACGGCTCGACCCGCGAGGTCGTGACCCGTGAGGATGGCAGCCAGGTGATCACCGTCCGGGCGGCCGATGGCCGGCCGTTGCGCCGCGTGCGGGTTCTGCCCGACGGGCGCGAAGTCGTTCTCTTCGACGACACCGACCCGGTCGAGCCCGTCGATCTCGACGACCTGCCGCCGGCGCGCACCGAATTCGTGGAGTTCACCGACGACATGGATGCCGAGGCGCTGCGCCGGGCGCTCGCCGCGGAAGAGGCGGATATCGCCGACCGGCGCTTCTCGCTTCGGCAGGTGCGCGATCTGCGCGCGGTGCGCAATCTCGTACCCACGCTGCAGCTCGAAACGATCAACTTCGAGACCGGCTCGGCCGCGATCCGCGCGTCGCAAGCCGACGCACTCTCGGAGATCGGCGACGCCATGCGCCGGATGATCGACGAGAACCCCTCGGAGGTCTTCCTGATTGAGGGGCACACCGATGCCGTGGGCCCGGCGGCCTACAACCTCGCCCTGTCGGACCGGCGCGCCGAGTCAGTGGCGCTCGCCCTGACGGAGTATTTCGACGTGCCGCCCGAGAACATGGTGGTGCAGGGTTACGGCGAATCGAACCTGCGGGTGCCGACGAGCGAGGCCGAACAGAGAAACCGCCGCGCCGCCGTGCGCCGCATCACGCCCCTGCTGAGCAGCGCGAGCCTGTAGCCCGAGACTCGAAACCGAGTAGCAACAACCACCCGCGCAGACCGCGCGGGTGGTTCATCGCATTAGGAATCCGTCACCCCAGAAGGCAGCGGAACGCCGGACGGAAACGACCGCCGCTCTCCGGCGCCAGTCGCTGAAGGCGGCCGTGCCGACCAAGGGCCGATGGCGGAAAATCCCGTCAGGAGTCGCCGCGAAACGGTCTGGGCGCCGTACGAAAACGCAATGAGCGTCCTCGCAAGTCGCCGAGAAATCGAAGAAATCCGGAGAAATCGCGCAGCAAGACCATCCCTGGACAAGCGCTTGCGACGATCCTCGACACGCTCGGTCAGATCAAAGACGGTTGACTTTGCGGCCTGCGACGTGGGCGCGATTGCGGCGACGATGGCGCAAGTCGTCGCTCATTGTTTGGACAACGGGAGGCTTGACTACGCGGGTGGCATGGGGTTATCTGGGGTCATGGGGGGTGGTAAGGGGCCACCATCTCAAGCCAGATAGGAGAAGGTTCATGAGTATAGTTGAAGTTCGTGACCATGCCCTTTGGGCAAAGCACATTCATGGCAATGAGCCGTTGAAGCAGAAGATTCTTGAACTGCCCGAGAAAGAACTCATCGAGCTTGTGGTGGACGGCTGGCGTGGTGCTTGGAAGAAGATGGATGATGGGAAGGATGGGCGACCAACACCTGGCCTGAAAGCTATTGGCACAGCACAGTCGAAATGGCATGGCCTGCAAGATCAACGCGGTTCTGTCGTGTCGATCGAAGAAGCAAGGTCCTGAGGCGCCCTAACAGACGTTCGGGCAAGGACAACCCTCAACGTCGCGCGTTGCCCGAGTATCAGATTTCACAAAATTTCCGTAATGCCGCGACCCAGCGTTGCAAGCGACGGCACATCGCAACCGCCACGTTTTAGAAATCTATTTATTTTCATGAGGTCAGTTGGCGCGCTGGGGAGGATTCGAACCCCCGACCCCCTGATTCGTAGTCAGGTACTCTATCCAACTGAGCTACCAGCGCGCGGGCCAGCAGGGTCTACGCCGCAAGCATGCGCGATGCAAGGGGGTCGACGCTACTCCGCCGCCGCCTCCATGTCGACGACCGTCTTCGGCAGCGAGATCGAGAAGGTCGTGCCCTCGGGACCGGTCGTTTCGAGCGACAGACGCCCCCCGTGACCGCGGATGAGTTCCGCGGCGATGGCGAGGCCGAGGCCGGCCCCTCCCTTGCGGGCATTGCCTGAAAACGGCTGGAACAGGTGTTCGCGCGCCTTCGGCGGCAGGCCGGGACCGGTGTCGGACACCCGGATGAACCAGTGCGCCCCGGTCTCGCCCGCGCTGACGGTGACCGTACCGCCCTGCCCCGCACTGGCCATCGCCTGTCGGGCGTTGCGCACGAGGTTCGACAGCACCCGGTAGAGCTGCTCGCGGTCGGCCTTCAGGACAAGGTCCGCCGGCACGTCGTCGATGAAGTCGCAGGGGACGCCGGCCTCTTCGACCAGCCGCTCGCCCTCGACCACTTCCTCGACGATATCGGACAGCCGCACGTAATCGAGCTGGGGCGGAGCTTCCTCGGCCTTGCCGAAGGTGAGCGTCGCCTCGCAGAGATGGACGGCGCGGCGCACGGAGGTGAGAAGCTTCGGCATCATGCGCGCGACCATCGGGTCCTCGCTCGTCTCGAGGCGGTCGGCGAAGAGCTGTGCGGAGGTGAGGATGTTCCTCAGGTCGTGGCTGACCTTGGCGACGGCGGCGCCGAGCTGGGCGAGCCGGTCCTTCTGGCGAAGGTTCGCGGTGAGCTGGGACTGGAGCGTCTGCAGCGCCTCTTCGGCCTCGCGGAGCTCCCGGATCCCCGCCGAGGGCTGGATGATGCGCCGGGCGTCCTCCGGGGCGGCGGCGTAGGATTGCATCGCGCCGACGACGCCGCGGATGGGTTTGACGAGGAAGCCGCGCACCGCGAGAAACAGCAGCGTGGCGGTGAAGATCGAGATCACCGCGGAGAGAATCAGGATACGCAGGCCGTAGTCCAGCATCGCCTCGCGGAGCGGAGCGGTCTCCATCGTCACCTCGATCAGGAGGCCGGCGTCCTGCACCGGGTTGCCGATGACGCGGACGACTTCGGGTGTGGGGTTCACCAGGCGCGAGAGGGCGTCGATGATGAGCGTGTCCGCGCCTGCGGTGCGCAGGTCGTAGGTCGCCGCGATCGGGGTGGAGATCGGCGAGGACAGGACGAGCTGGCGCACCTCGTCGCGCCGCAGCACGACGTTGAGAACGCCGGCATTCTCCAGAAGCTCCCGTTCGAGCGTCGGGTCGATCTCCTCGGAGGCGAGCAGGGTCAACGACGCGATCTGCGCGCGCTCGAGCCGGTTCATCATGTAGTTTTCGCGGTAGCGCGCAACGGACGGGACGAAGATGAAGACCTCGGCCAGCATCACGAAGATGATCGTCAGGATCAGGAACCGGCCCGATAGCGTGTTGAGACCCATCGTTCTCCCCTCCCCCGGGTCGCCGGCTAGGGCAGCCAGCGCTGAACGAGACCGACCACCCGTTTCACCGCCGCGCTCTCGAACAGCTTGGGAGAGAAATACGCCGAGGCCGCACGTTTGTTAACCTCTCCCAGCGTCGGGTAGGGCGCGACCATGTTCGCGACAGCCGTCATCTTCAGCCTGTTGGCGATGGCGAGCGCCCAGACATGAATGAGTTCACCGGCCTGCGGCCCGACGATGGAGGCGCCGACCGGGCGGCCCCTGACCACCATCACCTTGACGAAGCCCGTGGTTCTGCCCTCGGCGATCGCCCGGTCGTTGCCGGCGAATTCCGCGCGCACCACGTCGAGGCGCGCGCCGTGCATCTTCCTCGCCTCCGCCTCGGTCAAGCCCACTTGGGCAAGCTCAGGGTCGGTGTAGGTGACCCAGGGAATGTGGTCGGTGCGCTGCTTCGCCGGCAGGCCGAGGATGGCCGACCGGATGACGACGCCGGCATGGTAGCCCGCGACATGGGTGAACTGGAGCCCGCCCGCGGCGTCGCCCACGGCGTAGACACGGCGATTGCCGACCGACCTGAGATCCGCGCCGACCTTCACCGCGCGGTCATGCGCGACGCCCGCCGCGTCGAGGTCGAGCCGGTCGATGTTCACCTTGCGGCCCACGGCCATGAGGAGATGGCTGCCCTCTACCCTGCGCCCGTCGGCGAGTTCGACCGCGATCGCGCCCTCCTCGCCCGAGACCTTCGCGGCGCCCTGCCCCTCGATGATTTCGACACCCTCGGCGCGGAGGCTTTCGAGAACGATCGCCGCGAGTTCGGGGTCGTCCTTGCCCATGGCCTTCGCGGCCTCGATCACGGTGACCTTCGAGCCGAGGCGCACATGGGCCTGGGCCATCTCAAGCCCGATCGGACCGCCACCGATGACGACGAGGTGGTCGGGGCGCTCGCGCAGATCGAAGATCGTCTCGTTGGTGTGGTGCGGCGTTTCGCCGATACCCGGGATCGGGGGGACGAAGGGCGAGGACCCGGTGGCGATGACGAAGCGGCGCGCCGTGATGACGGTGCTTCCCGCCTGGACCTCCGTTTTCGAGATGAACTTCGCGAATTCGCGGATCACGCGCACGCCGAGCCCCTCGAACCGCTCTTCGCTGTCGTGGGGCGCAATGGTCGCGATGGCGGAGGCGACGTGGTCCTTCGCGGCCGCGTAGTCGACTTCGGGGGTCACCGGCATCACGCCGTATGGGCGCCCCGTTTCCATCGCATGGGCCTGCTTGGCCGCGGCGATCAGCGCCTTCGAGGGCACGCAGCCGTAGTTGAGGCAGTCGCCGCCCATCTTGTGGCCCTCGATCAGCACGACCCGCGCGCCCATCTGCACCGCGCCCGCGGCGACCGAGAGCCCGCCCGAGCCCGCGCCGATGACGCAGAGGTCGGTCTCGATGCGCTCGACCGAGGTGGCGGTGTCGGCGGTCACTTCGCTCTGTTTCATGTCAGAGACCCTTCCTGCCGCGGACGGCCTTGAGAATGATGGGGAGGGCCGCGAGTGCGCAAAGCCCGAGGATCGGCAGGAGGATATGCGGCTCGAAGATGATGCCGAGATCGGGCGTCTCGCCCCGGGCGAAGACCTCTCCGAGACCCGCGCCGACGGAGGTGTAGACGACCGCGCCGGGGATGATGCCGAGAAACGTCGTCACCGCGTAGCGGTGGAGCGGCACCCCGACGAGTGCGGGCACCACGTTGGCCACGAAGAACGGCACGGCCGGCACGAGGCGGATGAGAAACAGCGTTTCCCACTGGTTGGCGTCGATGGCTCTCTTGATCCGTTTCACGGCACCCTCGGAGGCGTCCATCCTCGCGGCAAGCCGTTCACCGAAGCCGGACCGGGCGGCGAGGAATATGAGCGTGGCGCCGATCGTGGCGGCGGCGATGTTGACAAGGGCTCCCGGGAATGTGGCGAAGAGAAAGCCGCCCGTCAGCGTCGCGACGGTCGCGCCCGGCAACGAGAAGGCGACGATGGCGACGTAGGCGGCGATGAACGCCATCACGGTCAGCCCGTAGTTGGCGTCGCGGAAGGCGATGAGCGCCTCGCGATTCTCCGCCAGCGCGTCGAAGGACAGGTAGTCCCGCAAGGTGACGGCCCCGATGCCGGCAACGGTCAGAATGGCGATCAGAGGCAGCCGGCGCAGAAACCCGCGTTTCGTCTCTGCCCTGTCGGTCCCGCTCTCGGTCATGCCGGTCATCTTGCGTCCCTTTGGTCCGTGCTGCGTGTCTTGCCAGAAGATCGGCAAAGCACGACAGGGAAACGAGGCAGATCACGGGCGCTTGATGGACCGTGACGGGGCGGGCGGGCATTCCCCGCCAGTCTTCGCCCCTTGTAACAATTCGCCGGGTCTCGCAGAGGGATTGTTGCAGGAATCGGCGCGCCTCGCCGTTGACAGGCGCGAAGGCCTCCCATATCAGGCGGACTTCGAACATGCGCCGGGGTCCTCCCCGGTGCCGACAGCACGGAGCCAGCCCATGAAACGAACGTTTCAGCCCTCGAACCTCGTGCGCAAGCGCCGCCACGGGTTCCGCGCGCGCATGGCGACGAAAGCCGGACGGAAGATCCTGAACGCCCGCCGGGCGCAGGGCCGGAAGTCGCTCTCGGCCTGAGCGCGGCGAACAGGTATGCCATGACACCGCCGGTGTCCCCCGTGGCCGGACGAGCGCCGGGCGAGGGGGATGAGGCTGTGTCGCATTTCATGGAGACCCTTCGGAAGCGGGCGGACTTTCTCGCCGCAAATTCGGGACGACGCGCCGCCATGCCGGGCTTCGTCCTGCTCGGTCGTGACCGGGGTGACGGCGCCGACCCGCGCGTCGGTTTCACCTGCTCGAAGAAACTCGGCAACGCGGTGACGCGCAACCGTGCGAAACGCCGTCTTCGGGCGCTTGCCCGCGAAGTGCTCGCCAACCGCGCCCGCCCGGGCTGGGACTACGTGCTGATCGGTCGGCAAGGAACGACCGTCAGCCGCGACTACGCCGCGATGGGAAACGACCTGGCTCTCGCCGCAGCGAAAGTCCACGGAGACGGTCGATGACCCCGCTCGCCTTGGTCTTCTCGCTGCCTGTCCGGGCCTACCGGATGGTGCTCAGTCCCTGGGTGGGCCTGTCCTGCCGGTATCATCCCACCTGCTCGGCCTATGCCCTCGAAGCGCTCGAGACCCATGGCGGCCTGAAGGGTGGCTGGCTCACGCTTCGGCGCATCGCGCGATGCCACCCCTGGGGCGGATCGGGAATCGACAACGTGCCGCCGAAGGGTTGAGGCGCCCTCGCCTAGAGCTTCTCGAAGCTGATGATGACCTCGCCGATGCGCACGCCGTAGCGGCTCATGTAGGCGCGGTTCAGCAGCCTGTCTTCGGTGAGAAGCCACATCCAGTCGTCGAAGGTCGCGCGCAATGTCTCCACGCTGCCGTCGGCCGCCGGGATCGGGAGATCGATCGTGTATCGCCAGTTGAACGTGTCGCCGCGCTCCTCGCCCGTCGCGATGCCGATCACGCCGGGCGCGGTGCCTTCCCAGGTATCGGTTCCGGTCTTTCTCAGCGTCCAGACCCGCCGCTCGGTGGCGCCGTCCTCGTAGACGAAGTCTTCGACGAGCCGCAGCCTTTCGCCGTCCCAGTCGCCCCGCACGTCGACCTCGAAGCGGCGGCGGACGGTGCCGAAGAGGTCCTGGAACTGACCGTATGCAACGAGACGGCCATCGAAGAATTCTTCGAGGTCGAGCTTGCGGTCGGAAAGCTTCTCGTCGTCGATTGACGGTGTGCCCGCGCAGGCGGCGAGGACCAGAAAGGCGAAAACGGCGAGGATGCGCATGGGGTACTTCCTGTTTGCCGATGATACGGCCGGCAGCCCGGTGCGGATGACTTCTGGCAGCCTCGGCACCATCTAGGCAGCCGCCCCCGGCTCTGGCATACCGCCCCCATGCTCGACGACGCCGATGATATTCACCCGCTGTTCCACGGGGCCCCGAAGACCACGGAGTTCCGGAAACTCCGCAAGCGCATCATCCAGAATGTGCGCGAGGCGCTGGAGCAGTACGGGATGGTCGAGCCCGGAGCGCGGTGGCTCGTCTGCCTCTCGGGCGGCAAGGACAGCTACACGCTCCTCGCCGCGCTCCACGAGTTGAAGTGGCGCGGGCTCCTGCCGGTCGAGCTTCTGGCCTGCAATCTCGATCAGGGCCAGCCGGGCTTTCCCGCGACCGTCCTGCCGGAGTTCCTCGAACGCATGGGCGTGCCCCACCGCATCGAATACCGCGACACCTATTCCATCGTCACCGAAAAGGTGCCCGCGGGCCGGACCTACTGCGCGCTCTGCTCGCGGCTCCGGCGCGGCCATCTCTACCGGATCGCGCGGGAGGAAGGCTGCTCTGCAGTCGTTCTCGGCCATCACCGAGACGACATTCTCGAAACGTTCTTCATGAACCTCTTTCACGGCGGCCGGCTTGCGACCATGCCGCCGAAGCTCGTGAACGAGGAGGGCGACCTCTTCGTCTACCGCCCTCTCGCCCATGTCGCCGAGGCCGATTGCGAGCGGTTCGCGCGCGCCATGGCCTACCCGATCATTCCCTGTGATCTCTGCGGCAGCCAGGAAGGGCTTCAGCGCCAGCAGGTCAAGGCGCTGCTCGACGGATGGGAGAGCAGCAACCCCGGCCGGCGGCAGGTGATGTTCCGCGCGCTGATGAACGCCCGGCCCTCGCACCTTCTCGACCCGGGGCTCTTCGATTTCGCCGGGCTCTCGCGCAAATCCTGACAATTCGAACCATGGCTCCGGCGTTAACCCGGACATGACGCCCCGCGGGCTAGAACCGTCGGGATCAAGGCGGAGGCAGACATGCGCAAGATCGGCGTCCGGCGCGCGCCGGGGCTCGCCCGGCGGCTGACCCGACCCGGCATCGTGGCCGGGCTTCCACCGCTCCTGCTCGCCGCCTACTGGATCGGCGGGGAAACGGGGTTGATCTGCACGGCGGTCGCAGTCTCCGGCGCGGGTCTTCTCGTCTGTCTTCTTCATCCTTCCGGGCGCAATGCGGCGAGCATCGACGCCGAAACAGGGCTGCCGGACCGGGCGGCGGCGCTCGCTCTGCTGGCCGGTCTCGAGGCGCGCGGTGCCATCGGCGGGCGGCAGGTGGCGGCGCTCGCAGTCGGTCTCGACCGTTTCGAGGACCTTCGACAACGGCACGGCGATGCCTCGGTGAGCGCCCTGCTCTCGCAAGCGGCCGCGCGAATCGGTGGGGCGGTGCGTGGCGACGACCTTGTCGTGCGGCTGGACGGTGCCGCCTTCGGCATCGTGCTCTCGCATCTCCGGCGCGCCGACATGGAGATGCTCATCCAGATCGCGGCCAGGGTGCAGCGCGATCTCTCCGAGCCGTTTCATGTTGCGGGCAGCGATATCCACGTGACCGCAAGCGTCGGTGTCTGCCTTCCGAACCGGGCGCCCGGGCTCACCGGCGAGGGCCTTCTGACCGGAGCCGAGCGCGCGCTCGGGAAAGCGCGGAAGGAAACCGGGGGCGCGATCCGCGCCTATTCGACCGACCTCATCGACAGGGACCGGCGCGCCTCGGAACTCTCCGAGAGCGCTGCAGAGGCTATGGCGCGGGGCGAGATCCGGCCCTGGTTCCAGCCGCAGGTCTCCACCGACACCGGGAGGGTCACCGGCTTCGAGGCCCTGCCCCGCTGGGAACGCGGGCCTGGAGATGTTGTCGCACCGGGCGATTTCCTGCCAGCCCTGGAGGCGGCGGGGATGATCGGACGGCTGAGCGAGACGATTCTCACCCGCGCCCTTGCCGCCCTGTCGGAATGGGACGCGGCGGGGCTCGACGTGCCGGGCGTTTCGGTGAACGTCTGCCGCCACGACCTGCGCAAGCCGAACTTCGTGGACCATGTGCGCTGGGAACTCGACCGCTTCGATCTCGAGCCGGGGCGACTCACGCTCGAACTGCGCGACATCTCCGCCCAGGACGGTCCCGCGGACATGAGCCTGCGCAATCTTCGGGCGCTGTCCGCGCTCGGCTGCCGGATCGACCTTGACGATTTCGGCACCGGGGCGACACCGCTCGGCGACCTCGGCCGTCTCGCAGTTGGCCGGATCAGGATCGACCGCAGCTTCGTCGCCCGGGTGGACCGGGACCTCGATCAGCAGCGCATCGTCGCGGCGATGCTCACGATGGCGGAACAACTGGAGATCGATAGCCTTGCCGAGGGGGTCGAGACGGCGGGAGAGCACGCGATGCTGGCGCAACTCGGTTGCCGCCACGTGCAGGGCTTCGCCGTGGCCGCACCGATGCCGGCGACCGAGGTGGCGCGCTGGCTCGCCCGCCGCGCGGCTCAGCAGCCACTGCCCGAAATCCCCGGCGCGGATCGCGGCGGCTCCGGGCGCGCGCGCGATGGGAAAACCGCTTGACGTTTGGGTCCCTGCCCGATTGAACCTGCCCGGAACTCCCAGACCGGCAAGGTGGTTGCGTCATGGACGATCAAAACCGGAATCTTCTGCTGGCTACGGCGCTGAGTTTCCTGGTCATCGTTATCTGGTTTCTCCTGTTTCCGCCGGAGGAGCCCGCTCCTCCCTCAGACCCGGCGACGGCGACCGACAGCCTGCCGACCCAGCCACCCGTCGCCGTCCCGGGCGGCGCCCAGCCGCCGGCGGACACCGCCACGGCCGGCAGTGACTCGACCGTTGCCGAACTGCCCGAGGAAGCCGCCCGGGTGGACATTTCCACGCCCCGGCTGCAAGGCTCCATTTCGCTCCAGGGCGGCCGTATCGACGACCTGTCGCTCAAGGATTACCGCGAATCCCTCGACGCCGATGCCGACATCGTTCACCTCCTGAACCCGTCCGGCACGGATGACGCCTATTACGCGCTTTTCGGCTGGGTGCCCGGCGGCACCCTCGACTTCGAGGACGTGCCGGGTCCGGACACCGAGTGGCGGCTCGTCGAAGGCGACACGCTTTCTCCGGACGAGCCTCTGACCCTCGAATGGTCGAACACCGAGGGGCTGACCTTCCGGCGCCAGATCGCGGTGGACGAGGACTTTCTCTTCACGATCACCCAGTCGGTCACCAACACCTCCGGGAATGCCGTGCGCATGGCGCCCTACGGAGTCATCGCCCGCCATGGGGTGCCGGACGACCTGAAGGGCTTCTTCATTCTCCATGAAGGTGCCATCCGGATGGCGGACGGCGAGCTTGAGGAAACGAGCTACGACGGCATGACCGACCTCGGCGCCGACCCGCTCTGGGGGCCGTCCGC
>Ga0008838_101144_pt1 | contig 13355 bp, 10 predicted proteins | sample HotLakConUCCSL28_FD_62212 | JGI IMG/M metagenome (GOLD analysis project Ga0008838, IMG submission 62212) | Hypersaline microbial mat communities from Hot Lake, Washington, USA - Hot Lake Consortium UCC-SL28 (Hybrid Assembly) | ecosystem: Environmental > Aquatic > Thermal springs > Hot (42-90C) ...
GCCGCTTCTCCCGCCTCCTGAAGGAGGCGCCGCGCGGCGAGGACGCAGAGGGGGAGGGCCTCGGCCCCTGGCCGGACCTCGTCCTGATCGACGGCGGCGCGGGCCAGCTCGCCGCCGCGAAGGCCGTCCTCCACGACCTCGGCATCGAGGACGTGCCGCTGGTGGGCGTCGCGAAGGGAGTCGACCGGGACGCGGGGCGGGAGGAGTTCCACGTGCCCGGCCGCCAGCCGTTCCGCCTCGCGCCGCGCGATCCCGTCCTCTACTTCATCCAGCGCCTGCGGGACGAGGCACACCGCTTCGCCATCGGCGCCCACCGCGCCCGCCGCAAGAAGGCGATGACGGCGAACCCGCTCGACGAGATCCCCGGCATCGGCGCCGCCCGCAAGCGCGCGCTCCTGAAGCACTTCGGAACAGCGAAGGCCGTGGCGAAGGCCGGCATCGACGACCTCGTGGAGGTGGATGGGATCTCCGAAAGCGTCGCCCGCCGCGTCTACGACCACTTCCACGCGGAGGGCGGCCCCTCCCGCTGAGGGGTCAGCAGGCCTCCCTGAGCGCCGCGGCCACCTCCGCGAACCCGCGCGCGACGAAGCGGTCCGCATAGGCGGGCGGCGTGTCCGCGAGGTGCATCAGGACGTCCGACCCGCCGAGGAGCGCCGCGGTCACGGCTCCGAGACTCGTCCCGTCGGAGAGCATCCCGTCGCCCGCCTCGCTGGCGAAGGGGACGGTGACGCCGGAGCCGCCGCCCGCCACGGTCATCCTCACGAGGGACGGCGCGTCCGGCGCCCCCGCCTCCATCGGGAAGACCGACGGCAGATAGCGCACTGCGGAGCAGGTGATCTCGATCTCCGCCAGGGCGTTGCCCCTGCCCGCGCAGCCGCGTATCGTCGGGACGTTGCCTTCCGGCCCGCCGTCGCGCGTGAACGTCCACCCCGGACAGGCGCGGTCTTCCAGAGCCGCCACGCCGGTCGGGCCGGCGGCCACGGCGGCGGGGACGAGAGCGGCGAGGCAGAGGCGACGGAGCCGCATGGCGAGCCCTCCGGCGGTGAACACGGATGAGCCAAACCCCGGCCGGCGCCGCACCGCAAGCCCTCCGTCCACCGGCGCCGCACGAGGGGACTGCGCGAGCGGACGGCTTGCGCTATCTCTTGCGCGATGACCATTCCGAACGCCCTCTCCACATTCCGCTGCCTCGCGGTCCTCGTCATCGCCGTGCTCCTCGCGACAGGCGACGCGCGGGGCTGGACGCTCGGCCTCTTCGTCGCCGCCGCCGTGACGGACTGGCTCGACGGCTGGATCGCGCGCAAGTTCGACATTATGAGCGATCTCGGCCGCGTCCTCGACATCATCGCCGACAAGCTCCTCGTGGGCGTCGTGCTCCTCATGCTGGCCGCCGACGGGACCATCCCGGGCGTCCACGCGGTCGCGGCAGCCTTGATCCTCGCCCGCGAGATCGGCATCTCCGGCCTCAGGGAACACCTGGCGACGAAGGACGTGACCATCCCCGCATCGCTCGCCGGCAAGTGGAAGACGACCGTGCAGCTCGTCTCCCTCGCCGTCCTGCTGGCGGCACCGATCTTGCCATGGCCGGGGACGGCGGCTGCCGCAGGCCTCGCCCTCCTGTGGCTCGCGGCGGTGCTCACGATCTGGAGCGGATGGCAGTACGTGTGGGGATCGCGCGGCGCGTGGGGGAACGGATGAAGCTGAAATATTTCGCGTGGGTGCGCGAGAGGATCGGTGTGCCCGAGGAGGAGGTGGCGCTGCCGGCCGACGTCGCCACCGCCGGCGACCTCATCCGCTGGCTGAAGACCCGCGGCGAGGGCTATGCGCACGCGCTCGAGAACGACCGCTTCATCCGCGTCGCCATCGACCAGCGGCACGTGCGGCACGACGCGCCGCTGCGCGACGCGCGGGAGGTCGCCCTGTTCCCGCCCATGACGGGTGGATGAGATGCCGCGCGTCCACGTCCAGATCCTCGACGAGGCGCTCGAGCCGAACGCCTGGATGAACGAGGTGACGCCGCCCGACGACACGGGCGCCATCGCGACCTTCACCGGCATCTGCCGCAGCGAGGGCGGGCGGCTCTCGGCGCTCGAGCTCGAGCACTACCCCGGCATGGCGGAGGCGGAGATCACCCGCATCGCCGAGGCGGCCACGGAGCGCTGGCCGCTCATCGGGATCCTGTGCGTCCATCGCACGGGGATCGTCGCGGCCGGTGAGCCGATCGTGTTCGTCGCCGCCGGAAGCGCCCATCGGGACGCCGCCTTCGACGCGGTGCGCTACCTGATGGACTTCCTCAAGACCGAGGCGCCGTTCTGGAAGCGCGAGCACCTCGCCGACGGCACGCTCGGGCCGTGGGTGGACGCGAAGGATTCCGACGACAGGGCGCGCGAGAAGTGGGCGGCGGTGACGGCCACCACCCCGGCCGCGACGCCTGGCGCCTGACGCGGCCGGGCGCCTTCGGGACCTCGGCACGCCCGGCCACGGGGCGCGGGACGGAACACCCCGACGCCCGATGAGGGGCGCGGTGCGCCATAATCGGTTCTCGATCAGGCGGACGCACCCGCTCGAGAGCCCCACCCACGTCAACAGGACAGACCACCATCTCCGCACCCGAAGCGGCACGGCATGCTCTGGCGGATGCCGAGTGCGCGCGCCCGCGCGTGACGGGGAGGCGGTCCGCAGGTCGCGCCGGGGACGCCGACGGTTCCCGACAGGATGCGCTCCGCCATGGCGTCGGCCGCCGCCCTCGTACCCGCGCGCGAGAAGATGCTGCCGCGCACCTGGATGGAGCCTGCGAGCGCCCGCAGGAATGCGACGACGAGCGAAGGGTCCGGCGGCTCGGCCTCTGTCCAGAAGCGGTCGAGCGATCCCTGGAATGTGAGGCCCGGCACGTCGTAGATGGCGGGCGACAGCGCGTGCGTGGCGACCCCCTCCACGATGGCGTCGAGCCCCGCGGTGGAATTGACGGTGATCACGCCGCCGGCGTCTGCGAGCCAGTCCCTCAGGACGAGACCGTCCGTGAAGGCGACGCGCTCCGCGATCCCCGCGGCGCGGGCGAGCCTCGGCACCTCCGCCGCCCAGTGGACGGGGCCGAGGTCGCCAGGATGCTTGCGCACCACGAGCCGCAGATCGGCCGGCGCATGGGTCGCGAACGACGCGAACGTGAAGGCGAGCGCCTCGCGCATGTTCTCGAACTGGGAGTTGGCGCGGATCTGGAAGTCGGTGTCCGTCTGCATGACGAACAGGAAGAATGGCGGCGCCAGGCGATCGCGCACGGCGCGGGCAGCTCTGTTGCGCCGCCCCGCCTGCGCCTCGCGCCACAGGAAGCGCCTGTAGGCGACGAACGGGTGATAGAGCCCGTGCCGTCGATAGTGCGGCGTGAGGAACCAGAGGAAGACGTTGGGAAGGTTGTTCGCGAGGTCGTCGAACGTCTCGCGCAGCCGCTCGCGCGGGTAGAACGTGCCGGGCTCCGGCGCCGGCACCTTCGCCGCGATGGCGCGGATGGCGTCGGGATCGGCCGGAAACAGCGAATCGACGGAGTTGCCGTCCCGCTCGATGGTCATCCAGTCCGGGCGGATGTAGCCGAGCTCCGTGACGATGACGTCGATCCCCCGCGCCCGGGCCTCCGCCGCGGCCTCCCTGTGGTAGGGACGGCGCTCGGAGTGCATGAGCAGCGCCTCGATCCCGTGCCGCTCCATGTGAGCGGCGACGAAGGCCGGCCAGTCGGCAAGGCGCCCGCGATAGAGGACGGAGGGCGCGAAGCCCCAGGCGACCGCGTCGCCGGGGCACAGGTTGATGCGGTGGACGGCGACCCCCGCCGCGCGGAGGCGATCGCCGACGAGGCGGTAGAGCGGCGAGAGCGGCCCCTCGAGGAGGAGGACCGCAGAAGGCCTACCCAGCGTCCTGCGCGGCAGCCTCTCCGTCCCCGGCAGCCCCCGCGCTCTCCCCGCCCTCGGCCTCCGGCTTCTTCTCGCCGGGCTTCGGGCCGCCCCGCGAGACGCCGACCATGGCGGGCCGGAGGATCCTGTCGCCGATCATCGAGCCCTGCTGCACGACCTGCACCACGGTGCCCGACGGCACCGAAGGGTCCTCCACCTCGAACATCGCCTGGTGGCGGTTGGGGTCGAAGCGCTGGCCTGCGGGATCGACCGGGGTGATGCCGTGCCGCTCGAACACGGTGCCGAGCTCGCGCTCGGTCATCCTGACGCCCTCGAGCAGGCCCTTCAGCTCGGGCGGCAGGCTCTCGGAGTCCATCCCCTCCACGGTCTGGAGAGCGCGATGGAAGTTGTCGCGCACGTTGAGGAGGTCCCGGGCGAAGCTCGTGACGGCGTAGGTGCGCGCGTCCGCCACGTCCTTCTGCGCCCGACGGCGGACGTTCTCCGCGTCGGCGAGGGCGCGCAGGAGGTTCTGGCGCATCTCCTCCACCTCCGCGCGCAGCTGCTCGGCCTCGGACGGGACTCCGGGACCGGCCTCGGCGCCCTCGGGCTGCGGCTGCGCACCCGGCTCGCGACCCAGGATCTCCTCCGCCTCGGGGACGAGCGAGTCGCCGTCGCGGGCACCCTCGGGTGCGCCGCGGTTCGTGTCGTCAGCCATTCCGGCCCTCCGGGGTCAGATGGACGCGTTGATCCAGTCGACGAGCTTGCCCTTCGGCGCTGCGCCGATCTGGGTCGCCACCTGCCGACCGTCCTTGAACATGATCAGCGTCGGGATCGATTGGACGCCGTAGCGCATCGCCGTGTTCTGGTTCTCGTCGACGTTGAGCTTGGCGATCTTCACCTTCCCGTCCATCTCGGCCGCGATCTCCTCGAGAGCGGGCGCGATCATCTTGCAGGGGCCACACCATTCGGCCCAGAAATCGACGACGACGGGCTCCGTCGCCTTGAGGACGTCGGCGTCGAAGGACGCGTCCGTCACGTTAGCGGGTGCCATGCCACACCTTTGCGGGTTCCTGTGATCGAAAGCTTACCTATGGACCGCCACATGGAGCGTCAAGCTGCGCACCCTGCAACCGCCCTCCGCAGGCGTCACGCCGGAGCGATTCGTGGCAGGGCGGAGTCCATCGGCATGAAGCGTGCTGCGGCGGTCCAGACGATGGCGGTCTCCACGAGAACCGCGGGAAGCGCGCCGCGAACGACGGCACGATAGATGGCGAGCTGGCGGCGGTAGGCCTCCGGCGCACCGAAGGGCTCGGAGGGCACGCGCTGGTCGGTCTTGAAGTCCACCACCAGCGCCCTGCCGGGATGGAGCTGGAGGCGGTCGATCCGCGCGAGCGCCCGCCGCACCTCCCCGTTCAACAGGACGTCGCCGAAGAGGTCCACCTCCCGCCGCACCACCGGCGCGGCAAGCTCCGGGAGAGCCAGCACGGCGCCCGCCTCCGCCACGATGGCATCGACGTCCGCCCCGGAAAGGTCGGGATGGATGCGCCGCACGTGACCCGCCATCGCCGCAGCGCAGTCCTCGCGCTCCAGCAGGGCGTGGACGATGGCGCCGTACTGCGCGGCGGGAAGAGGGCGGCGGGCGGCGGCGAGCGTTCCGGTGGCCGCCTCGTGCTCGCCTTCGGACGGAATGACGGCAGGCGGCGTCGTGTTGGGGAGGACCGCGGGCGCCGAGAGCCACGCGGGCGGCGGACCGGGCACTGGGGGCGCATCCTGCGCCGCCTCCGACGGATGGGGGCCGGGCTCCGGAAGGCGCCATGCGAGCGCCTTCTCGTCGTGGCGGGGAAGGTCGAACTCGGTGCAGTCGGGCGCCAGCGCCTCGCGGACGAGGCCGTGCCACATCCCCTTCTGAGGCGCCTGCGATCCATAGCTGCCGCAGACCACCAGATGGCGCTCCGCCCGCGTCATGCCGACGTAGAGGAGGCGATAGTGCTCCTCGGCCTCCACGGCAGCCCGCTCGGCGAGGACGTCCCTCACGACGCCGGGCCTGTGGTCGGCGGACGGGCAGTAGAGGAGGACCTCGCCGGAAGGATCCGGCATTCCGCAGGGGAGCGCGACCACGGATGCCCCGCGGTTTCCCCCGCCCATGCGGCTGCCGACGTCCGCCAGGAAGACGATCTTCGCCTCGAGCCCCTTCGCGCCGTGCACCGTCATGACGCGCACAGCGTTCTCGGTTCCGTCGGAGGCGCGGCGCAGCTCCTCCTGCGTCCGCTCGAGGCGGTGGAGGAAGGTCTCCATCGCCGGCACGCCGCGGCTCTCGAACGAGAGTGCGATGTCGAGGAGGGCGTCGAGCGCGTCCTCCGCCTCGGACCCCATGCGGGCGGAGAAGTCGGCGCGTCGGCCCTCGCCGAGGAGGATCGCCGAGAAGAAGTCGAAGGGGCGCATCCGCCGGGCCATCCTCCGCCAGCGCGTCAGCGTCGCGTGCGCCGCGCGGGCCGCCTCGTCGCCGCGCTCGAGGGCGGCGAGGAGGCTCCCGTCGCGCCCGTGGGCGACTGCGAACAGCGCCTCGTCGCTGAAGCCGAAGAGGGGGCTCCTGAGGACGCAGGCCAGCGAGAGGTCGTCGCGGGTGAGGCACGCCCGGGCGAGCGCCACCATGTCCCTGACCGCGATGTGGGCTGTGACGTCGAGCCTGTCGGCGCCGGCCGCGGGGATGCCGCGCAGCTTCAGCTCGCGGTTCATGAGCGTCGCGAGGGGTTCGCGCTTGCGGGAGAGGACGAGGACGTCGCCCGGCCGCACGGGAGGGCCGCCGTCGGGCCCCTCCGTCCCGGTCCAGAGCTCGATGTGGTCGGCGATGGCCTTCACGAGCTTCACGTGGCCCGAGGCGTCCGGAGTCGCGTCGAACGGCGCGTCCCAGTCCTCGGGCCGCCCGGTGGGCGTGTCGGCGTGGAGCGGCCAGACGTCCACGCCGCCGCGGAGCGCCTTCACGGGGCGGTGGGCGACCGCGCCGGGCATGGCCCCGACGGCGCGGGCGAGGTCCTCGCGGGAGAACACGCGGTCCACCGCGGCGAGCACCTGCGGCGCCGAGCGGAAGGAGTGGGACAGCTCCACCGCGTGGAACGCCAGCCCCGCGGCGGTGGCGCGCCCGTCGTAGTGCGCGCGCTTCTCGGCAAAGAGGCGCGGCGCGGCGCCCTGGAAGGAGTAGATCGACTGCTTCTCGTCGCCCACCACGAACAGCGTGCGGGTGATGGCGCGGGCACCGACGCCGGCGAAGAACTCGTCCACGAGGGCGCCGACGAGCTCCCACTGCGGGGGCGACGTGTCCTGCGCCTCGTCGACCATCAGGTGGTCGATGCCCTCGTCGAGCTTGAAGCGGACCCAGGCGGCGGCGGTGGCGGTCTCGACGAGGGCGCGCGCCTTCTCGATCTGGTCGTCGTAGTCGATGAGGCCGCGGCGGCGCTTCTCGGCCTCGAGCTCGGCGAGCGCGGGCCATGCAAGGACGAGGAGCGCGGAGGTGGCGGCGATGGCGGCCTCGGCGCGGCGACGCTCTGCGAGGCGCTCCAGACGCGCCTGCTCGGCGGCGATCCTCTCCTCGAGGTCGGGGAAGGCGGCGCGCACGGCCTTCACGGCGATGCGGCTCGCCGCGCGGGGGGCGCCGTCGTCCTTCATGAAGATCGCCGCCCACAGTGTGTCGCGCTCGGCGGCATCCTCGCAGCCGAGCGCGGCGGCGATGCGTGCCGCAGTGTCCGCGCTCGCCCCTGTCGCCTCGAGGTGGTCGAGGAGCGCGCGGCAGTAGCCCTCGTCGACGAGGGGCGTGCGGTCCGCCTCGCCGTCGCCGAGGCGGAGGGCGGCGGCGAGGTCCTCGGCGACCGCCCCGGGATCGACGTCGAGGCCGCCGCCCGTGTCCGGGTCGGCGCCGCGGCCGATCCAGCCGATGAGCTGCCGCCGCGCGGCGAGGACTGCGGCGATCGCCTGCGGCAGCGCGAAGTCCGAGACGTGGGGGACGAGGGCGGCGACCGCTGCGGCGATCGGGCCGGAAGGATCCGCGGCGGCGCGGGCGAGGACGCCGGCGATGGCGCGCTCGGTCATCTCCGCACGGGTCGCGTCGTCGAGGATCTGGAAGGACCCCGCGACGTTCGCCTCCAGGGGAAAGCGCCTCAGGAGCGCCGCGGCGAAGGCGTGGAGGGTCTGCACCTTGAGGCCGCCCGGCGTCTCCAGCGTCTCGGCAAAGAGCGTGCGCGCGCGGGCGGCCGCCTCCGCGGGATCGGCGGCGGGGGCGAGGCCTGCCACCTCGGCACGAAGCCTCTCCTCGGGCATCGTCGCGAGCTCGGCGAGGAGCTTGTAGACCCGCAGCGCCATCTCCGCGGCGGCGGCGTTGGTGTAGGTGAGGCACAGGATCGAGCGCGGCGGCACGCCGGACAGGAGAAGCCGCACGACGCGCCGCGACAGGACGAACGTCTTGCCCGCGCCCGCGTTGGCCGACACCCAGACCGAGGCCGAGGGATCGGACGAGCGCGCCTGCGCGGCGAGTGCCTCGGGAGGGACGAGAGGCTTCGTCATGGCGTCGTCTCCGTGTCGTCCTCCGCAGCGGCGCCGGCACCGCGGGTGTGTTCGTTCGGCCCCTGCCCTCGCGCGGCTCCGGCGCGGCCGGCGCTCCCGCGGGTCAGCCGTTGCGGTCGGCGGCCGACCATTCGGCGGCGCGGGCGAGGTGGTCGAAGTCGCCGTCGAAGGCTGCGGCGTACTGCACGCGGGCGCGGGACAGGTAGCCTGTCGCGGGGTCGGCGTAGAGCGCCGCGAGCGCCTCGAAGCGGGCGCGCGCCTCCTCGGCGAGCTCCCCGGCCTCATCGCCCGCCACGGTCTTCCACTCCACGGCGACCCGGCCCGCGGCGAGGCGCACGTAGGTGAGGCCGGCGATCCGAGCCTCGGGGTCGACGCCCTCCACCGCGCCGGCCCGCACGAGGGCCGCCTCCAGAGGAAGCTGGGGCTCGAAGAAGGCCTTCACCTCCTTGCCCGTCGGCGCGGCGCCGGTCTTGTAGTCGATGATCTCGACGGCGCCGCCGGCGGCGATGTCGATCCTGTCGAAGCGGCCGCGCAGGAGGATGCCGGGGGCGAGCTCCGCCTCGGCCTTCCCCTCCACGAGGGACTGCGCCGCGCGGTCCGCCCGCCCCGTCTCCGCGGCGACGACGGCGGGCGCGACGAAGGCGAGGCGGGCGCCCCATAGGGCCTGCGCCTCGGGGGCATGGGCAAGGCCCTCCAGCACCTCGCGCGCGATCCTGCGGAACCGCACCTCGGCGTCGGGTGCGCGGTGATGGCCTTCCCGCACGAAGCGGGCGAGAACCTCGTGGACGATCTCGCCCCTGTCGCCGGCGCCCGGCTCCTGCTCCAGCGGCTCGAGCGGGTCGAGGCCGAGGACGCGGCGGGCGTAGACGGCATAGGGGTCGCGCACGAGGCGGGCGACCTCGGTGACGGTGAAGGACGTCGGGCGCGCCTCCACCGGCGGGCGCGGCTGCGGGCGAGGCGGCGGGGCGACGGGTGCGCGGCGGTCCATCCCGGCGGCGAGCCGGCAGAGGCGCACGCCCCGCGCGCGCGCCGCATCCGCGCCGTCACCGGCGAACGCGACGAGGCGCTGCCACCAGCGGGAGGCGACCGTGGGCTCGCCCGCCGCCTTGCGCGCGCGGGTGAGCGTGACGCGGGGCTGGCAGGCCGCGACGAACACGTCGTGCGCGGCGAGCCCGATGCGGCGCTCCGGCAGGTCGATGCCGAAGTCCGCCATCATCCCGCGGCTCATCCAGGGGCCGGCGTCGGGAAGGGCGGGCCAGATCCCCTCGTTGAGGCCGCCGAGGACGGCGTGGTCGAACGCCTGGAGCCGCGCCTCGAGGGGGCCGAGGATGCGCACCGCGTCCTCCGCCAGAGGGCCGCGCACGACGATGCCCGAGATCAGCGCCTCGAAGGTCGCCGGCCAGTCGCGCGGGGGGATCGCGAGAAGGTCGTGGCGGGCGAGCTCCTCGAGCGTCTCCTCCATCTTGCGCCTGTCGGCTGTGGCGTCGGCGCCGGGGGAGACGGCGGCGAGCGCGTCGGCGTGGGCGCGAGCGAGGCGGGCGACGCTCTCCTCCCGGCCGGGGAGGCGGAGGAGCGGGGCGAGCGCGGCCTCGACGGGGCCGGCGATGGCCGCGGCGGCCGCGCCGGAGTCCCGCATCGCCGCGAACACGGCGCCCGGCGCGAGACGCGGGCCGCGGAACATGCGCTCCACCGCGACGACGCCCCTCCGGCGCACGTCCTCGTCGAGGCCGAAGGTGGCGTCGCGGTGCTTGAGGAGCGCGAGCCAGTCCGCCGCCCCGCCGTCCGCCGCCACGATCGTGACGAGGCGGGCGAGGATGCCCGCGGGCGTTCCGTCCAGCGGCTCGCCGGCCGAATCGTCCACGGCGATGCCCCAGCGGGTGAGGATGTGGGCGGCGCGGCGGGCCAGCGCGCGGTGGGGCGTCACGAGCGCCACGGTCTCGCCGCGCTCCACCGATTCGCGCATGGCGACGGCGACGGCGGCGGCCTCCTCGCGCTCGTCGTCAGCCTCCACGAGGGCGACGCCCGCCAGCGCCTCGGCGACGTCGACGGCGGCACGGTCGTCGAGCCAGCGGCCGGTGAGGGGAGCTGGGCGGAGCGCCGCCCGCAGCGTCGCTGCGCGGTGCGGCGTGGTGCGTCCCTCCGTGGGCGGGGCGAGGCGCGCCACGTCGCGCGGCGCGACGCCGAGGGCGTCCACGAGCTGCTTCATGCCGTACTGCGGATGGCCGGGCGCGTCGGTGGCGGTCTCGAGCGCTGCCCAGGCCTCTGCGGGCGCCTCGCGGTCGAAGCCCGGGAGGACGACGGCGCCGAGGGGGCTTTCGGCGATGGCGCGGATCAGTCGGCGCGTCGCGGGGATCGAGCCGGTGGAGCCGGCGACGATCATCGGCCCTTTCGCCCGCGCGACCCCTTGCGCGGCGAGCTCGGCGTCGCGCCGCCGCGCGGCGGCCGGGGTGAGCCGCCCCGTCTCGGCGAGATGGCGCGCCCAGCCGTCCACCGCGAGGTCGAGGAAGCGGGTGGTGAGCTGCCAGTGGCCGGCGAGGTCGGCGTCCTCCACGAGGTCGGGCAGGCGCGACCAGTCGGCCTCCTGAGTTTCCACCTGGTCGATGAGGGCGAGGAGCTCGTCGGCGAGGCGCACGGCGTCGGGGCCGGCGGAGGGCACGAGGACCCGCGCGTCCTCCTCCGCGCCGGGCGCCCCCTCGAGAAGGCGCGCCCAGAGCCGCACCAGCCTCGCGAGCGCGACGCGCGCCTCGAGGTCGCTCACGACGCCGGGGCCGCCGGCCTCGTCCTCGGCGTCGCCGAGGGGCTCGATGCGCGGCAGCACGGTGGCCCGGCGCCCGGAGAGATCGAGGAAGGCCGTCGCCAGGGCGCGCCCGGCGCGACGGGTGGGCAGGTAGATGGTGACGTCCGCGAGGGCGAGCGGATCGTCGGGCACGACGCCGCCCGGCCAGAGGGTGCCGTCGAGCACCCGCGCGGCGAGCGTGACGAGGAACGGGTCCCCGGGATCGACGGACCAGATCCTCACCGCGTCCCCGCGGCGGCGGAGGGTGTCGCCGCAGCTCCCCTCACGCGGCGCTCGCGAGGTATGCGCGCTCGGCCTCGGCGACGGCCTTAGGCGTCCCGACGTGGAGCCAGAGACCGTCGAGGCGCATCCCGTGGAGGCGGCCCGCCTTCGCGAGGCGGTCGAACACGAGCGAGAGGGAGAAGCGGTCCGCGGGCGGGTCCGCGAGGGCGGCGGGGCTCATCATCGCGCACCCGGCGTAGATGAACGGCGCCACCGTGCGCTCGCGCCGCCGCGAGAGGCGCCCGTCGGTTCCGAGCTCGAAGTCGCCGTCGCCGTCGTAGCCGACGGCGCCCACGGTGGGGGCGAGGAGGAGGAGGGCGTCCATCCGCGCCGGGTCGAACCCGGCGATGAGGCGGGCGAGGTTGTCGCACGCGCCGTCGATCCAGAAGGCGTCGGAGTTGGCGACGAGAAAGGGGCCGTCGCCGAGCGCTGGCAGCGCCTTCACGAGGCCGCCGCCGGTCTCGAGGAGCCGCGCCCGCTCGTCGGAGAAGACCGCACGGTCGCCGGCGCGGCGGCGCACGTGCACCTCCACGAGGTCGGCGAGGTAGTGGACGTTGACGACGAACCGCGGCACGCCCGCCCTGTCGAGCCGGTCGATGACGTGGTCGATGAGCGCCTTGCCGGCGACCTCCACGAGCGGCTTCGGCGTTGTGGCCGTGATGGGCCGCATCCGCGTGCCGCGGCCGGCGGCGTAGATCATGGCGGGCGGTGCGCTCACGGATGGTCCGCTCACGAGGGCTCCAGGACGGTGGTGTTGCGGGCGAACCAGTCCGCGAGGGCGGCAAGGCGCGGCTCCGCGGCAAGGTTCTTCGCGAGGTGGCGGCGAAGGCGGGGAAGGTGCGGCAGGTACTGCGGCTTGCCGTCCCGGTCGTTCAGGCGGCGGAACACGCCGAGGATGCGCGTCGCCCGCTGCGCGCCGAGGATGCGGTAGGCGGTCATGAAGGCCGCCGCGTCGAGGTTCGGGCGGGCGGCGAGATAGCGCGCGAGAAGGCGCGCCTCGGCATCGTCGGGAACGTCGACGCGCGCGTCCTGCGCGAGAGAGACCACGTCGTAGGCGGCGGGGGCGATCATGGCGTCCTGATAGTCGATGAGGCCCACTCTCGCCACGCCCGCGCGATCTGGCAACCACATGCAGTTGGGGGAGTGGTAGTCCCGGAGCGCGAGGTGGTCGTCGCCCCGCGGCAGGGCGTCGATCGCCTCCCGCCAGAGGGCGACGAAGTCGGGATCCGGCGGGGTGCGCAGGTACCACTCGGGGAAGAGCGCCACCTCCACCGCAGCAAGGTCCGCGTCGAAGCGCGGCGGCGTGTGCGGCGGCGGCCCCGGCAGCGGGTGGGGCGGCCGCTCGGCATGGAAGACGGCGAGGGCGTCCATCGCCGCGGCATAGCGCTCCTCGATCATCAGGCCGCCGGGCGCGATCCTGTCGTCGCCGAGGTCCTCCATGAGGAGGAAGCCGCGGGCAGTGTCGGCGGCGATGGTGGCAGGAGCCGAGAGGCCCCGGTCGCGGAGGAGGGCGCCGACGGCGAGGAATGCGTCCATGTCGCCGTCGGCGAGGCGCGCGCGGACCGGGTAGGAGCCGGGCTCGGGGCGAAACGCCGGAGCGTCCATCAGGATGGCGGTCTCCCCATCCCTGGCGAGGCGCTCGTAGCGGCGCGTCGACGCGTCCATCCTGAGAGGGACGCGGCGGGCCGCGCCCCAGCCGGCGGCGGCGAGGAAGCGCACCGTGGCGAGCGCGCGGGAGAGGCGGGCGAGCCACCCGGCAGGCCCGGTGACGGTGACCGTGCGGCCCTCCTCCCCCGGCCCGAAGGCGATGGCGACCGTGACGGGGAGCGGGGTGCGCGGCCACTCCACGAGTTCGGCCGCGTCGG
>Ga0008838_101155_pt1 | contig 13117 bp, 12 predicted proteins | sample HotLakConUCCSL28_FD_62212 | JGI IMG/M metagenome (GOLD analysis project Ga0008838, IMG submission 62212) | Hypersaline microbial mat communities from Hot Lake, Washington, USA - Hot Lake Consortium UCC-SL28 (Hybrid Assembly) | ecosystem: Environmental > Aquatic > Thermal springs > Hot (42-90C) ...
AAGGCGCGCAGGACGAGCTTGCCGATCCGGCCGAGGCCGTTGATCGCGATCCGTGCCATTCTGGTCAGGTCTCCGAGGCGGAACGGGCGGGGCCGATGGTGTCGAGCCGGTGCTGGAGGGTGAGGGGATCGAATGACTCGGCCCCGGACGCGAGAAGGTGGCCGATGCGCCCGGCGAGGGCCTCGTAGGCGGCCTCGAACGCGGCAGCGCGCCCTTGCTCCGGAGCGGCGGCGGGATCGGGAACGCCCCAGTGGGCCGTGATCGGCAGGCCCGGAAGGGGCGGGCAGTCCTCGTTCGCCGCGCGGTCGCAGACCGTGATGACGATGTCCATCCGCGGCGCGCCGGGCGCCTCGAAACGCGCGAGGCTTTTTGGCGCGAGGCCCGCCGTCGCGTGGCCGCGGGACTTGAGGACCCTTGCCGCCTCGGGCCGCACGCGCCGGGCGGGATCCGTCCCCGCCGAATGGGCGCGGAAACGGCCCTGTCCTTCCGCGTTCAGGATCGCCTCCGCAAAGATGGAGCGGGCGGAGTTGCCGGTGCAGACGAAGAGGACGTCGAGCGGGCGGCCCGCGGCGTCCTCGCGGGCGAGGCGCTCGAGCGAGCGGGCGGCGAGCGGGGCGCAGAGCTCCGGCCGACCGCCGCAGCAGTCCTGCAGCAGGAAGGCGATCAGGTTCCGCATTCCGGCGTGGTCTGCGGCGTAGCGCACGATCCGGCCCTCGCGCCGCGTTGTGGCGAGACGCGCCCTAGCCAGCTGCGCGAGGTGCGACGACATCGTGTTCGCGAGGACGCCGAGCCGCTCGGCGATCACCCCGGCCGGAAGCCCCTCCGGTCCGGCCTCGACGAGCATCCGGAACGTTTGCAGCCGGGTCTCGTGGCTGAGGGCGGCGAGCGCCGCGAGTGCGTCTGTCTGATCCATATTTCGAGGATACACGAAAAATAGAGCGTCACAAGTCCATCGCTCATCCCGTCTCTCCCTTGTTGGCCGGAGCGCCATCGCTGTTGGCGCGGTCCGCCGATCCTTATCCGGCTACCGCCAGCGGATCGGCCCTGCTATTGTTTGGAAAACATCGAAGCCACCGGCGGCCAGGTCCGGCGGTGCAGGGATGGACCGACGCGCAGGAGAGATCATGGCCCGACGGGAACGCGGCGGCGCGGCGTTCGACCGGCGACGCGTGCTCGCCGGCCTTCTCGCGACGGCGGCAGCGGGCAGTGTGACTGCAACGCTCGCAGCCGGGCCGATACGGTTCGGTCTCACGCCGGTGTTTCTCACCAACGACCTGCACCTTCTCGAGCGTCTGGCCGCCTACCTCGAGCGGAAGACGGGCGGGCCCGTCGAGCTCGTCATGCGCCGGACTTACCAGGAGATCACGGCGCTCCTCGTCTCGGGCCAGCTCGACGCAGCCTGGATCTGCGGATACCCGTTCGTGCAGTATCGCGAGCGGCTGACGCTCGTCGCCGTTCCGGTCTGGCGCGGCGAGACTCTCTACCGGTCCTACCTCATCGTGCCGCGGGGACGAGCCGTGACCGGGCTCGCCGAGCTGCGCGGGGATCTCCACGCCTTCTCCGATCCCGATTCCAACTCCGGCTTCCTCGTCACGACCGCGCTCCTCGCCGAGGAGGGGCTCCACCCGGACACCTTCTTCCGGCAGGCGATCTTCACCTACGGGCACCGCAACGTCGTGCGTGCCGTCGGCGCGGGACTCGCGCAGTCCGGCTCGGTCGACGGCTACGTCCTTGAGGTCCTGCGCGAGGTCGAGCCGGCGCTCGCGGGGAGCGTCGACGTCGTGCGCGCATCGGAGTGGCTCGGGTTCCCGCCCGTCGCGGCGCCACGTGGTGCGGGGCCGAGGACCGAGGCAATCCGCGACGCGCTCGTCGGGATGGCCGGGGATGCCGAGGGACTGAAAATCCTCGCATCGCTGCGCCTCGACGGCTTCGCCGTGCGCCCGACCGCGCTCTACGACCCAATCGCGCGCATGGTGGCCATCGCCTCGGGAGCGGGCTGATGCGGCGCGAGCCCCTCCCGATCACGCTGAAGGTTCCCCTCTTCGTGGCGCTCCTGATGCTGGTCCTCAGCGCGGTCGTGTCGGAGCGCGTGCTCTCGCGGCTCGTCGCGACGCAGGAGGAGCACCTGCGCAACCTCTCGGCCGCCTACCTCGACGGGCTCTCCTCGTCCCTCGTCCCCCACGTCCTGCGCGAGGACGTCTGGGAGGTCTTCGACACCCTCGACCGGTCGCTCGATCTCTACGAGACGGCGCGGCCCGTCGAGACGGTCGTCGTCTCCCGCACCGGCCATGTCATCGCGGCCACGGACCCGGTCCGCCATCCGGCCCTCGAGCCATTCGCCGCAACCGCAGAGGCAGAGTCTTCCGGAGCGCCCGTCGGCATAGACGAGGCGGGCGGCCGGGCATTCGTCCGCCGCATCCTTCACTATCAGGGCGCCGAGATCGGCACGGTTCATGCGGTCCTCGACATCCGCAATCTCCTCGCGGAGCGCACCGACGTCGTGATCACGCTCGTCGCCACGAACGGCGCGCTGACGCTGGTGATGGCGTTCGCGGGCTATCTCGTGGTCCGCCGGATGGTGGCGCCGGTGCGCACGCTGACCGAGCACCTCACGGCCGGCGCCGACGGCCGGGCGGCCCCCATCGCGGAGCGCGAGATGCCGGCCCAGGGGACCGAGGCACGGCGACTGTTCGAGGCCTACAACCGCCTGGTGGAGGCCGAGCGGGAACGGACGGCGCTTGCGCTCCGCCTCGCCGAGGAGGAGCGGCTCGCGAGCCTCGGCCGCCTCGCCTCGGGGATGGCGCACGAGATCAACAACCCGCTCGGGGGCCTCTTCAACGCGCTCCACACGCTGCGCCGTCACGGGCACGTCGCGCCCGTGCGCAACTCCGCGATCGGCCTTCTCGAGCGCGGGCTCTCCGGCATCCGCACCGTGGTCGCCGCCGCACTCCAGACCTATCGGCCGGAGCGCACGCCCCGGTCCTTCGGCCCGGCCGACGTCGAGGACGTGAAGGTCCTCGTCACCCCCGAAGCGCGACGCCGCCGGCTCGTCGTCGACTGGCGCTCCACGATCGTCGATGCCGTTCCGGTGCCAAGCCATCCGGTGCGGCAGGCGCTGCTCAACCTCGTCCTCAACGCCTGCGCCGCGTCGCCGGAGGGGGGCGTCGTCGCCGTCTCGCTTTTCGTGGAGGACACCTCGATCGGGATCACCGTCGACGACGGCGGTCCCGGCCTGCCGGACTGGGCGGCGACGCTCCTCGGCGACCCCGATGCGCCGGCCCCGATCGGGCGCGCCGGCGGCCTCGGGCTGTGGATGGTCCGCCGGGCGGCGACGGAGCTCGGCGGGACGGTGGCGTGCGGGACGAGCGCCGCCGGCGGAGCGTCGCTCACGCTCCGCGTGCCGCTCGCCGCCGACGGTCTCGGGGAGGAGGCAGCCGATGCCGCGGCCTGAGCAGAGGACGGTCGCGATCGTGGAGGACGATCCGCTCATGGGCGAGTCGCTCGTCCAGAGCCTCGCCCTCGAGGGGATCGCGACGACGTGGTGGCGGACCGGCGCGGAGGCGCTGGGCGCGCTCGGGCGCACCGCGCACCCCGACGCGCTCGTGTGCGACATGCGCCTCCCGGACATGACGGGCGAGGACGTCTTTCGCGAGCTCGCCCGCTCGGGCCGCGACCTTCCCGTCCTCTTCATGACGGCGTTCGGCGATCTCGACCACGCCGTCCACCTCATGCGCGAGGGCGCCGCGGACTATGTGACGAAGCCGTTCGAAATGGGAGATTTCCTCGCCCGCCTCGCGGCGCTTGTGCCGATGACGGAGGAGGCGGCCGCCTCGCCCCTCGGTGTCTCGCCCGCCATGGGCGAGATCGAGCGTTATCTCCAGCGCATCGCGGGCGAGCCGGGGCCGGTCCTCGTTACCGGCGAGACGGGCGTCGGCAAGGAGGTCTGCGCACGGCGCCTGCACGATCTGTCCCGGCCGGGAAAACCGTTCGTCGCCGTCAACTGCGCGGCGATCCCGGCCGAGCTCCTCGAGAGCGAACTCTTCGGCCACGAGAAGGGGGCGTTCACGGGCGCGGCCGCGCGCCACCTCGGATACGCGGAGCGGGCGAGGGACGGCATCCTCTTCCTCGACGAGATCGCCGAGATGCCGAAGGCGCTGCAGGCGAAGCTCCTGCGCCTCGTGGAGGAGCGGTGCTTCCACCGCCTCGGCGGCGAGGCCGCAATCCCCTTCCGGGCGCGTATCGTTGCGGCGACCAACCGGGACATCCGCGCGTCCGCGCAGGCGGGAGAGTTCCGCGAGGACCTCCTCTACCGGCTCGACGTCTTCTCGGTGGAGGTTCCGCCCCTCCGCGACCGGCCCGAGGACATCGAGTGGCTCCTCGAGGCGCACTTCCAGATGCTGCTCGGCGCGAGCAAGAGGACGCTTCGTGGCCTTTCGGCGCTCGCCGTGGAAGCGGCCCGCACCCACCCGTGGCCCGGCAACGTGCGCGAGCTGCGCAACCGGATGGAGCGGGCGGTCGCCCTCGCGGACGGCGACCTCATCAAGCCCTCCGACCTTTTTCCGCGGGGATCCGCCGCCCGGCAGCAGCCCTCCGGCGCGCTGGTCGAGATCCGGGACGCTGCGGAGCGGCGCGCCATCGAAGGCGCGCTCGCCGACGCCGCCGGCCATCCGGCGGAGGCAGCCCGCCTGCTCGGCATCTCCCGCACGACGCTGTGGGAGAAGATGAAGCGGCTCGGCCTTTCGTCCTGAAACTGCCGCCCGGCTGTCCCCGGGATCGATCCCCGCCGCACGGTGCGCACCGGCCCGCTGCCGTTCGCCGACCGGAACGGGACGGCGAGCCATTCGGAAATCCGAACGCCTAGGGGTCTCAACTGGCGCGCGAAATCCCTCGCCGGTCAGATACTTGCGGCTACGAAGGTTGTTGGCCCGAAGCTCGCAAAGTGCCTTCCGCTTCGCCCGAAGCCACGACACTGGAGGAAACCCATGAAGCGATGCGACAAGCTGGTCGACGTCGGCCGTCGCCAGTTCCTGCGCGGGAGCGCCTATGCAGCGGCCGGGGCCGCCGCCGCGACCACGCTCTCCCCAGAGCCCGCCCGAGCGCAGACCGCCGCCCGGGTCGATCTCCCCTCGAGCCGCCTTGCCAACATCGCGGATCTCGAGGTGAACGTTCCCCTTAACGTCGCCTATCCGGACGCGCGGGCGCCGGGCGTCCTCCTGAAGTTCGGCGAACCCGTCACGGGTGGCGTCGGCCCGGACGGCGACGTCGTCGGCTTCTCGACCACGTGTCCCCACAAGGGCTGGCCGCTGATCTACTCGGCCGAGGCGCGCACCTTCAACTGCCGGGGCCACTATTCGGTCTTCGACCCCGAGAAGGGTGGCCTTCAGGTCTGGGGCCAGGCGACGCAGAACCTTCCCCAATACACGCTCCGCGTCGACGACGCGGGCGACATCTATGCCGAGGGGATCGACGAGCTCCTCTACGGCCGCACGTCCAACGTCATCTGAGGGAGGGGAACATGGCCTTCAAGCGCAACATCGACCGTCTTCCCATCCCGCCCGCAGATGCGAAGAAGCACAACGTCGTCTGCCACTACTGCATCGTCGGCTGCGGCTATCACGCCTACTCGTGGCCGATGAACCGGCAGGGCGGCACCGACCCCGGCCAAAACGCCTTCGGCGTCGACCTCGCGGCGCAGCAGCCCGTCGACAGTGAGGCCTGGTACACGCCGTCGATGTACAACGTCGTCAAGCAGGACGGGAAGGACGTCCACCTCGTCATCAAGCCGGACTACGGCTGCGTCGTGAACTCCGGGCTCGGCTCCCCGCGCGGCGCCCGCATGGCGGAGATGAGCTACTCGACCGCCCGGCAGACCCAGCAGCAGCGCCTCACCGATCCGCTCGTCTGGCGCTACGGCCAGCTCCAGCCGACGAGCTGGGACGATGCGCTCGACCTCGTGGCGCGCGTTACCGCCGCCGTCATCGAGGAGCAGGGGGAGGACGGCCTCTTCGTCTCCGCCTTCGACCACGGCGGCGCCGGCGGCGGCTATGAGAACACCTGGGGCACGGGAAAGCTCTACTTCACCTCGATGAAGATTCGGAACATCCGGATCCACAACCGCCCCGCCTACAACTCGGAGGTCCACGGCACGCGCGACATGGGCGTCTTCGAGCTCAACAACGCCTACGAGGACGCCGAGCTCGCGGACACGATCATGGTCGTCGGAGCCAACCCTCTCGAGGCGCAGACCAACTACTTCCTAAACCACTGGGTGCCGAACCTTCGCGGCACGTCGCTCGGCAAGAAGCGTGAGATGATGCCGGACGAGAGCCATGCGCGCGGGCGCATCGTGATCGTCGACCCGCGCCGCACCGTCACCGTCGCCGCCTGCGAGGCCGAGGCGGGGCCCGAGAACGTCCTCCACCTCGCGGTCAACTCGGGCACCGACCTCGCGCTCTTCAACGCGCTCCTCGGCTACATCGCCGACCAGGGCTGGGTGGACCGCGAGTTCATCGAAAACTCGACGTTCCGCGGCACGCCCTCCCGCCCGCCGCTCTACCCCGCCCGCGGCGGCAGCGAGGACGCGCCCGGCCACCTCACGAGCTTCGAGGCCGCCGTCGAAGGCTCGCGGCTCTCCATCGGGGAGGCCGCCGAGATCACCGGGCTCGACCCGGCCGACATCGTGAAGGCGGCCGAGTGGATCGCCTCGCCGAAGGAAGGCGGCGCGCGGCGGCGGACGATGTTCTCCTACGAGAAGGGCCTCATCTGGGGGAACGACAACTACCGCACCAACGGAGCGCTCGTGAACCTCGCGCTCGCCACCGGCAACGTCGGCCGGCCGGGCGGCGGCTGCGTGCGCCTCGGCGGTCACCAGGAAGGCTACGTCCGTCCCGCCGCCGGCTTCATCGGCCGGCCGGCTCCCTACGTCGACCGCCTCCTTATCGAGGGCAACGGCGGCGTCCACCACATCTGGGCGTGCGACCACTACAAGACGACGCTCAACGCCATGGAGTTCAAGCGCGTCTACAAGCAGCGTACCGACATGGTGAAGGACGCCATGAACTCGGTCCCCTACGGCGATCGGGACGCCATGGTGAACGCGATCATGGGAGCGATCCGTGAGGGCGGCCTCTTCGCGGTCGATGTCGACATCGTCCCGACGAAGATCGGCGAGGCCTGCCACGTCATCCTGCCGGCCGCCACCTCCGGCGAGATGAACCTCACCTCGATGAACGGCGAGCGGCGCATGCGCCTCACCGAGCGCTACATGGACCCGCCGGGCCAGGCGATGCCGGACTGCCTCATCGCCGCCCGCCTCGCCAACCACATGGAGCGCGTATTCCGGGAGAAAGGCGACGAGGCGACTGCGGCGAAGTTCTCCGGCTTCGACTGGGAGACGGAGGAGGACGCCTTCATGGACGGCTACCACGCCAACGCCCACGGCGGGGAGCACGTCACCTACGAGCGGCTCCGCCAGATGGGCACCAACGGCTTCCAGGAGCCCGCGGTCGGCGTCGAGGACGGCCGGATCGTCGGCACGGACCGGCTCTACACGGACGGCAACTTTTCGACAGAGGACGGCAAGGCCCGCTTCATGGACGCGCCATGGCGCGGCCTCCAGGCGCCGGGCAAGGAGGAGCAGAAGGCGACTTTCGCCTTCCTCATCAACAACGGGCGGGCGAACCTCGTCTGGCAGTCCGCCTATCTCGATGTGGACAACGAGTTCGTCATGGACCGCTGGCCGTACCCCTACATCGAGATGAACCCGGACGACATGGCGAGCCTGAACCTTGGCGAGGGCGACCTCGTCGAGGTCTACAACGACGCCGGATCCACGCAGGCGATGGTCTATCCGACGCCGACGGCCCGGCGCGGCGAGACGTTCATGCTGTTCGGCTACCCCACGGGCGTCCAGGGCAACGTCGTGAACGCCGGGACGAACGAACTCGTCATCCCGAACTACAAGCAGACCTGGGGCAACATCCGGAAGATCTCGGACGCGCCCCGCTCTGTCTCGCATCTCTCCTTCAAGTCCAAGGAGTTCCGGCTCGGCTGAGCCGGTGAGGCGTCGCGACCGGGCGGGCGGCCGCCCGGGCGCCATCGGGGAGGATCGAGGATGCCACAGATGGACGGCGGTTTCGCGACCCACGAGCCGCGGAGCGACCGGGCTTGCATGACGCTCGAGGTCGACGAGGTGGCGGCCTTCGTGACGCGCCACCTTGCCGGCTGCCGCCGACACGAGGAGGCGCCGCTCGCCGCCGCCTCGGGCCGCGTGCTCGCGGAGGACGTCGTCGCCACGATGGAGCTGCCGCCCTTCGACCAGTCGGCGGTCGACGGTTATGCTCTCCGCACGGCCGATCTCAAGGCGATCGGCTTCCCCCTGCCGGTGGCGGGCACCATTCGCGCGGGCGACCCGTTCCCGCCCGGCGGCTCGGGCGTCGCGCGGGTTCTCACCGGCGCGCCGGTTCCCTCCGGCGCCGCCGCCATCGTCATGCAGGAGCACGTCCTCAGGGACGGCGGGACCATCCGGCTCGCGGATGCCGTCCGGCCCGGCGCGAACATTCGCCGGCGCGGCGAGGATGTGGCAAACGGGGAGGCCGTCGTCCGCGCCGGCACCCTCCTCGACGCACGGCACCTCGCGCTCTTCGCGGCGCTCGGCTGCGCGGCGATCCCCGTGCGGCCGCGGGTGAGGGCCGCGATCCTGGCGCTCGGGGACGAACTCGTGGCACCGGGCTCGTCCCGCCTGCCGCACCAGATCAACGACGCGAACTCCGCCATGGCGGCCGCCGTCCTCCGCCGTCATGGCGCGGAGATCGTCGAAGCCGAGCGCGTTCCCGATTGCGCCGACACCGTCCGCGAGGCGATCGGGCGGCGGATCGGCGAGGTGGACCTCATCGTCACGAGCGGCGGGATGGCGGCCGGCGACACGGACCATGCGCGGACGGCGGTGGAGGCCTGCGGCGGCCGCTGGTTCTCCATGGGCATCCGGATGAAGCCGGGAAAGCCCGCCGCGTTCGCCGAGGTGTCCGGAACGGGGGTTGTGGGGCTTCCCGGCAATCCGTTCGCGGCCCTCGTGGCAATGATCGTCGTCGGCCTGCCGGTGCTCGGCGCTCTCGCCGGAAGTGAGCAGCGGCTCGACGTCGCTCCCGCGGTGGCGGCGTTCGACCTCGATCGGCAACCCGGTCGCGCGGAGTTCTTTCCGGCCCGTCGCGTCCCTTCCGACGTCGGCGCCCTTGCCATCGACCGGCTCGGCAAGGGCGGCTCGGCACGCCTCCGACCTCTCGTCGACGCTGATGGCCTCGGCCTCATCCGCGCCGATGCCGGTCGCGTGTCGGTCGGAGATCCCGTCGGCTATGTCGCCTTCCGGACCATCGTCTGACACTCTCGCCGATGGCCGGCAGGCTGCCGGAATGAGTTGCTCAGGACCCGCATGTGCCTGCGCCGCCTCCGCATGACGCATCCGTGTCGGCCGCCTCGCCGTCTCCGCAAGGGAGGCACGCGCCTGGCGGGGTCTCGCGGACCTCGGTCATGAGGCGGAGGATGGGCTCGGCCCTGGCGCGGTCGAGACAGTAGCAGCTCCGGCGTCCATCGTTCCACTGGCGCACCAGCCCCGCCTCCCTCAGCACGGCGAGATGCTGAACGGCCGTGGAAGGCGCGAGAGCCGTGGCCGCGGCGACGTCTGCGAACACGCAGACGTCGGCAGCCAGCAGGCGGCGGAGGATCGCGATCCTCGCAGGATGCGCGAGCGCCTTGCAGAGCCTTGCAAGCGCAATGTCCTCATCGTCGGCGGCAGATCGCTCCGCCCCGGTGGACGCGACGCTGCCCTTGCGGCGGGCGCTCATCGGCAGCACCCGGACAGTGCGGCCTCGCCAAGAGCCCAGTCCCGAAACGCGCGGACACGAGGGTCGCTGCCTCGCGCGGGAGGGTAGACGATCCAGTAGCGAACCGCACCGACACCCCGGGTCTTGCAGCAGAGCGGCCGCACCAGCCGTCCCGCATCGACGTCGGCCTGAACGAGCGCCTCGCTCGCAAGGACGAGACCTTCTCCGGCGATCGCAGCCTCGAGGGCGAGCGCGATCTGGCCATAGCGTGGACCGTCGGGCACCTTCCCCGGGACGCCGGCCGCGATCAGCCAGTCGGACCAGCTCGGCAGCGCCGCGCCGTCCCGCCCGCAATCGAGGTGGAGAAGCGGGAGGCGCAGGAGGTCGGCCGGTGCGGGTTGCGGACCGAGGGCGTCCGCGAGGGCGGGAGAGGCGACCGGGAACACCGGTTGGTCGAAAAGCGGCACCGCCCGCAGCCTCTCGTTCGGCTCCTGTCCGAGGCGCAGCGCTAGGTCCACCCCGTCACGGTCGAAGTCCGCGAGGGCCTCGCGGGCGTCCACCCTCAGGGCGATGTCCGGCCACGTCTCTCGAAAGCGCACGAGCCGCGGCGCCAGCCACTTGTGCGCAAGGGACGGCGCGACGCTGACGAAGAGGGAACCGCCCTCGACGGCGCGCATCGCGGAAACACCCTCGCGAAGCCGCGCAAACCCTTCCGTCAGGGCAGGCAGGGCGGCCGCTCCCTCCGGCGTCAGCACCACGGACCGGGTCAGCCTCCGGAAAAGGCGGACCCCCATCTGCGCCTCGAGCTGGCGGACCTGGTTGCTGATCGCCGCGGGCGTGACGTGAAGCTCCTTCGCCGCGTCGGCGAAACTCAGGCGCCGCGCGGCCGCCTCGAAGGCGCGCAACGCGGCGAGTGGAGGCATGGGCTCCATCACACGACACTCCAGCTTGTTCGTAGAATTACGAATAGTCGTTTGTGACGGCCGACGCCAGCGGCGATCTGTCGGAGCGAAGGAAGAAGGAGGTACTCGGATGTGGCCCTTCGACAGGGTAGCAGACCTCGAGACGGCAAAAGCCGGTGCCATCGGGCGCGCTCGCGATGCCCACGTGGACGTTATGCGGCGAGCTTTTCGCGCGGCGCTCAGGCCAGCCGTCTGGTTCGCTCGCGGCGCATGGTGGCTGCTGCGCGCCTGGATGCAGCACCAGGAGCGGCTCAAGGCGCGCCGGGAGCTGGAACGCATGGACGACCATCAGCTCCGCGACATCGGCATCTCGCGCGCGGACATCGGCTATGTCGTCACGCACGGGCGAGGCATGGACCTGCGGTCGATCGCCTCGCCCGGCTTGCCGTCGCGCAGTGCCGCTGATCCCTCACCGGCCGTTCCCTTGAGGCGGCGCGGCGAGCGACACGCCGCCACGTGCAACGCAGCATGCCGCTGACGAGCAAGACGCTCGGCGGAGGTCGGCGCAACGGCCGCTCGCGCCAGCGCCGCCTCGCTTCCCCCTCCTCATCTGAATGGAAAGCTCGATGTCTCTGACCCCCGACACTCCCCTTGCCATCATCGGGGCGGGTCCCGTCGGTCTCGCCGCCGCCGCCCAGGCGCATCGCCGGGGTCTGCCCGTGCGAGTCTACGAGGCTTCGGACGCGGCCGGCGCCAACGTGCGTGAATGGGGCCATGTGCGGCTCTTCTCGCCTTGGCACATGCTGATCGAATCCGCGGGTCTCGCGCTCCTCGACCGCGTTGGCTGGACAGCCCCCGATCCCGACGCGCTCCCCACCGGCACAGAGTTTGCGGCGCGTTGGCTGGATCCGCTCGCCGCAACCATGGGTGACGCCATCCGGTTTCGGAGCCGCGTCGTCCGTGTCGCCCGACCGGGCGGGCCTACGAAACCGTTCGCGCTCACGCTTCAGCGCCCCGACGGGGCGGAGGAGGTCGCTGCGGCCGGCGCCGTCATCGACACATCGGGGACCTGGGCGACGCCGAACCCGCTCGGAGCCGACGGCCACGTCGCGCCCGGGGAGCGTTTGGCTCCGATCGTGTACGGAACGCCCGACGTCCTCGGCGCGGAGCGGCCGCGCTTCGAAGGGCGCCGCATTCTGGTGGCGGGCGCCGGGCACTCGGCTGCGCATGTCCTCCTCGACCTCGCGCGTCTTCCCGGCACCGACGTGGTCTGGACCGTGCGCGGTCGCGATCCGGCCAGGCTCTGGGGTGGCGTGGAGGCCGACGCGCTCCCCGCGCGGGGCGCGCTCGGCACCGACGTAAGTGCGCTGGTCGCGTCGCGAAGGGTTCGTCTCGTGACCGGCTTCCGCACGAAGCGGATCGACGTGGATCGGGCGGGCGTGACCGTCGTCGCGGATGATGGCCGCTGGATCGGACCGGTCGACATAATCGTCGCGGCCACGGGTCAACATCCGGACCTCGAGCCCCTGAAGGACCTCGCGATCGATCTCGACCCTGATCTCGAGGCTCCGAGAAGGCTGGCTCCCCTGATCGACCCGCGGGTGCATTCCTGCGGCACGGTTCCGCCCCATGGTCACATCCTGCTCGCCCATCCCGAGCCGCGCTTCTGGATCGCCGGCGCCAAGAGCTATGGCCGAGCGCCGACCTTCCTGATGGCGACCGGTTACGAACAGGTGCGCTCGATCGTGGCGCATCTCGCGGGTGATCACGCGGCCGCAGACGAGGTGCGGCTCGTCCTTCCCGAGACAGGAGCCTGCTCCGGCGTCGGCCGTTCGTGCTGTGGCGGTCCGCCTCGGGCGGCGGGGGCATGCTGCGCCCTCGACGAGGCGGCAAAGGCATCCGGCGCGTCCGGCTGCGGCTGCGGCGCCACAGCAAGGAGTGACCACGTCCTGGTCTGACGAAAGCCGAGCGATTTACGAGTGGTTCTCGCGGTCGTGCCGGAGGAGCGGGTGGCCATGGCAAGTCACCCGCCCCTGCCCCCGCATCACGGAATAGTCCTCCAGCATCTGCACGACCGCCGCCCGCTCCGGCATCCGCTCCACCTCATCCGTCGCCCGATCGAGGAAATCCTCCCGGTACTCCGGCACCGGCACGCACGCGAAGCCGGTCGGCTCAGAACTCGCCGTCGCGCATGCGCCGAGTGATATCGTCACGCCCGCGAGGACGATCACGCGACGCATCGAGGATCCGCTGCCGCGCATCGGACACCTCCCGTTCCTGTTCAAGCTGTTCCTGAAGCCGGGCCGAACGCTCACCGGACCAGCGGGGCGCGACGAGGGCTGCGAGGAAGGCGCCGACGGCCGCGAGCCAGAGCCCGAGCCGGCGCACCCACGGCAG
>Ga0008838_101170_pt1 | contig 12941 bp, 9 predicted proteins | sample HotLakConUCCSL28_FD_62212 | JGI IMG/M metagenome (GOLD analysis project Ga0008838, IMG submission 62212) | Hypersaline microbial mat communities from Hot Lake, Washington, USA - Hot Lake Consortium UCC-SL28 (Hybrid Assembly) | ecosystem: Environmental > Aquatic > Thermal springs > Hot (42-90C) ...
TCTGCGGCAACGATCTGCGGCACCTGCGGGATCGCGGCATCCTCGAGGTGCTTGGGGTAGGGGATCGGCACCTCTTCCGAGCACACGCGGCCTACCGGGCCGTCAAGCGACCAGAATGCCTGTTCGACGATCCGTGCCGTGATCTCGGCGGCGAGCGAGCCGGACCGCCAGCCCTCGTCCACGATCACCGCGCGGCGGGTCTTGGCGACGCTTCCCATGATCGTGGCGTCGTCGAGCGGGCGCAGGCTGCGCAGGTCCACCACCTCGGCGGAGATCCCTTCGCCGGCGAGCGCCTCGGCGGCTTCGAGCGTCTTGTAGAGCGATCCGCCGTAGGTGATGAGGCTGACGTCGGTGCCTTCGCGGCGCACGGCCGCCCGCGCGATCTCCACCGGGCCGGCGGCGGTATCGAGCTCGCCGGAGCGGTTGTAGAGCATCACGTTCTCGAAGATCAGCACCGGGTCGGGATCCTCGAGCGCCGTCCAGAGCATGCCGCGCGCGTCCTCCAGCGTTGCCGGGGCGAGCACCTTGAGGCCCGGGATGTGGGCGTACCAGCCTTCGAGCGAATGGGAGTGCTGCGCGGCAAGCTGCTTTCCGGCGCCGGTGGCCATGCGGATCACGAGGGGCACGCCGAACTGCCCGCCCGACATGTGGCGCAGCGTGGCCGCCGTGTTGAGGATCTGGTCCAGCGCGAGCAGGGAGAAATTGACGGTCATCAGCTCGACGATGGGTCTCATCCCTGCCGCGGCCGCGCCTATACCGGCGCCGGTGAAACCGGATTCCGAAAGCGGCGTGTCGCGGATGCGTGCTTCGCCGAACTCCTCCATCAGGCCCATGGAGACGGCATAGCAGCCGCCGTATGCGCCCACGTCCTCGCCCATAAGGAACACCCGGTCGTCGCGCCGCATCGCGTCGCGGATCGCGGCGCGAACGGCCTCGCGGTACGTCGTCGTCTCGGTGCTGCCGGATGGCGGCACCGGCGCCGGCGGTGCCGGGGGCTCGCCCATCACGTGGTCGGTCAGGTTTTCGAGGGGCTCCCAGGTGCCGGACTCCGCGAAGGCGACGGCGTCGTCCACCTCCGCTGCGATGCGCGCCTCGATCTCGGCGATATCCGCCTCGTGCGCGAGCCCGCTTTCCAGCAGCCAACCCTGGAACCGAAGGATCGGCCCCTTGCCGCGCCACTCCTCGACCTCGGCCTTGGCGCGGTAGAGCTGGGCGTCGAACATCGAGTGCGCGCGGAAGCGGTAGGTGTGGCATTCGAGAAAGTAGGGCCGGCCGGTATCGCGCACATGGGCCAGCGCCCGCCGCCCGGCGGCCTCGACCTCCACCACGTTCATGCCGTCCACCGCCTCGCCCGCGATGCCATAGGCGGCGGCCCGCGCGTGGATCCCGGTTTCCGCGTGGGACCGCGCGAGCGCCGTGCCCATGGCATAGCCGTTGTTCTCGCAGACGAAGAGCACCGGCAGATCCCAAAGCTCGGCGAGGTTGAGGGTCTCGTGGAACTCTCCCTCCGCCACCGCGCCCTCGCCGAAGAAACAGGCGGTGACGTTCGCCTCGCCGCGCATCCTGTCGGCGAGCGCGAGCCCGCCTGCGAGGGGCAGCCCTCCGCCGACGATGGCGTTGCCGCCGTAGAAGTTGGTGGCGGCATCGAATAGGTGCATCGAACCTCCGCGCCCCCCCGAGCAGCCCTCCGCCTTTCCGAACATCTCGGCCATCACCCGCTCCATTGGGACCCCACGCACCAGCGCATGGCCGTGCTCGCGGTAGGTGGCGACGATGCGGTCTTCGCCGCTCAGGAGCGGGATGATGCCCGCTGCAATCGCCTCCTCGCCGTCGTAGAGATGAAGGAAGCCGCGGATCTTCTCGCGGGTATAGAGCTCGGCGCAGCGATCCTCGAAGCGGCGGATGCGGATCATGTCGGCCAGCAGGCCGAGCCCATGCTTCCGGTCGAGGCGGGGCTTGAGGGTGGTGGTCATGACTCGTCGGACTCCAGCGTGGATGTGTCGCCTTCGGGCAGGCCGAGTTCGCGCGCCTTCAGCAGGCGGCGCATGATCTTGCCCGAGCGTGTCTTGGGCAGCGAGTTGCGAAAGATCACCGCGCGCGGTGCCACAGCGGCGCCGAGCTTCTTGCGGGCGTGGCCGCGGATCTCCCGCTCCAGGCCGTCTCCGGGGGCGAAGCCGGGGTTGAGCGTGACGTAGGCCTTGACCACCTCGCCGGCCGTTTCGTCCGGGATGCCGATCACGCCCGCCTCGGCGACGGCCTCGTGTTCGATCAGTGCCGATTCCACCTCGAACGGCCCGATCAGGTGCCCTGACGTCTTGATCAGGTCGTCGGCGCGGCCCACGAACCAGAAATACCCGTCGTCGTCGCGCATCGCGAGATCGCCCGAGAAGTACCAGCCGCCCGCGAAGGCCTTCGCGTAGCGCGCCTGCTCGTGCAGGTAGGCCCGCATCATCGAGGGCCAGCCGGGCCGCAGTGCCAGTTCACCCACCTCGCGGGGCCCGAGTTCCCGGATCGACCCGCCCTCGCGCTCGAGGATGGCGGCCTCCACGCCTGGCAGGGGCTTGCCCATGGAACCCGGCCGCACCTCCATGCCGGGGCGGTTGGCGATCATGATGCCGCCCGTCTCGGTCTGCCACCAGTTGTCGTGAAAGGGCTGGCCGAACACGATCTCGGACCAGACGACCGCCTCGGGGTTGAGCGGCTCGCCCACGCTCGCGAGGAATTCGAGCGACGAGAAGTCGTAGGGTTCTGCGGCGCCGGCGCCCGCCCGCATCATCATGCGGATCGCGGTGGGCGCGGAATACCAGATCTGCACCCGCTCGCGCGCAACGATCCCGTACCAGCGCTCGAGCTCGAATTCCGCCTCGTCGACGATCATCTTCACCCGGTTCACGAAGGGCGCGATGATCCCGTAGGATGTGCCGGTGACCCAGCCGGGATCGGCCGTGCACCAGTATGTCTTGCCCGGTGCGAGGCCGAGCGCCTCCCGCCCCGAATAGGCATGGTAGGCGACGGCGCCATGCACGTGGACCGCGCCCTTGGGCTTGCCGGTGGTGCCCGAGGTGAAGTGGATGAGGGCCGGGTCCTCCGCGCCCATCCGCACCGTTTCGAACTCGGGGGAGGCGGCCTCCATCGCCGGCCCCAGGGCAACGCAGCCCTCCGGCGCCTCGCTTCCCAGCACGAGCACCAGCTTCAGTCCGGGGAGCGCGTCGCGCCATGGCGCGATCTTGCGCCGGTAGATCGAGGCGGTGGTCAGAAGCGCCGCCGCATCTCCGATCTCCATCCGCGTGCGGATCGGCTCCGGCCCGAAGGCCGAGAAAAGCGGCGTGAAGACGAGTCCTGCCTTCAGCGTGCCGAGGGCGCCCGCGTAGAGTTCGGGCTCGCGGCCGAGCAGCGCGAACAGGCTGTCGCCGCGCCCGAGGCCATGGGCGGTGAGCACGTTCGCGAAGCGGGCGGTCATGGCGGCCAGGCCGGCGTAGGTGAATTCCTTCGCTTGCCCGTCCTTGCCGAGCCAGCGCAGCGCGATCTCGTTGCCATGGCCCCGTGCGACGTGCCGGTCGAGGGCTTCGTGCGCGATGTTGATCGTGCCGTCGTCAAACCCGTCGAGGAGGCTGCGTGCGGCGCTCCAGGGATCACCGTTTCCGCCGGGTGCGCTCCCGGATGCGAAGGTGGTATCACTTTCTTTGGTCATGGCGATCCTCCCCGGTGCAAAGATGCGCCATGCGCGCGCGGGAAAGAAATGACGCAGGTCAAGGCGGCGGCCCACGCCGCCTCGCCTGCGTCTGCCGGAAGGGTGCGGCGCCCTGCACGCGCATGCGCGCGTTCGGCGGCGCGGGCCGCCGCCGGTCCCGGGCGGTTTAGAGGCCGTCGTTCGCGCGGGTGCGGATCAGGGGCGCGAAAACGCGCCGGTTTCCGCGCCGATCGGTTCGGAAATGCTGACAACGCTGTCGTGCAGGAGCTGCAGCGCATAGGCGGGGTTATGCACCCAGGCGCCCTTGTCCTTCGCCACGACCTGGTAGTTGTAGGCAGCCATCAGCAGGCGCGGCGTCCAGCTTGCGTAGCGGTTGGGAAAGATCGCTTCCCCGGGGCCGATCGCCCCGTCGCCGTCGCTGTCGGTGAAGAAGTAGGGAAAGCTGTCGGGCGCGTAGCCGATCGGCGTGCCCGCGACCTCGCGGGAATAGGCGCGAATCCGGTCGAGTAGGATCGCGTGCAGGCCCTCGATCTCGTCCCTGATGCCGCCGCTTGCAGAACCGTCGCCATCGAAATCGGCATGGCGCGTGCGAATCGCGGTGATGTCGTTCACGCCCTGGTGACAGGTGAGGCAGCCTTCGGTTTCGACCTCGGTGCTGTGGGGTTCATGACAGGCAACGCAGGTGCCTGCGCTCGGCACATGGGCGAAGCGGCCTGCGTAACGTTCGCCGGAATACTGGAAGCCGCCGCGCACTTCCGCGCCGTGCATCACCGCCGCGGCGACCCCGTAGTGTACGTTGATGAAGCCGAGATCTGCCGAGACGGTGTCCGGGTCCATCCCCTCGATCGCCGCCGAGACGGTTTCGGTCGAGGTGCGGCCCTGGTGGCATACGCTGCAGGTGGCCGATGCGCCGAGGCTGCCGACCGTCACGCCGGAGGGAAACGGCACCGCGTCGAGCGCTTCGGCCTCGGAGACATGGCAGGAGGCGCAGCCGATCACCGTGTTGATGGTGCCGGGATGTTCCACCGAGAGGGGCGGGCTGCCATCGGCGCCGAGCCAGTCCAGCATGCCGGTTTCGGAATGGCATGCGGCACAGGCCGTTGGTATTTCGCCATCCTCGTTCCAGTGGGTGAAGGACGGCGAGCGGTAGGAGCCGTGCGGGCCCATGAGCCACGCCTCGGTGATCTCCGCGAGCCCCACTTCCTCGGCGGCTGAAGGGGCCGCTGCGGCCAACATGAGCGCCGCGAACGGCATCCGGACACGTGGCATGGCAACTCCCCTCCAAGCGGTCGACGCGGCAAGCCTGCCACGCCTGCACACCTGCGCCTTAATCCAGATCAAGGACCGCGCCCGCCACTCGCGCGACTTGATTGGGACAGCAAAGGGAGGGCAAGGATGCAGGATGCCGGGGCAAGCCGTCTCGCCGGGCAAGGGCGCCGGCCGATCCGACTTCCCGCGGGCGCAGCGGCGTTCCTCTACCCGGTGGTCTGCCTCGTGCCACTGGCGCTTGCCGCCAGCAGGGACGTCGCGCCCGCGGTTGGCTGGGAGATCTTCGCGGCCGGGCTGGGCATTGCCGGCCTTGCGGCCATGGCGGTGCAGTTCGTCACCTCCGGCAGGTTCCGGATGGTGTCCGGCCGCCTCGGGATCGACCGTGTGATGGCGTTTCACAAGACGGCCGCGTGGTGGGTCTTGCTGGCGCTCCTGCTCCATCCGCTTGCCTATGTGGTCCCGACGGCGCTCGCCGACCCGGCCCTCGGCTTCGAACGCCTCCGCGCCTATCACACTCTGCCGCAATACCGCAGCGGGGTGATCGCGCTCTGGGCGCTCCTTCTTCTTGTCCTGAGTTCCGTGCTGCGAAACCGGCTGCCGGTTCCCTACGAGGCCTGGCGGGCGAGCCATGTGGTTCTTTCGGCGGTGGCGTTGGGCGGCGGGCTTCATCATGCCGTCAGCGCCGGCAGGTTCAGCGCCATGGGCGCGCTCCATGGCTTCTGGTGGGCGGTCGGTGCAATCGCGGTCGGGGTTATCGCACTCCTCTACGGCTGGCGCTGGGCGCGGCTCCATCTGCGCCCGTGGCGGCTGGCCTCCGTGACGCCGCTTGCCGACCGGATGTGGGAACTCGACATCCAGCCTGCGCCCGGAACGCCGCCTCTCGGCTACCGTGCGGGGCAGTTCGTGTGGATGACGGAAGGCGCGCGTCGCTTTCCGCTCTTCGACCATCCCTTTTCCATTGCCGACAGCCCCTTGCGCCCCGGCCTGAGCCTCATCGTCAAGGAGGCGGGCGATTTCACGAACGGCATCGGGGCGCTGGAGCCGGGCACCGCGATCGGCCTCGACGGACCCCACGGCGCCTTCACGATGGAGGGCCACGAGGAGGACGCCGTCCTGCTGATCGCTGGCGGCGTCGGGGTGGCGCCGATCATGGGCCTCCTGCGCGACCTTGCCGCGCGAGGCCACGGGCGGCCGGTCCGGCTCGCCTACGCCGCGGGAACGCCCGAGAACTTCGCCTGCCTCGACGAGATCGAAGCGGCGCGGGAGAAACTCGACCTGACGACGCTCCTCGTCAGCGAGACCTCTTCGCAGACGTGGACCGGCGAGATCGGCCGGCTCGACAGGGCGCGGCTTGCCGGGATGCTGGCGGGGCTCGATCCGGCCCGGACGGTGGCGCTGATCTGCGGGCCCGGTCCGATGGTGACGGCGGTATCGGACACGCTGCTCGCGCTCGGGCTGCCGATGGACCGTGTCATGTACGAGCGCTTCGATTACTCCGAGGGGGCGTCGCGGCTGGACCATCGGTTGCGGCGGCGCTTTCTTGCGCTGGGCCTCGCGCTTGCAGTGGGCATCGCCGCGTTCGTGGCCGTCGTGGGCTGACGGCCTGCCTTTCGCCGGAGGCGCGCGGCCATCGGGGGTGCAGCGGGCTGCCGGGCCGCACGGCCGCCGGGCACGCAATGGGCTCAGTTCTGCTCGATCGCGTTGGCCCATTCCTCGAGAAAGGCGCGGCGGTTCAGCGGGTCGAGATAGACCATCAGCGCCGGCCCGAGCCTGACCGGCCCGAAGCCGGAGCCGTTGGTGTCGGCCGTTTCGCCGAGCGGGGGAAGCGGCCAGTCTTCTGGCGCGTCGCGCAGGCCGGTCGCGAGCAGCATGTCGATGAACCGGCCGGCCGCCTCGGGGTCTTGCGCCTTGGCGGGGACGAGCGCCGTGCGAAGGATCACGTTGGAGAAATCCGTCATCCGCAGGATCTGGATATCGCCGCCCGACGCCCGCGCCAGCCGCTCGGCCGCGTAGCTGCCGAGCACGTTGTAGGCGAGCGCCAGCCGGCCGTTGGCCACGTCGTCGATCATCTGCGCCGAACAGCAGTAGAGCTTCGGATTGAGCCGCCCCATCACCTCGGAAAGCCGCCAGTAGGCATCCGTCGCCCGCGCCTCCTGGGTGGCGAACAGGTAGCCCAGCCCGCTTTCGCGCACGTCGTAGGTGCCCACCGCACCGCGGAACCTTTCCGGATTGTCGCGCAGCACCGCGGTCAGCTCCTGCCGGGTGGACGGGACGGAAAGCCCTTCGAAACGGTCCGCCGAGATCAACACCACCGCCGGCTCGGCAGTGAAGGCGAAGATCAGGTCGCGCCAGCGGGCCCAGTCCGGCAACGCCTCGGTCATCGCGGAACGGTGACTGCGTGCGAAACCGTCGTTCACGAGCTGGAACTGGAGATCGGTCGCCGAGGAGATGGCGAGATCATGGACGGCGCCGTCCCGGATCGCACGGTGCAGCTCGGCCGAAGAAACGACCGTGTAGTCCAGCGTCAGCTGGGGGTTGTCCGCGTGGAAGGCCTCGAGGAAGGGCACGAACACATCGAGATCCGCGGTCGACAGGATCTTGAGCTCGCGCTCGCCCGTGCCTTCGAAGCGGCGCTGTTCCTCGATCTCGAGCGCGCAGGCCAGCCCGGCCCAGAGGCTCAGGAGCGTGGCAAATGAAGCAAGACGCATGTTCCTCTCCCGTCAGCGGCCCGCCCGAGGGTGAGCCTCCCGCCATGGGCCCGCAGCACGTCGTTCGCGATGGTCAGGCCGAGGCCCGAGCCGACGATGCCGTGTACGTTCTGGCCGCGGCGGAACCGCTCCGTCAGGCGTTCGTAGGGCCCCTCGCCGAGCCCCGGTCCCTCGTCGGACACGGAGATGCAGGCGCCGTCGTCCTGCCGCTCTACCCTCAACGTCACGGCGGTGTCCTCGGGCGAATACTTGATCGCGTTGTCGAGCACGTTAAGCAAGGCGCTTTCCAGCAGCACGGTATCGCCCTCGGCTTCGGCCGGTTCCGCGTGGAGCCGGATGTCGATGTCCTTCATGGCGGCGGTCGGCTCAAGCGCGGTGACGGTGCGCCGCGCGAGATCCGCGAGGTCGATCCGGTCCAGGGCGAGGTCCTCGGCACGGAAGGCGACGGTTGCATGGTCGAGCAGCTGGCCGGCGGAGCGGGAGCTTTCGTCGACGGCCCGGATCATGCGGCGAAGGCGCATGCGCTCGGACTCGTCCTCGATGGAGTGCAGCGCCATTTCCGCCTGGGCCCGCACGGTGGCAAGCGGCGTGCGCACGCGGTGCGCGGCTTCGGCGATGAAGTCTTCCGAGCGGCGGATCGACTCGCCCAGTCTCTCCATCAACCGGTTCAGCGCGGTCACCAGCGGGGCAAGCTCCTCGGGCGCCGCTCGGCGCAGGGGGCGCAGGTCCGATGGCCCGCGGCGCGCCACGGACTGAGCGATCTCGTTGAGCGGCCGGAGCGAGGCCCGGGCCGCAAAGAACGAGAGCGCCACCGCAACGAGAAAGAGCGCGACGGAAAAAAGGGCGGCGAGCTGCGACAGCTCCCCCGCGATCGCCGCCACGCCATTGCGGGTCTGCGCAACCGTCACCGTCACCGCGACGGGTTCGGTCGCGACGGTCACGAGCCGCGACAGAGAAACCAAGCGCACCTCTTCGCCGCGGTATTCCCCGGTGTAGAAGGTGATGCGCCCTGGCCGCGGCCGGTCGAGCGTCGGGACCGGCAGCTCGGGGTAGCCGGTCAGCACCGTACCCTCGGCTGCCACGCGATAGAACACGCGGTCCTCGCTGATCGCGCCGAGCATGGAGAAGGCCGAGTAGGGCAGCTCCAGCCGGATCTCGCCCTGGTCGGCGCGCAGCGTCTCTGCGATGGCCGTCGCCGACGCGGCCAGCACGTTGTCCTGCGTCCGCTCGGCCGCCTGCCGGGCAAGCCCCGTGACCATGGCCCAGGACACCAGCGAGAGAACTGCCGCCACACCCGCAAGCAGGAAGGTGAGCCGGCGCCGGATGGAGCCGGTGTGGCTCACGCCCCGACGGGCTCCATCCGGTAGCCGAGGCCGCGCACGGTCTCGATCCGGATGCCCATCCCGTCGATCCTGCGCCTCAGCCGGCCGACATACACCTCGATCGCGTTTTCCGTCACCTCGGCATCGTTGGCGAAAAGCCGGTCCATCAGCTGCCCCTTGGAAAGGATCTGGCCCGGGTGGCGCGCGAACACCTCGAGAAGACGAATATCGCGGCTCTTGAGATCCACCACCTGCTGCCCGAGGCGGAGCGTTCCGCCCAGCGGATCGAACACCGCCGCGCCGAGCGCGATCTCGTTGCGCGCAGACCCGCCGCCCCGGCGGAGCACAGCCCGGCACCGCGCCTCGAGCTCGGCGAAATCGAAGGGTTTCGTGATATAGTCGTCGGCCCCCTGGTCGAGCGCACCCACCCGGTCGGTCACCTGGCTGCGGGCCGTCAGCACGATCACGGGGACTTCGAGGCGGGCCCGGCTTCGCGCAAGGAATTCGCGCCCGTCGCCGTCCGGCAGCATCACGTCGAGCAGGATCAGATCGTAGCTCGCGGCGGCGAGGCAATCCTCCGCCTCGGCCAGGGTCGCGGCGTGGTCCACAGCGTGGCCGTCGAGCGCCAGTCTGGCCAGCACCGCCTCGGCCAGCTCGAGGTTGTCTTCGACGAGAAGATACCTCACCCCATCCCCCTGCGAAAGCGCTGCGCAACCCCCGCCAGGTACCTGTCAGGCTTCTGTCAGCTTTCTGTGTGAAGAAGGAGGATGGGCGGCAGAGGACCGCCTGTCAAATGGGAGGATAACCACATGAACACCCTTGGGTGGACGCGCCGGGCTGCAATCGCCGCGGCAACGGCGACCTTTGCGCTGGGCGGCATGGCCAACGCGGAGGGCCACCAGATGCTCGACTCGGTGCATTTCCTCGTTCCCGGCGGCGCCGGCGGCGGATGGGACGGCACGGCGCGCGGAACGGGCGAGGCGCTCACGAATGCGGGGCTCGTCGGCAACGCAACCTACGAGAACATGTCGGGCGGCGGCGGCGGCGTGGCCATTGCGCATCTGATCGAGAACGCGGCGTCAAGCTACGGCACCCTGATGGTGAACTCCACGCCCATCGTGATCCGGGCCCTGACGGGCGAGATCGCGCAGAGCTTCCGTGACCTCACGCCCGTTGCGGGCACCGTCGGCGATTATGCCGCTCTCGTGGTGAGCGCAGACAGCCCGATCACCACGATGGAAGAGGCGCTTGGCGAGTATCGCGAAGCGCCGATGGATTTTGCCATCGGCGGCGGTTCGGTGCCGGGCGGCATGGATCACCTCGTTGCCGCCATCGTGATGCAGGCCGCGGGCGAAGACCCGACGGCCTTCAATTACATCGGTTACGACGCCGGAGGCGAGGCCATGGCCGGGCTGCTTTCGGGCGAGATCGATGCGCTGTCCACCGGCTTCTCGGAAGCCGTGGCCCTCGCCGAGCAGGGCGAAGTGCGGATCCTCGGCGTGACGGCGCCGGAGCGCGTGCCCGCCTATGACGCAGCGCCCACCTTCGCCGAGCAGGGTATCGACGCCCAGTTCGTGAACTGGCGCGGCTTTTTCGGGGCGCCTGGCATGCCGGAAGAGCAGGTGGCGGCATATCAGGAGATGCTGGAAGCGATGCTCGCCTCGCCCGAGTGGGAAACGGTGCGCGCGCGCATGGGGCTCGTGAACATCTGGCGCCCGGGCGACGAGTTCACCGGCTTCCTCGAAGCGCAGGAACAGCAGATCGGCGATCTGATGCGCGAGCTCGGCTTCCTCTGAGGCGCTGCCGCCCTCCCGTGGAGGGTCGACGAAACGAGAGGCCGGACGGCGCGCCATGCGTGGTCCGGCCGACACCGTCCGGCCCGGACGACCACCGGAACGCAAACGAACAGGGGGACGACCCATGGCGCTCGATCGCTGGATCGCGCTGGCCTTCATCGCGCTCTGCTGCGTCTACGGCTATGCCGCCTTCTTCACGATGGACGATTTGCTGCCGCCCATCCTGCGCCGCAACCCGATCTGGCCATCGACCTTCCCCAAGATCCTCGCCGTCGCCGGAATCATCGTGGGCCTCGTGGTGCTGCTCGCGCCCAAGCCGCCGGAGAAGGATGCGCTCGCCAAGGTGGGAACCATCGACGTTACCCGCCTGAGCGACTACAAGATCGGCCAGGCGATCGGGCTGCTGGTCCTCATGGTCTTCTACGCGCTGGCCCTTCGCCCGCTCGGCTTTCTGGCCTCGACGGTGCTTTTCCTGACGTTGGGTGGCGTGCTTCTCGGCGAGCGCAAGTTGCATATCCTGATCACCGTGGCGCTGCTCGCGGCCGGATCGATCTGGTACCTGGTGCAGGAGGTGCTCGGCATTTTCCTGCGCCCCTGGCCAACGTTCCTGGTGTGAGGAGATCGCCATGCTCGAAGGTATCCTGATCGGCCTCGCCGCTGCCGTTACCCCGGTCAACCTGATGATGGTGGTGTTCGGCTGCGTCATCGGCACGCTGATCGGCATGCTTCCGGGCCTCGGCCCGATGTCGATCATCGCCATCATGATTCCCGTGGCCATCAGCCTGGGCGATCCGACCGCTGCGCTCATTCTTTTGTCGGGTGTCTACTACGGCGCGATCTTCGGCGGCTCCACCTCCTCGATCCTGCTGAACGCGCCGGGGGTCGCCGGCACCGTGGCCACCTCGTTCGACGGCTACCCGATGGCCCGGAAGGGCATGGCGGGAAAGGCGCTCACCATCGCGGCGATCTGCAGTTTCGCGGGCGGCACGATCGGGGCGATCCTGCTGATGATCTTTGCGCCGGCGCTTTCCTCGGTCGCGCTGCTGTTCCACTCGGCGGAGTACTTCGCGCTGATGGTGGTGGGCCTCTCGGCAATCGCCGCCTTCGCCGGCACCGGCCAGGTGGGCAAGGCGCTGATGATGACGATTCTCGGGCTGATGCTCGGTACGGTCGGCGAGGGCGCGCTTTCCAACATGCCGCGTTTCACCTTCGGCGTGATGGAGCTGCAATCGGGCTTTTCCTTCATCACGCTTGCGATGGCGATGTTCGCGTTGCCCGAGGCGTTGTTTCTCGTGATGAATCCCGCCCGCGCGGCGCAGGGAGAGAGCGGGAAGATCACCGGGCTGCGCATTTCCCGATCCGAGGCGAAATCCATCGCACCGGTGGTGGGACGGCAATCGCTCCAGGGCTTCTTCATCGGCGTGCTGCCGGGCGCGGGCGCGACGATCGCGTCCTTCCTCGGCTACGCGGTGGAGCGCAACATCGCCAAGGGCAAGGAACAGGAGGAGTTCGGCCACGGCTCGATCAAGGGCCTTGCCGCGCCGGAAACCGCCAACAACGCGGCCTGCACCGGTTCCTTCGTGCCGCTGCTGACGCTGGGCATTCCCGGCTCGGGCACCACGGCGATCCTGCTCGGCGCGCTGATCGCGCTGAACGTGACGCCGGGGCCCCGGCTCATGATCGACGAGCCGGACGTGTTCTGGGCCGTCATCATCTCGATGTACATCGGTAACCTCGTGCTGCTGATCCTGAACCTGCCGCTCATTCCCTACATCGCGAAGATCCTCGCCATCCCGCGCAACTACCTGATTCCATTCATCCTCTTTTTCACGCTGATGGGCAGCTACATCGGCCAGAACAACCCCACCGAGCTGCTGATCCTCGTGGGTTTCGGCGTGATCGCCACGATCCTGCGCTTTGCCGACTACCCGCTGGCCCCGCTGCTGATCGGCTTCATCCTCGGCACCATGCTGGAGGACAATTTCGCCCGCGCCATGCAGCTCTACCGCGGTTTCGGGTTCATCCTCGAGCGACCCATGACCCTGGCGCTTCTCGTGCTCGCGGCGCTTCTCGTGGTGTTGCCGAGCTATCGGGCCCGGCGGGCGCGGCTGCGGGCGCAGGGGATCGCCGATGGGGACTGACGGGCTCGCCCGGG
>Ga0008838_101193_pt1 | contig 12606 bp, 9 predicted proteins | sample HotLakConUCCSL28_FD_62212 | JGI IMG/M metagenome (GOLD analysis project Ga0008838, IMG submission 62212) | Hypersaline microbial mat communities from Hot Lake, Washington, USA - Hot Lake Consortium UCC-SL28 (Hybrid Assembly) | ecosystem: Environmental > Aquatic > Thermal springs > Hot (42-90C) ...
TCGAGGAAGGCCTTCACCTTGTCGTCGATCTCTTCGCAGAGCCGGGACACCTGGCTCTTGGAAACGCCGCTCATACCCCCTCTCGGCGATGCTATGCATCGCCTGCCGGGCAATGCATGGCCTTGACCAGATCATCGACCGAGCGGGTCGAAACACCCTGGATATAGGCTTCCTGGATCACCGCTGTCAGGGCCTTCTCCGCCATGCGTCGCGGCTCAAGGAAGCTCGGGAAATAACTGCCGGTGCGGAGCTTCGGAATGCGCAGCTCGACTGTTCCGGCCCGTGTTTCCCAGTCCCGGTCGCGGTAGCCGTTGCGCTGGGCAAGCCGGAAGCCATTCTTCTCGCCATAGCCCGCGCCGGTCTTCGTCCCGACCTCCAGCGCCATCAGCTTCTCGGCGGCAAAGCCGATCATCTCGCGCAGCAAATCGGCCTCGGCGCTCTTCTCAACGAGGGAGCGCAGGTTCATCATGTCGTCGGTCATCGGTGGTGTCCTTCAGGTTGAGCTTCAATAACCCGACCCTACCGGAAAACACCGGTGACCACCCTGTCAGCTACACCACGCTGCGGGACACGATCGAGAAGTTTTTGCCAATTCGTTTTTTTCGGTTACCCCTACCATTGCATTTGCTCTCCTATTGGTCATTTTCATCTACGCTACTGCTTTCACCGTCTTCATTGCGCGGTGTAGACGTTTTTGATACTGATATGTCGCGTAACCTACGAATATAAAAGGGGCATGATTATGTGCTGGGTCGAAATCGTAATTAATTCCAATTAAGTAAAGTATTTTTCGGTCGTGAAATCGAAATTTAGAATTTTAAATTTTGATTTCAAGGCAATAAAATAAAGATGAATATGCATGTATATATCCCAAAACAACAATCCAATAATTTGTATAATATATTTTTTACATAGTTATGAGGTGTAGTGTAGTGATAAAGCGAAAATTGTCAGTTTATGCGATTGGAATATTCGTTTTTTCGATAGCGCCTCCTGTGCATAGCGCTACCTGGAATGTCATTGATTCCTATTCAGCCGCTGACTGGGAGGCGACAAAGAACGACAATTCAGGGCGGACGTTTTGTGCCGCAGAAACCACGTCCGCAAATGGTTCCGTTTTTCGCTTCGCTTTTTACCTGAACGGAGAAAGCAGATTTATTGAAATAATCAATGAGAATTGGGATATGTTTGAAGGCCCGTCCAGTTTTGGAATCGAGTTTAATGATGGCTTCAGACTGGAACTCAGAGGGCAGTCTCATGGAGATGCCTACTCTCACGATCTTGTAAGTAAGAAGTCCACTTTCATGTTTTTTGGCCTTATGCTTGAAAACACCGAAATGACGATAACGAATGCAAATAGGGGCGCTGTTGCGGTTTTTTCTCTAAGTGGTTTCCCAGACGCTTTAGAATACATGATGCATTGCACGGGTGATATGCTAATACCATAGAGCGGCTGTGTTTAAACAAATTTGCTCAGGTCCATGACAGTCCCTCCTGCACGGCCAGACTACGCGTCAGTAGCCATCATTGGACAAATGGCGGCACGAAGGTTCCGCTCCTGATAGTCGTCATAACCCACCAGTCTGAAATCCACTTCGACATGGACATGGACATGGACGTGACCTGAACGGGTCGGTAGCTTTTAGGAGTATGCCAAGACCGCCTTAAGCACAGGAGCGAATGTGTCGCTCGATACCAGCTACTCGCATGTCCGCTTCGGGCCGAAAGCCCACAAAAAATCCCATTACCCGAAGACTCGCAATCCGTCCCCTTGCGGCCCTCGTGAATTTGTCATGCCGGGCGCGCTGATCAGGCCTTCTCCTTGTCGCCGCAGTTCCGGCGAGCAAATCCGCAAATCCCGATTTGCATCTCCGTCACGCCCGGGTAGAAGAAGCCCAGCTGCGGCATTTGCTTTGCCAGTGCCTGCCTCATTCCCCCGAAGGACCGCCCGTGACCCCGCCCGACCGCATCGAAGAACTTCTGACCGCCACGAGCGCCGCCTTTCACGACGGCGCCCTGGTCCGTCTCAATCTCGGCGGCTACCATGGCACGGAGCCGGAGCTCAAATCCGTCGAGATCAAGAAGATCGCCACCAAGGCGGGCGACAGATACTCCTTCACCTACAAGTACAAGACCCGCGACACGATCAGGAATTTCGAGGAAGCCGAGGCGCTGGCGCTGCTGCGCGCGGGCCTTGAGACCGAGTTCCGCAGCGCCCAGCTGGCGACCACCGGCTTCGACATGTTGTTCGAGCGCAATGGCGACAAGATGCGGCTCAAGCGCACCGAAGTGGAAGGCCGCGAAGCCCCCTCGACCGAGCACAACCGCGCCAAGAACCGGCCGTTGACCGAGACCGGCAAGCCCTGGCTCAAGGCGCTGGGGCTAGCCGGCAAGAACGGCCAGATCCGCCATGACGCGCAGGACAAGTTCCGCCAGATCAACAAGATGGTGGAGATCTTCGCGCCGCTCGTCTCCGCGCTGAAGGCGGAGCGGCCGCTGATCGTCGACATGGGCGCGGGCAAGGGCTATCTCGATTTCGCGCTCTACGACTATCTCGCCACCGTGGTGAACCGGCCGGTCCGCATCCTCGGCGTCGAGATGCGCGAGCAACTGGTGAATGACGGCAACGCCACGGCGCTGGCCTCAGGCTTTTCGGGCCTGAGTTTCGAGGCCGGCACCATCATGGGCTTCGACGCGTCCGGCGCCGACGCGGTGATCGCGCTGCATGCCTGCGACACGGCCACCGACGACGCCATCTTCAAGGGCATTGCCGCCAAGGCCGCGCTGATCGCGGTGGCGCCGTGCTGCCACAAGCAGATCCGCCGGCAGATGGAAGCGGGGCAGGCCGACACGCGGCTTGAGCCGCTGCTCCGCCACGGCATCTTCCTCGAACGCCAGGCCGAGATGGCCACCGACACGCTGCGCGCGCTGCTGCTCGAGCTTCACGGCTACCGCACCCGCGTCTTCGAATTCGTCTCCGACGCGCACACGCCGAAAAACAACCTGATCGTGGCTGAAAAAGACGGGCGTCAGGGCCGCGACCGCGACGCCGTGCTCAGGCAGATCTCCGAGATCAAGGCGATGTTCGGAATTGCCGAGCATTACCTGGAGGGGTTGCTGGAGGTGTGAGGGTTCGTCTGCGCGCTACCTGAACAGCTGCAGGATCATGTCCGCCTGGGAATTGGCGATGGACAGGGACTGGATCGCCAGCTGTTTCTGCACCTGCAGGGCTTTCAGCCGGGTTGATTCCTCCGCCATGTCCGCATCGACCAGCCGGCCCAGCGCTTTCTTGGAGACTTCGATCAGCGTCTTTGTGAAGGTCTCCTGCCGTTCGATGCCCTTTGCCTTGACCCCGAGCAGGGAATTGGCGTCGATCAGATCCTGCTCCATTTCGTCCATGGCCTGCACCATGCCGCTCAATTCATCGGCTGTGGTGTTGGCGTCGAGCGTGATCTGTTTTGCCGTACCCGATGTGCCTGTGCCGAGCAGATAGAAGGTTTCCGCAGCACCAGCTGCCGTCGTCACATCGTGGTCTTTGGTCAGCAATCCATTGCTGTTGTCGGCAGGGTCGATCAGCGTCGTCTGGCTCTTGTCGATCTCGATGTAGCCGACGCTGGTGAAGCCGCCATGGTTCTTGATCGAGGCCGGCATGCTGACGGTGCCGGGCGAGCCGTAGAGCCAGTTCTGGCCATTGAAGGACGAGCTTTGCGCAACATTCCTGAGCTGTTCCTTCAGCTCGTCGAGTTCCCTGTTGACCTTTGTCTTGTCGACGCCGGGTTCGCTGGCGAGCACCAGCTTGGCCTTGATTTCGCTGACCAGATCGACGGCCTGGCTCATGCCGGCCGAGGCGACATCTGTCATCGCGCGGGACAGGCCGAGCGTGTCGACAACCGCGCTCTTGGCCTTGATGTCGGAGCGCAGCGTGGTCGCGATCGACCAGTAGGCGGCATTGTCGGATGCATCATTGACCCTGAGCCCGGTCGAGATGCGTTGCATCGTGGTTTCCATCTGCGCATCGATCAGCCGCAGAGTGGCCAGCGCGGTCATGGCTGAACGGTTGGTGTGAATGCTGGTCATCGGGCGCATTCCGGCAATGGAAAAAGTATCGTCAGTAAAAATCTACCTCCGATTGTATTTGCTCAATGCTTAAGAAATTCTGAGTGCTCGCGGCAGTCCTGCTGGTGTCTCAGGTATATTTCACCCGATCCGAACGCGTTCCTTTGGAGTTCCCATGGTTTTTCAGGGCGTGCGGAAGCACCGCGACGGAGATATCCGCAGCTCCTGTTCTTTGTCAGCTGATCAGGACTCGTCGCCGATCCCGGCAGACAAAACCGCCGGCCGGTCCGTGGACCGGCCCGGCGGCTTGGATAGACCGATCTGTCTCCGTCCTGCCGATCAGGCAGGCGGCGCCAGACTCAGTTCGATTTCTGCAGCATGTTGCCGATCGCGTTGACCGCGTTGCCGACGTCGTCGATGGTCTTCTGAACCCTTTCGGCCTCAAGCTCCGCCTCGGTCCTGGGCCGGGCGGCTGCCTCCTCGGCCGCTTGCCGCTCGGCTTCTTCGTGCGCGACCCTGGCGGCCGCGGTTTCAGCCGCCCGCTTCTCGGCTTCCATCTCGGCGCGCACCTTTTCCTCGGCCTCCAGCTTGATCCGGGCCTCGCGTTCCGCTTTCACCCGCAGCGCCTCTTCCGCCTGCAGCCTTTCAAAGTTCTCGTTTTCCGCTTTCGCGCTGGCTTCCGCTTCGGCCAGGGCGGCCGCATCCCGGGCCGCCCGGGCGGCTGCCTCTTCCGCGGCCTTCTTTTCAGCCGCCATGTCTGCGCGGACCTTTTCCTCGGCCTCGAGCTTGATCCGCGCCTCGCGCTCCGCCCTGGCCTTGAGTTCGGCTTCGGCGGCCGCCTGTTCGGCTTGCGTGGGGTCTTGTGTCGCGGCTTCGGTCGGTGCCGGGGCGGCATCGGTGCTGGCGCCCTGCTTTTCCTCGTCGCCGCAGGCAGCGAGAACAAGCGCGAGCGAGGTCACGGCCAGGAGTTTGCGGATCATGTGAAGTCCTTCCGGGGGTCACGCCGGCGGATGCCGGCCAGTCTGTCTCAGCCCCCTGTTGAACACGCCAAACCTGAACGTATGGTTAACAGGCGGTTAAGACGCGCTGCCGCGTCGCACTCAAACGGTTCGGGTGAGGCGCTTTGGCCCTTGGTTTGTGCATGTCGTTGTCGCAAAGCCGCTGCGCGTTTTGCGCGTCATGCCTTAACGCACCTGATCGAGCGCCCGCTTCAGCGCATCGTCCGAATAGGGCTTCTTCAGCAGCACCGCATCGGCGGCGGCGCCGTCGGGCACCTCGTTCTGGCCGGTGGCGAAGATGATTCCGGCGCCGGGCCTCAATTGCCGAACCTGCCGCGCCAGCTCGTCGCCCTTCATGTCCGGCAGGCCGAGATCGGTGACCAGAACGTCGAATTCCTGCTGTCCCGCCGCCGCCAGCGCCTCGGATGCGGTGCCCGCCTCGATCACCGTGTGACCCAGGTCGGCCAGTATGTCGGCGGTGTTGATGCGGATCAGGGCCTCGTCCTCGACCAGGATGATGGTCAGGGCGGCATTTCCTTCCGGTGCGGCCTCCATGGCAGGCATGACCGCCGCGGCCGGCGCGGGCTGGTCTTTCCCGGCCGCCGCCGCCGAGTGGCTCAGTCTAGCTGCAGAGGCGGCACGCTGCTTCTTGTTGGCCAGCAGATGGCGGATGCGACTGTCCAGCGCCTCGCGCGTGTAGGGCTTGGAAAGCAGCTCGACGCCGGCGTCGAGCTTGCCGCCGTGAACGATCGAATTCTCGGTGTAGCCGGAGGTGAACAGCACCACCAGGCCGGGTTTGAGCGCCTGGGCGATCTGGGCCATCTCGGGGCTCTTGAGTTTCCCCGGCATGACCACGTCGGTGAACATCACATCCACATTGATGCCGCTTTCGATGACGGCCAGGCCGCTCTGGGCGTCGCGCGCGGTCAGCACGTGGTAGCCGAGGTCGCTCAGCGTCGCCACCACGGTGGCGCGGACATCGTCGTCGTCCTCCACCACCAGGATCGTTTCCGAACCGCCGGTCGCGGGCCCGACCTGCACCGGCTGGATTTCCTGATGCTCGGCGTCGAGCGAACGCGGCAAATAGAGCTTCACCGTCGTGCCGTGTCCCGGCTCGCTGTAGATCTTGATGTGGCCGCCCGACTGCTTGACGAAGCCGTAGACCATCGACAGGCCCAGCCCTGTGCCCTTGCCCTCGGGCTTGGTCGAATAGAACGGCTCGAAGACCCGATCCAGCGTGTCCTTGTCCATCCCCGACCCGGTGTCGGAGACGGCAATCATCACATAGTCGCCGCTGCTGACATCGTCGTGGGCGGCGGTGTAGCTGTCGTCGAGGGTTGCATTGGCGGCCTCGATGGTCAGCTTGCCGGCGCCGTTCATCGCATCGCGGGCGTTGATGGCGAGGTTGAGCAGGGTGGTCTCCACCTGGGTCGGATCGGCCGAGGTGTTCCACAGCCCGTCGGAGACGATGATCTCGCAGTCCACCGACTCGCCGACCGAGCGGCACACGAGGTCTTCCATGCCGCTGACGAAGCGGCCGACATTGATCACCTTGGGCTCCAGCGGCTGGCGGCGGCCGAAGGCCAGCAACTGGCTCGCCAGCTTGGCGCCGCGCTCGACGCCCGCCAGCGCATTGGTGACGCGGGTTTCGGCGCGGTCGTTGCCGGCCACATCCTTGGCCAGCAATTGCAGGTTTCCCGACACCACCTGCAGCAGATTGTTGAAGTCGTGGGCAATGCCGCCGGTCAGCTTGCCGATGGTTTCCATCTTCTGCGACTGCTGCAGCGCCTTTTCCGATTGCAGCAATTGCTCGGTGCGCTCGGCGATGCGGTCTTCCAGCGTGGTGTTGAGTTCGGCCAGCGCCGCCTCGTTGAGCTTCGCGTGCTCGATGTCGGTGTTGGTGCCCACCCAGCGGCGAATGACGCCCTGGTCGGACTTCACCGGCGTGGCGCGCACCACGTGCCAGCGATAGGCGCCGTCATGACGGCGGATGCGGAATTCGGTCTGGTAGGTCTCGCCGTTGGCGACGGAGTCCGCCCAGGCCGCGGCCGCGCCGGGAAAATCCTCGGGATGCACGATCGCCGACCAGCCATTGCCATAGAGCTTTTCCCGGGCTTCGCCGCTGAAGGCGACGACCTGGTCGTTGAGCCAGTCGATCATGCCGTCCGGCGTCGCGGTCCAGACATGGTTGAGCATCGACTGCGCCAGGGTGCGGAATTCCTCCTCGCTGGCCTTGAGCGACATCTCCGCCCGCTTGCTGACGGTGATGTCGCTGAACAGCACGGCGACCGAGTCCGATCCCGGGCTGTCGATGGAAAAGGCCTGAACCTGGAACCAGCGACCCAGCGCCTCGGCCGGATATTCGATGCTGACCGGTTCGCCGCTGCGCGCCACCTTGCCGTAGAGATCGAACCAGTACTGCTCGTGATCCGCGGCGACATCGCGGCGCATCCGCTTGCCGACCGCATCCTCGATGCCGGTGTGCCGGGCGAAGGCCCTGTTGACCTCGATGAACTCGTAATCGACCGGCTTGCCGGCCTCGTCCCAGATCATGCGGATGATGCAGAAACCCGATTCCAGGTTCTCGAACAGGGTGCGGAAACGTTCCTTCTGGGCCTGGGCCTCCATCTCCGCCTGCCTGCGGGCGGTGACGTCGAACAGCACGCCGGGAAACCGCGCCGGCTGGCCGTCCTCGGCCTCGACCAGCTTGCCCTGCGCCAGCACGTGGCGGACATCGCCGCCCGGACGCAGCATCCGGTATTCGGCGGCGTAGGCGCCGCCCGATTCGATGGTGCGGACCATCTCGGCGGCCACGCGCGCACGGTCCGCCTCGTGGATCCGGTCGATGAATTCCTGCAGTGGCAGGCCGTGCTCGGCCTTGTGGGCGTCGACCCCGAAGGTGCTGGCGAAGCGGCTGTCGGTGAAGATCAGTTCTCCCGCCACATCCCAGTTCCAGGCGCCGATGACATCGGCATTGGTCATGGTCAGGTCGAGCCGCTCGAGAAGATGCGTGGTGCGGGTGTTTCTGAGCGCGATGACGCGGCCCTGGTCCGGGGTGGGGACCGAGACCGAATCGAGATCGACCGGTCCGTCGGCGCCGATGAAGAAGCCGCGGTCGTCGTAGATCTCCGAGAACGGCTCGCCGATGACCCTGCTGGTGTCCCAGCCCAGCAGGCGCTTGGCGCCCTCGCTCCAGCCGGTGATCAGATCGTCCTGGTCAAGAAAGATAAGCGGCGCGGAGAGAGATGTGTCCATGTGTCTGTTCACTGGGCTGCGGCATGCGCCGGGATGGGTTCGAATACAGGCTGAGGATGCTGATGTGTGTACCATATTCCACCCCCCTGCCTAGATACAGAATTTGGGGGGCGCGGGGAACCACGGCATCCCTCGCCGGGTGCGATGACAGTCCGGTGGCTTACGGCCGCCGTCCCAGATTCTGCTGACACCTGCTGTCAGCAGGACGCATGTACGTTCCCCATTTGAGCCGCCGCCTCTTTCTTTCGCCATCGACTCCTCCCATATTGCCGCCATGGCTAGATCTCCCGCAAAATCATCCCGTCCCGACGGGCCCGGCTTCGACGGTTTCGAGGAAGCGCCGCAGCGCGAACTGTCGGGCGCGCCGCTGTCGTCATCCGGATCAATCGCCGACTGGGCCGCCGATCTGGCCAGGGAAGCCGAGCTGGACGCGGTCAAGGCGCGCCGCAAGGCCGAGAACCGCGAGATCCGCTCCAAGGCCGGCAAGCACCGGCGCAAGGCGGGCCAGATCAGCGCCGAGGAAGCCGCGGCGACGCCGCCGAAAGGCAAGGTTGCCACCAAGGCAGCGGCGAAGTCCGCCGGCAAGGACAGCGACAGGAAAACCGCCCGCGGCACCTCCATCGGCTCCAGCAACGATCCGCGCGCCCGCGCTGCCGCAGGCCTCAACGCCGTGGCCGGGCTCGACATGTCGGTGGAGGAGGCGGAAGCCTCGGGCGCGACCAGCGCCAATACCGCCACCGTGCAGGCGCTGTCCGACCTGATCGAGAGCGGCAACCCGCTGTTCAAGAACGGCAAGTTGTGGACGCCGCACCGCCCGGCGCGGCCGGAGAAATCCGAGGGCGGCGTGCCACTGAAGATGGCCACGGCCTACAAGCCCGCGGGCGACCAGCCGACGGCGATCGCCGATCTTGTCGCCGGCGCGAACGAGAACGAGCGCAACCAGGTGCTCCTGGGCGTCACCGGCTCGGGCAAGACCTTCACCATGGCCAAGGTGATCGAGGAGACCCAGCGCCCCGCCGTCATCCTCGCGCCCAACAAGACGCTGGCCGCGCAGCTCTATTCCGAGTTCAAGAACTTCTTTCCCGACAATGCGGTCGAGTATTTCGTCTCCTATTACGACTACTACCAGCCCGAGGCCTACGTCCCGCGCACCGACACCTTCATCGAGAAGGAATCGACCATCAACGAGCAGATCGACCGGATGCGCCACTCGGCCACCCGCGCGCTGATGGAGCGCGACGACGTCATCATCGTCGCCTCGGTGTCCTGCATCTACGGTATCGGCTCGGTGGAAACATATACCGCCATGACCTTCCAGATGCAGGTCGGCGACCGCATCGACCAGCGGCAATTGCTGGCCGACCTGGTGGCGCAGCAATACAAGCGCCGCGACATGGATTTCCAGCGCGGTTCGTTCCGGGTGAGGGGCGACACGATCGAGCTGTTTCCGGCCCACCTGGAGGACATGGCCTGGCGCATCACCCTGTTCGGCGACGAGATCGAGAGCATCGCCGAGTTCGACCCGCTCACCGGGCAGAAGACCGGCGACCTCAAGAGCGTCAAGATCTACGCCAATTCGCACTATGTGACGCCGCGGCCGACGCTGAACCAGGCGACAAAATCGATCCGCGAGGAGCTCAAGCACCGGCTCGCGGAACTCGAAGCCTCGGGCCGTCTGCTGGAAGCGCAGCGGCTGGAGCAGCGCACGCGCTTCGACCTCGAGATGCTCGAGGCCACCGGCGTCTGCCAGGGCATTGAAAACTACTCCCGCTATCTGACGGGGCGAGCCCCAGGAGAACCTCCTCCGACGCTGTTCGAATACATTCCCGACAACGCGCTGCTGTTCATCGACGAGAGCCATGTCTCGATCCCGCAGATCGGCGGCATGTATCGCGGCGACTTCCGCCGCAAGGCGACGCTGGCCGAGTACGGCTTCCGGCTGCCGTCCTGCCTCGACAACCGGCCGCTCCGCTTCGAGGAATGGGATGCGATGCGGCCCACCACCATCGCCGTCTCGGCGACGCCGGGCAACTGGGAGATGGAGGCCGCCGGCGGCGTCTTCGCCGAGCAGGTGATCCGCCCCACCGGCCTGATCGACCCGCCGGTCGAGGTGCGTCCGGCGCGCGCCCAGGTCGACGACGTGCTGGGCGAGATCCGCGCCACGGCCGAGGCCGGCTACCGCACGCTGTGCACGGTGCTGACCAAGCGCATGGCCGAGGACCTGACCGAATACCTGCACGAGCAGGGGGTGCGCGTGCGCTACATGCATTCCGACATCGACACGCTGGAGCGCATCGAGATCATCCGCGACCTGCGATTGGGCGCCTTCGACGTGCTGGTCGGCATCAACCTGCTGCGCGAAGGCCTCGACATTCCCGAATGCGGGCTGGTGGCGATCCTCGACGCCGACAAGGAGGGTTTTTTGCGCTCCGAGACCTCGCTGATCCAGACCATCGGCCGCGCCGCCCGCAATGTCGACGGCAAGGTCATCCTCTATGCCGACAAGATCACCGGCTCGATGGAGCGCGCCATGGAGGAGACCTCGCGGCGCCGCGCCAAGCAGGAGGAATACAACACGCTGCACGGCATCACCCCGGAATCGGTCAAGGCGCACATCTCCGACATTCTCGATTCGGTCTACGAGCGCGACCATGTCCGCGCCTCGATCGCAATCCCCGGCGGCAAGGCCAAGGCCGGCGGCGAGGGCGCGCTGGTCGGCTCCAACCTCAAGGCGCACCTGGAGGCGCTCGAAAAGCAGATGCGCGATTCCGCCGCCGATCTCGACTTCGAAACCGCCGCCCGCCTGCGCGACGAGATCAAGCGCCTGAAGGCCGTCGAGCTCGACCTGATGGATGACCCGATGTCCCGCGACTCGGGCATCGAGAACACCAGGGCCAGCCGCAAGGCCGCGGCCACCGGCAAGCCGGTGAAGGGCAAGCGGGAGAGCGGATCCGGGCGAGATGCCGCAGCCGGGTCCCAACCCTCCCCCTTGTGGGGAGGGTCGGCGCACAGCGCCGGGGAGGGGTCTTTGCCCGATGGATCTCCGCCCGATCAAGACCCCTCCCCCAACCCCTCCCCACAAGGGGGAGGGGGGTATTTCCGCAAGCCCGATCTCGACGAGATGGGCACATCGGGCGACCATGCGGTGCCGTCGGGCTCCTACTTCCGCAAGAACGACCTCGACGAGATGACCGTCGGCCGCACCGAAAGGCCGATGCCGGGCAAGACACCGCAGAAACCCGAGGATCCGATCCTCAAGCGCGCCAAGCCCGGCGCCGGGAGCTACGAAGACCCGGCAGAAGCCGCCCGCCAGAAACGCCGTCCGGGCAAGACGGGGCGACCGGGGAGGTGAGGGCGCTCGCCGCGAGTGTCACTCTCCCCCCTGGAGGGGGAGAACGGAATTTCAGCATCTTAGCGTCAGCTAAGTGCTAGAAATTCCAAGAGAGGGGGCGTTTCCTGGCCACCGCTCCGAAGCCTCTTCCACGGTGGGGCGTGGAGGGTCCCGTCGCCGCGCTGCCCCCCCGCAAATTTGCCTCCGCTCCCCCACATTCCATGCTAGACATCGCCCCATCGCAATTCATCAGGACACCGCCATGAGCAGCCAGACCCGCACCATCGTCATCGCCATCATCGCCGTCGGCGCCGCCATCCTCGGCTACATGTATTACCAGGACCAGCAGACCTCCGGCGTCGAGATCAAGATCGGCGAGGGCGGCGTCTCGATCGAGGAGAAGTAGGGGCACCAAGGTAGGGACGCACCCGAAAGCTCCCTCACCACCGAGGTTGGGGATTTGGCTGCGGCAATCTTTCGGCTTTACATCTTCTGCCAAGGGCCGGATATGAGCACGATAGTTCTTCTTTATTGGCACGCGATATTTGTATCCATTGAACTTGAGACAGAGCAGCTTTGTTGCACTAATGCGCGAATCGCGGTTCTAATGAAGCCTAAAGCTGAGGGATATTAGGTGAAGCCACAGAGAATTCGCGATCCGCTCCACGATCTAATCGAATTTGATAGCGGCCCCTTCGAGCAAGGCCTTTGGCGCTTGATCGATACCCCAGAGTTTCAGCGGCTTCGACATGTCAAACAACTTGGATTTTCTGAGCTTGTTTATCCTGGGGCTACGCATAGTCGACTCCTGCACAGCATTGGTGTGTTTCACACAGCGCGTCAGCTTTCTAAGAGTCGGTCCAGAAAGTTATTCAATTTGAACAGAGCCTTCGCAGCATGAGGCGAATAGAGGCGAGTTTGAGGAATGCGAGCGCGTTGCGCGACAGGTTCTCGAAGTCCTTGGCC
>Ga0008838_101197_pt1 | contig 12569 bp, 11 predicted proteins | sample HotLakConUCCSL28_FD_62212 | JGI IMG/M metagenome (GOLD analysis project Ga0008838, IMG submission 62212) | Hypersaline microbial mat communities from Hot Lake, Washington, USA - Hot Lake Consortium UCC-SL28 (Hybrid Assembly) | ecosystem: Environmental > Aquatic > Thermal springs > Hot (42-90C) ...
GTGGCCGAGCGCGTGCAGGTGGCGGATCGCGAGCCGCGCGCCCTCGGCGTTGTCGGAGCGGATGACGGGAAAGGTCTCGCCGTCCACCCATTCGCAGAGAAACACGATGCGCCCCCCCACCCCGAGGTCGATGCAGGCCTTGAGCGCTGAGCCGTCGAGATTGCCGTCGAGCGAAATCACCCCGTCGATGCGGCCGTCGAGGAAGAAGCCTTCGAGTTCACCCTCGGCGAGCGGCCGGCTCTCGGTATCGGCGATGAGCACTGCGTACTCGCTGTCGGCGAAGCCGTCGGAGATCCCCGCGAGGATGCGCGAATAGAACGGCTTGCCGAGGTTCGGCACCAGTACCAGCACCGCTCCGGCCCGTTGCATCCGCAGGTTCCGGGCCGCCTGGTTCACCCGGTAGCCCGTGGATCGGACGGCATCGAGCACCGCCGCGCGCGTCCGGTCCGACAGGAGGCCGGGGTTGCTCAGGGCGCGGCTGACCGTCGCCGTCGAGACACCAGCGGTGCGCGCAACGTCCTGAATCGTGGCCGACCGATGCAGTCCCGTTTTCCAGCCGGTCCTGCTCATGGTCGGGGCGCCAATCCGGGGGTTGACTCGACTCGTTCCATGCTTCGAGTATGTAATCGATTTCATGTCGTGTGAAGGCGCTTATCGAGCCATGAAAACGATTACAAGCTCGACCGGCGGCGGGAAGGGAAGCCCGGGGCTTCCTCGGTTCCGCCCGGTGAGAGGGCTTTCCTGATGGCCGGCGCCTCCTTCGATTTCGGCGGCACGACGGTCGTCGTGGTCGGCGCCAGCCGGGGTGGCATCGGCGCCTCCATCGCGCGGGGCTTCGCCGATGCGGGTGCGACCGTTCACATCACCGGGGCCGAGCCCGAACCGATGCCCGAGGACGCGGCAAGGTTCGCCTACACGCAGCTCGACGTGACGGACACGGGCGCCGTGCGCGCCTTCGCATCGGGTTTCGAACGCGCGGATGTGCTGGTGAACTGCGCCGCGATCACCAGGCGCGGCGAGGAAATGGCGCCGGATTTCTTCGCCCGTGTCCTCGATGTGAATCTCACCGGCACTCTGCGCTGCGCTGAGGCGCTGCATCCGGCGCTCGCGGCGGCGCGGGGCAACGTCATCAACATCGCGTCGATGTACGCGCGCTTCGCCAGCCCGAGGAACCCGGCATACGGATCGTCGAAGGCAGGCGTGGAGCAACTCACCAAGTCCCTCGCCGTCGCTTGGGCCGCCGAAGGCATCCGCGTGAACGCGATCGCCCCGGGCTTCATCGTGACCGAACAGTCGGCCCGCGCGCGCCAGGACCCGGCCTTCGTCGCCGCCATCGAGGCGCGCACCCCCGCCGGCCGCTGGGGCGAGCCGGGCGACATCGCGGGCGCGGCCCTGTTTCTCGCCTCGCCGGCTGCCGCCTTCATGACGGGTGCCTGCCTGCCGGTGGACGGAGGCTACTCGGTTGTCTGAACGGGAGGAGACATGAGCGATTTCGCGAAGATCGGCACCGCCGTGATCGGCACGGGCTTCATCGGCGGCGTGCATGTCCAGATGCTCCGGCGCCTCGGGGTCCGTGTGCGCGGCGTGCTCGGCTCCTCGCCCGAAAGGGGAGCGACGGCGGCACAGGCGATGGGCGTGGACCGTGCCTATGGCTCCCTCGATGATCTGCTGTGCGACGGCAGCGTGGACGTCGTGCACGTCACCTCGCCCAATCACGCTCATTACGGGCAGGTGAAGGCGATCCTTGGCGCGGGCAAGCACGTCGTCTGCGAGAAGCCGCTGGCCATGACGAGCGCCGAATCGGCCGAGATGGTCGAGATCGCGAAGGCGAGCGAAAAGGTCGCGGCGGTTTGCTACAACATCCGCTTCTACCCGCTGAACCAGCAGGCGCACGGCATGGTTCGGGAGGGCGCGCTTGGCGATATCCGCTTCGTCACCGGGCACTACCACCAGGACTGGCTGGCCAAGCCCGGCGACTGGAACTGGCGCTTGCTTTCCGAGATGGGCGGCGCGCTTCGCTCGGTGGGGGACATCGGCACGCACTGGGTGGACCTCACGAGCTTCGTTGCCGGGCTGAAGGCCGAGGCCGTGATGGCCGAGCTTGCCACCTTCATTCCCGAGCGGCAGCGGCCGACCGGGCCTGTGGCCACCTTTGCAAGCGGCGCGGGCGAGACCGAGACATTGGCCATCGATACCGACGACGCCGCGATGATCCTGATCCGCTACGAGGGCGGCGCGCGCGGCGTGATGAGCACGAGCCAGATCAACTTCGGCCGCAAGAACTCGCTGCACTGGGACGTGGTCGGCTCGAAGGCGAGCGCCGCGTGGGACAGCGAGACGCCCGACCATCTCTTCATCGGTCACCGGGACGGTCCGAACGAGACGCTCATGCGGGACTTCACGCTGATGAACGCGGCCGGTACCGCCGCGGCCACGCTGCCGCCCGGCCATGTGGAGGGCTTCGGCGACTCGTTCTTCGCCTTCTTCCGCGCCGTCTACGCAGACGTGGCTGCCGGCGGCCGGCAGGAGGGGTCCACCTGGGCCACCTTCGAGGACGGACACCACGAGATGCGCTTCTGCGACGCGGTGCTGCGTTCGGCACGCGAGAGCCGATGGGTGCGGCTCGACGAGATCTGAGGGAGGACACGCGATGGAACTGGGACTGCTCACAGCCCCCTTCGAGGATACGCCCCTGCTTGAGGTCGCCGATTGGGCGGGCCGGCACGGCTTTTCCGCCTTCGAGGTCGCCTGCTGGCCCGCGTCCGGCGGCGAGAAAAGGCGTTATGCCGGAACCAGCCACATCGATGTCGATGGCCTGACCAAGATGCAGGGCGAGGAGATCATCGGCGGGCTGAAGGACCGCGGCATCTCCGTCTCCGGGCTTGGTTACTACCCCAACCCGCTCCACGCCGACGAAGCCCACCGCGAGGAGGTGATCGGCCACCTGAAGAAGGTCATCACCGGCGCCTCGACCATGGGCGTGAGGGTGGTGAACACGTTTCTCGGCGGCGACAGGAAGCTCACCCTCGACGAGAACTGGGAGCGCGCACACCAGATCATGGGCCCCGTCGTGAAACACGCGGAAGACCAGGGCGTGCTCCTGTGCTTCGAGAACTGCCCGATGATCTTCAGCTACGACGAATGGCCTGGCGGGCACAACATCGCGTACAGCCCGAGGATCTGGCGCCGGATCTTCGAACACTGGGGCGACGGCGTCGGCATGAACTTCGACCCCTCGCACCTCGTCTGGCAGTTCATCGACCAGACGCGCTTCATCCGCGAATTCGGCACCCGGTTCGGCCATGTTCACGCCAAGGACGTGATGGTCGACCGCGACGGGCTCTACGAGAACGGCACGATGTCCGTCGGCATGGGGTGGCAGATCCCCCGGCTCTGTGGCCTCGGCGACGTGGACTGGTCGGCGTTCTTCTCCGCGCTCTACCGCACCGGATACGACGGCGCAGTGATCATCGAGCACGAGGACAGGCTCTTCGAGGGCACCGACGAGAAGATCAAGCGAGGCTTCTGCCTCGCGCGAGACGTGCTGACCCCGTTCATCAAGTAGGATGGCGGCCACGACGGACCAACGGGCGACGGGACAGGACCAGGACAAACAGGGGCGCCAAGACCTCGAACACCGACTTCACCACCAATCCAACTGGGAGGACCAGGAATGAACAGAAGACTGATGATGAGCGCGGCGGCCGCCGCACTCTGCGTGACCGTGGCACCCGGCGCATTCGCCGCTGGCCATGGCGGCTACGTGATCGGGGTATCCAACACCGTGCAGGGCAACGGGTGGCGCGAGGAAATGATCTGCGCCATGCGCGCGCAGGCACTGGTGGAGCCCGACGTCGCGAGCCTGATCGTCGCGCACCGCAACACCGACAGCGCGGGCCAGCTCGAGGATCTCAACAACCTCATCGAGGCCGGGGTCGACGCGATCGTGCTGAACCCGTCGAACCCCGACGCCCTGAACTCGGCGCTCGAGACCGCGATGTCGCAAGGCATCGTCGTGGTGGCGGTAGACGCGGGCGTGACCGCCGAGGGCGCCTACATCCTCTCCAACAACCAGGAGGAATACGCCTATCTCGGCGCCAAATGGCTGTTCGAGGAACTCGGCGGCGAGGGCGACGTCGTCTACATGCGCGGCATCGCGGGCGTGTCGGCCGACAGCGACCGGCACGCGGGCTTCGAGCGCGCGCTGGCCGAATTTCCCGGCATCGAGGTCGTGCACGAGGTCTTCACCGGCTGGCAGCAGGACCAGGGCAAGCAGCAGATGTTCGATTTCCTCGCAACGGGCATCCCCTTCGACGGCGTCTGGACCTCGGGCATCGACAACGTGATCGTGGACGCCTTCCTCGAGAGCGGTGCGCCGCTCGTGCCCATCGTGGGCGCCGACAACGCGGGCTTCGTCAGCCAGCTCAACAGCGTCGAGGGGTTGCGTGGCGCTGCCGTCACCAACCCCGGCTCGGTCGGCGGCGCGGGGATCGCGCTGGCGGTGGACATCCTCAACGGCGAGGCGCCCGACGGCAACACGGTGCTCGTCGATCCCGTCCTTTGGGAGAACGTGACCGAAGAGGGTCGCGCCACGCTGGAAGCCGCCCAGAACCCGAACCTCGATCCCGAGTGGCCGGTCTCGGTCACGATCCCGGGCTGGACCGACTACACCATGGAGCAGATCATCGCCTGCGACGGCCCCGGCGAGGGCTGATCCGCCATGCCTCGCGGCCCCTGCGCGCTTTCTCGCGCGGGGGTCGCACCTCCCCAGACGACGACGGACGACCGCCGCATGACCGACGCTCCCGATCTCCTTCTCGACGCGCGCGGCGTGGCCAAGAGCTTCGGTGCCGTTCGTGCCCTCACCGACGCGAGCCTCACGGTTGCGCGCGGCGAGGTCGTGGCCCTGATGGGCGCGAACGGAGCGGGCAAGTCCACCTTCGTGAAGATCCTGACCGGCGCGCTCAAGCCCGACGCGGGCCACGTGAAGATCCGCGGCGAAGACGCCCGGGTGGGCTCGCCCGCGCAGGCGCGACGTTCGGGCCTCGTGCCCGTCTACCAGGAGCCCTCGCTCATCCCGGACCTCGACGTGGGCCAGAACCTGCGCCTGAACGATACCGACACGGGCGCCTTCCGCCGCTGGATGACGGAGCTTGCGCACGAGCATGTTGCTATGGACGCGATGATCCGCGACCTGCCGCTGGCAACGCTGCGCATCGTGGATCTTGCCCGGGCGCTCGCCAGCGGCCCCGACGTTCTGCTCCTCGACGAACTCACCGCCGCGCTGCCCACGGACCTTGTCGAGCGCGTTCTGAAAGCCGCGCGCGCGCAGGCCGACGACGGGCGCGGCGTGATCTACATCTCGCACCGCTTCTTGGAAATCGCGCGTCTCTGCGACCGCGCGACCGTGCTGCGAGACGGACGCACCGTGGGCGAGACCGCGATCGAGCCGGGCGTGGAGGAGCGCGTGGTCGAGATGATGCTGGGCGCGAAGATCGACCTTGGCCGCCGGGCGGCCGAAGCCGCAAGACCAAAGCCCGGCGGCCCACCGCGCCTGAAGGTGGACCGCCTGGCGGTGGTGCCCAAGCTCAACGACGCGAGCTTCACGCTGCACCCCGGCGAGGTGCTGGGCGTGGTGGCACTGGAAGGCCAGGGGCAGGACGAGCTCTTCGAGGCGCTCGCAGGCTTCCGCAAACCGGCCTCGGGCTCGATCGAGGTCGATGGCGCCCCGGCCGGCTTCGGGCATCCGGCCGACGCGATCGCCGCGGGGCTTACCTTCGTGCCCGGCGACAGGGCGCAGGCGCTCTTCCGCGAGCGCTCGGTCCGGGAGAACATCGCCATGCCCATCTCGGCGCGCCCCCGCGACTGGGGACCGCTCAGGTTGCGGCAAGAGGGAACGCGCGTGGCCGAAGCGATCGCACGTCTGCAGATCGACACGCGGGCCCAGGGCGAGGTGCAGCGCCTTTCGGGCGGGAACCAGCAGAAGGTCACCATCGGCCGCTGGCTCGCGCATGGGGTCCGAACCCTCCTTCTGTTCGATCCCACGCGCGGCATCGACGTGCGCACGAAGCGCCAGATCTACCCGCTGGTGCGCGAACTGGCCGGGCAGGGCGCCGCGATTCTCTACTACACCTCCGAACTCGAAGAGGTGCCGCTCGCCTGCGACCGGGCCATCGTGATCTTCAACGGCCGCGTCGTGGACATCGTCGAGGCCACGGAAGCCGACGAGGCCCGGCTGATGCGGGCGGCCTACGGTCTGACCGCTACGGAGGGCGCGGCATGAGCTTCGTTCAGCGCAACGCCTGGACGCTCGGACTTCTTGCGTTCTTCATCCTGCTGCTGTTCTCCACGCGGCTGATCCAGCCGAATTTCGGGGTCAACGGGATCGAAAGCCTCGCGCGGGCCGCCCTGCCCTTCGCCTTCGCGACCGCGGCCATGGCGGTTGTCGTGATCGTGGGCGGAATCGATCTCTCGGTGGCCTCGATGATGGCCGTCTGCTCCGTCACCGCGGCGGTGCTGATGCAGGTCATGGGCGGCGTGCCCGCCATCCTCCTGACGCTCGCCGTGGGTGTTCTCATGGGGCTGATCAACGGCACGCTCGTCGTCGCAACGCGCGTGCCCGACATCGTGGTGACGCTCGCCATGCTGTTCGTCTGGCAGGGTGTCGCGCTCCTGATCCTCGAGACGCCTGGCGGCACCGCGACGCCCTGGATGCGCAACGCGATCAAAGGCTCCTTCCTGATCCCCGGCCTGCCCAATGCCCTGGTGATCGTCGCGGTCGTGGTGGCCGCCGTCTGGATCCCCGTCAGGCGCTCGAAACTCGGCCTTGCGATCTACGCGACGGGGTCGGACGAGATTGCGGCCTTCCGCTCCGGCGTCGCCGTCGGGCGCACGAAGGCCCTCGCCTACGCCATCGCCGGCCTCTTCTCGGCCTTCGGCGGGCTGAGCCTTCTTGCTCTGACCGGCGTGGGAGAGCCGGTGCCGGGCCCCTACCTGCTGGCTGCCGTCGCCTCCGTCGTACTTGGCGGCGTGATCCTGGGCGGCGGGGTCGGTGGCCTCCTCGGGCCCATCATCGCGGTCTTCATCCTCCGGATCATCCGCACGATGCTGACGCTGGCGGCCGTCGATCCCAACGTGACGACGATCGTCGAGGGCACGATCATGGTGGGCGTGGTGATGTTCGGCGCGTTCCTGGTTCTCAGAAGCAGGAGGCAGGCGGCATGAGCGACATCCACCCGCAAACCGAGAGCGACGTGCCCCCGCTCGTGCGCCTCGGCCGCTTCCTCAAGGACAATCCCGTCGTCCCGCTCATCGGGTTCCTGTTCCTGCTCATGGGCCTTCTGGAACTCATGCGCCCGGGCATCATCTCGCCCTTCTGGGCGGGAAATCTCATCAAGTTCGCGATTCCGCTGGCCATGCTGGCGGCGGCACAGGTGCTGACCATGCTGACCGGCGGCATCGACCTCTCGGTGGGCATCGTCGCAACCTGCGCGGCCTTCGTGACCGCAACGCTCACGCCGCTGATCGGCCCCGTTCCCGCCATGGCCGTCGCCATGGGCGTGGGCGCGCTGGTGGGCCTCGTGAACGGCTTCGGAGCCGGCATCGCGCGTGTTCATCCGCTGATCATGACCTTGGGAACGGGGCTGATCGCCACTGGCTGCCTGCAGGTCTACCAGCGCTACGTGATCGCCACCGGCTCGGATATTCCGGCCATCCTCGAATGGCTGGGTACCGGACGGACATGGGGCCTGCCGAACGGGCTGTTTCTCTTCGTGCCCTTCGCCGTCTTCATTCTCTGCCTCATGCGCTACACCGGCTTCGGCCGCCTCCTCTTCGCGCTGGGCTCGAACGAGAAGGCGGCAAAGCTCTCGGGCGTGCGGTCGTGGCAGGTGCTGATGGCGCTCTACGTGCTGTCGGGGCTGATCGCCTCGCTGACGGGGCTTCTCTATCTCGGGATGATCAGGGCGCCTTCGCTTTCGCTCGCCGTACCGCTGATGCTGCCGTCGGTGGCCGCAGCCGTGATCGGGGGCACGTCCATCTTCGGCGGGCGCGGCAGCTTCGCGGGCGCCATCGTGGGCGCGCTTATCCTTCGGGTGATCGACACGATGCTCACGCTCGCCCGGATGCCCGAGGGCGCGCGCATCGCGCTCTTCGGGCTCATCATCCTTCTGGTGACGGCACTCTACGTCCGCTTCACCGAGACACGCTGAGGGAGGCCAACATGGCGAGATTCCGCATCGTCGGCATCAGTTTCGATCACATGCACATGGGCGATCTTCTCCGCCTCGTGCACGAGCACCCCGAGGCGGAGATCGCGGGCATCTTCGATCCGGCCCGCGAGAGGATGGAGGATGCGATCGCGAATTTCGCCATCCCCGAGGCGCGCGTCTTCACCGATTTCGAGGCGTGCATGGCCGCCGGCCCCTACGACATGGCGATCCTCTGCGCCGCGCCGGCCGAGCACGGGGCATATACAGAGCGTCTCGCACCGCACGGCGTCCATGTCTTCGTCGAGAAACCGTTCGCCGCCTCGGCGGAAGAGGCGCGGCGGATGATCCGCGCGATGGAGGGCACGGGCAGGCAGCTCGCCATCAACTGGCCCCTTCGCTGGGTCGAAAGCCACGCGACCGCAAAGCGCCTGATCGACGAGGGCCTGATCGGATCGCTGCGCGAGGTGCACTTCTACGACGGAAACCGCGGGCCGCTTTACCACCTCGCCGACAAGATCGAGGTCTCGCCGGAGGAGGTCGAGCGCCAGAAGCCGGGGTCGTGGTGGTACCGAAAGGCCAGCGGAGGCGGCTCGCTGCTCGACTACATGGGCTACGGCGCCACGCTGGGGACGTGGTTCATGGACGGCGAGGCTCCGCTCGAGGTGACCTGCACGATCGACGAGACACCGGGTATCGAGGTGGACCAGCACGCCATCGCCGTGTGCCGCTATGCGCGCGGCCTGTCGAAGATGGAAACGCGCTGGGGCACCTTCACCGATCCCTGGACGCACCAGCCGCAACCCACCTGCGGCTTCACCTTCGTGGGGACCGACGGGACGATCGCCTCGCCGGACTATGCACGCACCCTGACCGTCCAGACCCGCGCGCGGCCCGAGCGGCACGAGATCCCTGTCGATCCGCTTCCCAAGGGCGAGCGCAACGCCATCGAATACGTGCTCGGCTGCATCGCGCGCGGCGCGCCGGTGGCTGGCCCACTCGACCCCGCGCTCTGCCTCACCGGGCAGCGGATCGTGGACACGGCCATGCAATCGGCGCAGCGGAAGCGAACGCTGGAGCTTGTGCCGTGAGCGATGCCTCGAAGGACGCGGCCGATGCCGATACCTATGCGCTGAGGTCCGGCGACCTGCCCGAGATCGCCGCGCCCGACCTGCCCTACCGCCCGCCGATGCCGCGCACCTACCGCCCCCGGATCGGCATCATCGGGACGGGCGGCATTTCGGGCAGCCACCTCGACGCGTACCGTGCGGCGGGCTGGGAGATCGCGGCGCTCTGGAACCGGACGCGCTCGAAGGCGGAAGCGAAGGCCGCCGAGTACTGCCCGCATGCCAGGATCGAGGACGACTGGCAGGCCATGCTGGCCGACAGCGAGATCGACGTGCTCGACATCACCCTGCACCCCGAGCCGCGCGCAGCGATCATCGCGGCGGCCCTGAAGGCAGGAAAGCACGTGCTCAGCCAGAAACCCTTCGTCACCGATCTCGACACGGGCGAGGACCTGGTGAAGCTCGCCGAGGACAAGGGCGTGCGCCTCGCCGTCAACCAGAACGGCCGGTGGGCACCGCACAAGGCCTGGATGCGCGAGGCGGTGCGCGCCGGGCTCGTCGGCGAGGTCATCTCGGCCCATGTCGCGATCCACTGGAACCACGGCTGGACCGCCGGCACGCCTTTCGACGAGATCGACGACCTCATCCTGTACGATTTCGGCGTGCACTGGTTTGATTTTGTGGCCTCGCTGGCGCCGAACCGGGCGCGAAGCGTCTTTGCCAGCTCCACGCATGCGGCAGGGCAGGCCAACAGGGTGCCGCTGCTCGCACAGGCGCTGGTCCGGCTCGACGGCGGGCAGGCGACCGTCGTGTTCGACGGCGGCGTGCCGCACGGCCCCCGGGACACCACCTTCGTGGGCGGGACCAAAGGAAGCCTCGTGTCCGACGGGCCCGATCTCGGGCGGCAGACGGTAACCCTGACGACGCCCGAGGGCGTCGCGCGGCCGAAACTCGAAGGTCAGTGGTTCAACGACGGCTTCCGGGGCACGATGGGCGAATTGCTCTGTGCAATCGAGGATGGGCGCGAGCCGTCGAACGGGGCGCGCGAGAACCTTGCCAGCCTCGCGCTCGCCTTCGCCGCCGTGCGGTCGCGGATGACGGGCCGGGAGGTCGAGGTCGGTTCGGTGCGCGGGCTGCACGCTTGAACGGCCCCCCTCCAAAGCCCGTGCAAGGGCTCGATCCCGGTCCGCCCGCCAGCCGCCTCACGTCCGGGAAACGCTCGCGCAGCGGCAGGGCGCCTGCGCCGCCCCGCGCGGATGCCGGTGCCCGCAGCCCGCACCCGTTGGCATGGCCGGGGCGCGGTGCTACAGCATGCCGCGCAAAGAAACACGGGGATGGTGCTTCTGCCGGGCACCGCCGCCTCCCCGAAGGAGGCCCGCTTGGCTCACGTCCTGCACATTCACGATCTGCCCGACGGGCTGGACCTCGGCCCGGCCGTGGCGATCGATTGCGAAACCATGGGCCTCTCGCCATTCCGCGACAGGCTGTGCGTGGTGCAGCTTTCTGCGGGCGACGGCACGGCGCATGTCGTGCAGATCGCCAAGGGGCAGACGGAGGCGCCCAACCTCTGCCACCTGCTGCGTGATGCCGAAACGCTCAAGCTCTTCCACTTCGGGCGCTTCGATATCGCGGCGCTCTACCACGCCTTCGGCGCACTGGCCGCCCCCGTCTACTGCACCAAGATCGCCTCGCGGCTCGTCCGGACCTTTACGGACCGCCACGGGCTGAAGAACCTCTGCCAGGAGCTGCTCGACATCGACATCTCCAAGCAGCAGCAATCCTCGGACTGGGGCGCCGAGGCGCTCTCGCAGGCGCAGATCGAATACGCCGCCTCCGATGTGCTCTACCTGCATCGCCTGCGCGAGAAGCTCGATGCCATGCTCGCCCGAGAAGGGCGCACCGATCTTGCCCAGGCCTGCTTCGAGTTCCTGCCCACGCGGGCGCGCCTCGATCTTGCCGGGTGGCCCGAGATCGACATCTTCAGCCACGCATGACTCGCGCCGATTCATTCCTGGCGACAGCCCGGCGCGTCATCGACGTCGAGGCCGATGCTCTTGCCCGTCTCTCCCGGGCACTCGACGGCGCCTTCACGCAGGCCGTGGAGCTGATCCTGGCGGCGGAAGGGCGCGTGATCGTGCTCGGCATGGGCAAATCGGGCCACATCGCGCGCAAGATCGCCGCCACCTTCGCATCCACCGGAACGCCCGCCCATTTCGTGCACCCCGCGGAGGCAAGCCACGGCGATCTCGGCATGATGGGGCGCGGCGACGTGGCGATGGTCTTGTCCAATTCGGGCGAGACGCCGGAGCTTTCCGATGTGATCGCCTATTCCAGGCGCTTCGGGATTCCTCTCATCGGGGTTGCCCGGCGCCGGGAGAGCACCCTGCTGCGCCAGTCGGACGTTGCGATCTGCCTGCCGGAGGCACCCGAAGCCTGCGGCCAGGGCATCGTGCCGACCACCTCCACCACCATGACGCTCGCGCTGGGCGATGCGATGGCGCTCGCGCTGATGGAGCACCGCGCCTTCACGCCCGAGAATTTTCGCGCCTTCCATCCCGGCGGCAGCCTCGGCGCGCGTCTCTCTGCGGTGCGCGACCTGATGCATACCGGGCCCGAGCTCCCGCTCCTGCCGGAGACAGCACCCATGAGCGAAGCTCTGGTGGAAATGAGCGCGAAGGGCTTCGGCGTGATCGGCGCCACCGGCACGGCGGGAAACCTGACCGGGATCGTCACCGATGGAGACCTGCGGCGGCATCTCGAGGGGCTCATGGATCATACCGTTGCCGAGGTGATGACGCACGGGCCGCTCACCATCCGGCCCGATGTGCTTGCCGAGGAGGCGCTCGCCGTGATGAACGCATGCCGGGTGACGTGCCTGTTCGTGACCGAAACCGAAGGCGGCGCGCCGCTCGGGCTGCTGCACGTTCACGATTGCCTGCGCGCCGGGCTTGGCTGAGGCCGCCCCGATGGCGCGCTCCGACAATGCCTACTCCCGCATCGTCGCGACGCTGAAGATCGTGCTTCCGCTGGCGGCGCTGGGCCTCCTGAGCACGCTGTTCCTGTTCGCCCGGCCGGTGGACCCCACGCGCTCGATCCCCTTCGCGGAGGTGGACGTCGAGGAACTGGCGCGAGAGCAGCGCCTCGCGGAGCCCACCTTCGCCGGCATGACCGAGGACGGCTCGGCAATCACGGTGTCCGCCCGGGTGGCCTGGCCGGGCGAAAGCGGAACCGGCGGGCTGACGGCGGCAGATCTCTCGGCCAGGATCGACACCGCCGAGGGCATCAGGTTCGATCT
>Ga0008838_101206_pt1 | contig 12392 bp, 9 predicted proteins | sample HotLakConUCCSL28_FD_62212 | JGI IMG/M metagenome (GOLD analysis project Ga0008838, IMG submission 62212) | Hypersaline microbial mat communities from Hot Lake, Washington, USA - Hot Lake Consortium UCC-SL28 (Hybrid Assembly) | ecosystem: Environmental > Aquatic > Thermal springs > Hot (42-90C) ...
CGCCATCATCGAAGCCTGCTGCGAGGCCTGGAACTGCCTGTGCGCAGAACCTGGCCGCCTCGCCTCCCTCACCGACTACCCATACCTCAGGAAGGTCAAAATTTAGTGGGGCTGGTATCATACGCCGTTTTTTGTTCCCTGTTCCCTTCTTCAAGAGCTTCTGGAAGCTGGACAAGAACAAACTTTCGATTTCCACCATCTATCGAATTTTGAGTCATAACAGCGTGCGCCGTAGTTCCAGAGCCGGCAAAAAAAGTCGAGGATGATATCGTCGTCCTTTGTCGCTTGCTCGACAAGCTTTTGCATCAACGCTACCGGTTTGGGAAAGCTGAAAACGCGCTCATCAAAGAGCGCCATCATGTCTGCTGTCCCGTCCCGGGTGAAGATTCCAGACCCGAGTATTGTTGAAAAGCCGGTGAACTCAGACTCAAGCTCATTCAGAAAGGCTTTTCTTCTCGGGCGTCCTTCTGCCGACGAAGGCCAGAGGATGCGATCTTCTTTAATGAGGCGCGCCATGGTATTTCTGTCATAGCGCCACCCCATTATTGGGCACCCGTAGTTTATGCCTGTGGCCGGATCAATGAGGTCATAGTGAAGGTTAGGTCTTCTGTCTGCGGTAGCAATACCAACCATGTTTGCGCTGACCCAATCCCCCCTGGGGTCATTGTCTGGATTGGTGTATTGCTCAAGCTTTCGCTCTGAGCCACGAATTTCGCGACCATAACAAAGCACATACTCATGATCGACAGATGCGCCAGTTGTCGTTCTGTTGTCGATATTCTGCCGACTTTTCCACACGAAGCTGGCGATAAATTTGTCGGATCCGAAGATCTCGTCGCAGATTTTTCTTGTGTTTTGAACTTCACCGTCATCAATACTGATAAATATAACTCCATCATCTGACAGCAGATTTCGAGCCAGCTTGAGCCTCGGATACATCATACTCAGCCAATCAGAGTGGAATCTTCCATTTGAGGCGGGATTAGCGACCAGAGAATTACCAGCCGAGTCCTTTTGGTTCGAGACTTCAAGGAATTCTTGGGTGCTGGAAGTGAAGTCGTCATTATAAACGAAGTCGTTTCCTGTGTTGTAAGGCGGATCAATATAGATCATCTTGATTTGACCCAGATAGGTCTCCTGAACGAGCTTGAGGGCATCCAGGTTATCGCCTTCGATGAAAACATTCTTCGTTTCTTGGAAAGCTGTGCTTTCGTCGATACGAGGCCGCAGTGACTTGGCAATAGGTGCATTCGCGAGCGCCAAAGCCTCCCGCTTCCCCGGCCAGTCCAGCCGATACCGCTCCTGCGGCCCCTCCACGATGTGGTCGCTCAACTCCTGACGCAGCTGATCAAAGTCCACCGCCAGACGCACCGCCCCCGTCGCCTCATCCCGTGCCTCGGTCACGCAGCCGGGGAACAGCTCGCGGATCTTCGCGATACTGTCCTGGCTCAGGTCGGGGCTGTGCATCTTCAGCTTGTCCATGCTCGTCCTCTCAATCGTTCGTAACGGCGGCGCCGGGGTGTGCCCCTGTCAACCGCTCCAGTTCCTGCTTGGCCGCGCGCAGCTCGGCATTGATCGCCACGCGCTTGTTGAATTGCTTCTCGCGCCACAGCCGCGCTTTGATCCGCTCGACCTCGCGCGCTTGTCGCTCTATCGCTTCGGCCTGCGCGATGCGCTCTTCCAGCGACACGGGGCGCTCCGCCTCGGCTGGGGTGAAGGGCGTCTGCGACGCCTCGCCCATGCCGGGGACCAGCCGGGCCGTCTGCCCCGCCACCAGCGGTTCGAGCAGCCGCTCGTACAGCGCGCCCATGGTCAGCGCCACGGGAAGCGGGGTACGCGGCGCGTCCTCGGGCAGCCAGTCCCCTTGGAAATAGTCGCCCACCACCCAGCGGGCGCTGTCGGCCTCGCTCGGCCGCTTGTAGGCCGCGGCCAGTCTGACGCGGCAGCCATGGGCAACCTCGAAGAACAGCGGAAAGGGGATGGCCTTGTCGATGGCGCGCAGCACGTCACGGTCGAGCGTGGCAGTGCGCGCGGTGATGCGGAAGACCTGTATCTCGGCCACCTGCTTCGTCGCCGCCAGATTGACCGTCTCGGGCGCCAGCTTGTGCGACCAGACGATCTGATCCACCTCGCGCACGAAGAGCTCCTTGAGGCCCGTGTTCGCCCCGGCGTGCTCGTAGATCTTGTTCTTGGGGATCACGCGTCCGAAGGCGGCAGCGCGCGGCCAGTCGTAGAGGGTCATCCGCCGCCCCCTTCGATAACCAGGAAGGCGATCAGCTCGAAATCGTCCAGCCCCTTGATGGTATGGGTGAGCGCTGTCGTCCGCCCGCCGCTGAACAGGCTGTCGATGTCCTTCTCTTCCTTCACCTCGATCATCGACCGGATCGAGCTGGAGAGCAGGTCGGAGTAGCGGCCCATTTTGCGCCCATCCTCGGTGCGCTCGTTGAAGATGTGGCAGACGTCACGGATAGGCTCGATCCGTCCCTTGCAGCTGGATCGGATCAGGTCGAGCAGGCGCTTGACCTCGGTGTGGTCGGCGACGATCCGGCCGTCGTCGTCGATGTAGACCAGGTAGAAGGGGTGCAGCCGGTTCTGCTGGTTGACGTTCACGCTGTCGTGGATGTTCTTCAGCGCGAAGATGACGCCGGGCTGCAGACCGAGCTCCGGCTGTGCGGGGACGACGGCGTGCATGCCGAAGGGCACGTTGTCGAGCTCGCCATGCTGCTTGACGTAATTGAGCAGGTCCATGCGGAAGTCGTTCAGCCCGAGATCGGTGATCGAGATGCCGGCCTTTGCGTCCTCCAGCTCGATCACCTCCTCCTGCATCCGCCTCAGTTGTTCCTTGCGGTACGCGATGTCGTTGGACTTGGCGGTGAGGACGTTGTCGTCGCCGGTGGCAGTGACGTCGGCGATCACCATCCGGTTTTCGACGCGTTCCTTGAGGTTGATGTACTCGTCGAGCGAGATGTCGGGCCAGTAGTTGACCAGCTGGATCTGGCTGTTGGGTGATCCGATACGGTCGATCCGGCCGAACCGCTGAATGATGCGTACCGGGTTCCAGTGGATGTCGTAGTTGATAAGAAAGTCGCAGTCCTGAAGGTTCTGGCCTTCCGAGATGCAGTCGGTGCCGATGAGGATGTCCAGCTCTCCCGGCTCGTTTGGAAGGACGATGGCCTTTTCCTTCGACCGCGGGGAGAACAGCGTCAGGACGCTCTGGAAATCGTAGGACTTCTTGAGCGTCGTCTTGGGTGCGTCCGACCCGGTGACCTTGCCGACATGCAACCCGAGCTGCTGTGCAAAGGGCGCGAGATTATCGAAGAGGTAGTTGGCCGTGTCCGCGAAGGCGGTGAATACCAGCACCTTCCGGTTTCCGGGGTTCAGCGGCTCGTCCACTTTCTGCCTGATGAGGGCAAGCAGGTGCTGGAGCTTGGCGTCGTCCGCCGGTTTGACCTTCTCCATCGAGGCGATCAGCTCTTCGATGAGAACTATGTCAGCGGCCAGGTCGTGCTTCCAGGACGGCAGGTCCATGTCGGCTAGGCTGATCTGGACCTTCTTCCCGACCGTGAACTCGTCGAGGCCGGAGAGGTCATCGTCCTCCGGGTCGAAATCGCTCACGTCGGCAAGGTAGTCACTGACGCTCTCGCTGCGTCCGGTTCTCTCGAAATCGTCGATCGCTTCGATGGTGCGCGAGATGTTTGCGCCGAGAGACCGAAGCGTAAGCCGGAACGCTGCGACCGAGCTCTCCAGGCGTTTCAGGAGGTTGGTCGTCATCAGCGCCTGAAGGCTGCGCTCACGATCGGCCTGTCTGAGCTTGCCGCGTCCGCCCTCGACCTGCGTGTCGTAGATCTCCTCATACTTCCGCAGACGGCTGGGCAGGATGTAGCTGATCGGGGCGTAGACCGCGAGCTTCAGCACCGAAAGCTGCGTGAAGATGTCGTTGAACCCCATCACGTCCGACCGCTCGGTAATCGGGCGGTGATAAGAGAGCGGCTTGCGCCTTTGGGGGAACTTCCCGATGTCCTTCGTGTCGTAAAAGGTCTCGATGTGCTTTCGTGACCGGGCGATGGTGACGGCGTCGAGAAGCTCGAAAAAATCGAAGTCGAGCGATTTCAGGATCGACGCGGCGGTCCTCTCTTCTGGCGGCAGAGACGACCATTCATTGAAGGCCTTCTGGGCCCGGCGGAAAATCTCTTCGACGCTGGCCTGTGTCTTCAGGTTCTTGCTGAGCGCTTCTGACTGCCCTTCGTAGGCAAGAGCCAGCTGGTTCCGAAGATCGTTGAACCTGTTGTTTACCGGGGTCGCGGAAAGCATCAGGACCTTGGTCTTCACGCCGGCGCGAATGACCTTGTTCATCAGTTTCTGGTAGCGAGTCTCGCGGTCCTTGTAGACATCGTTGTTGCGGAAGTTGTGCGACTCGTCGATCACGACCAGATCGTAGTTGCCCCAGTTGACTCGATTGAGGGGGATACCGAAGGACTCGCCAGAGGTGCGGGAGAGGTCGGTGTGGCAAAGGACATCGTAGTTGAACCGGTCCCTGGCAAAGATATTGGTGGTCAGGTTCGTATTGTAGTTCCGCCAGTTGTCCGCGAGCTTTTTGGGACAGAGAACGAGAACGGAGCGGTTTCGCAACTCATAATATTTGACCACCGCCAAGGCGGTAAATGTCTTCCCGAGACCGACCGAGTCCGCGAGAATGCACCCATTGTAAGTCTCGAGCTTGTTGATGATGCCGGTTGCGGCGTCCTTCTGGTAGTTGAAGAGCTTGTTCCAGACCACGCTCTCCTGGTAGCCTGTCAGATCGTTCGGCAAGACGTCTTCGTCGACCTCGTCGAGGAAGTCGTGGAAGATGTTGTAGAGCATCATGAAATAGATGCGCTCGGGAGAGTTCTCCTGATAGGCAGACTCGATGTGCTCGCAAATGGCGGCGGTGACGTCCTTCACTTTTTCCGGGTCCGACCAGATCTGATCGAATAGCTGAAGGTACATCTTGGCGTGCCCGGGATCATTGAAACGGGTCACGAAGTTTGAGACGGCGTCGCCCTTTTGGTACCCAAGATCGACTGCCGTGAAGCCGCTGATCGGCATGTAAGCCACTTCGCCTTCAGACCCGGCAACATGCATGAATTGCTGCATCGGTGCCTTGGTCGTGTTGGATCGAAATCTGGCCTTCTTGCGGATCCAGTCTGCGCATTCCCGAGCAACGGCGCGTTGAGTAAGCTTGTTGCGCAGTTGGATCTCGAATTCCGTACCATAGAGGCCGCTTTCGCGGCGGGCCTTTGGAATGAAGAACTCCCGACGTTCCTTCCGGAGGCGGTCAGTCACCTCGGTGGGCACGAAGGTTGGCGCCGTGAAAATGAACTGCAGGCTGTCGACCTTCGAAAGTTCGGACTTCAGAGCTTCGAACGCGTAGATCGAGAAGCAGGACGCAGCAATCCGCAAACGCGTACCCCGACCGACTGAGGCTTTCAGGTCATCCCCGAGAAGGTGGGAGGTGTTATCGATGATCTGCATCGATAGCCTCCCTGTTCAGCAGCACGATCTGTTGATCCAGCGGTCTCCTGGCCGCCGGGTCCGTATCGAGCCCGAGGCGTCTGAGTGCGTAGTAGAGGAGCGCGCGCCTCACCTTGATCTTCGCCTTGCCGGCCCGCATGCCGTAGTCGAGCGCGATGACCTTCGCCTGCGTCTCCGAGAGGTCGGGGTGGGGACCGACTTCCAGCGTGATCTCGGAGTGCCAGTCGCGGTCATTCTCAACCGAAATGTCGCTCTCGCGCGACCCGCGGATGTTGAGGATCCGCGAGAGCAGGAAATCCTTGAAGCAGTCATCGATCAGGCAGAACGCCCGCGCATGCCAGCGGAACCCGTCGAACCCTATGGCGTGCGGAGCGATCCAGCGCCAGCGCGGCTCCGGGCTCGACAGGGACTGGTACTTCACCTCGATCGCCTCGGACCGGCGGATGGCGCCGACCACCGAGCGGAGCGTCACCGGATCGACGCCGCGAACCGGCGTCGGGGCGGATGCGTAGGGTGGCAGGTCAGGGATCCAGCAGTCTTCGCGCTCCAGCACATCGTCGGCAACGAGGCGGATCTGGGCGAGGTAGTGCGCTGCGTCCGGCGGGCGGAACTTGCAGTCGAAGTCCGGGCCACGGACATAGGTGCGCGCGCTCTTGTCGTAGACCATGTTGTCCGGCGCCAGCGCGATGTAGCGGTTCAGGTCCGAGGATGCCTGGTTCACCGAAACGCCGAACTGCTGCATCACGTCGATGCGATTGACGTGACCCTCCCAGAACAGGCGGAACTCGATGAACTCGAGGCGCTGCTCGATTCCCCAGCGTAGTTCGGCCCTGTCCCTGTCCACATCGCGCTCCCGCCCAGCCCTGCGCGCACGCGAACTGTGCGCGCCCAATTTCTGGGCTTTCTTGGACCGTAGCCGCGAGGGATTGCGCAATCAATCGAAAAGGGGCGCGGCGGCGCGCGATTATCCCAAGGATTGCCTGAGGTTCTGCGCCACCGCGTCTGCCGCCATTCGCACCGGCTCGGCAGCGAGATGGGCGTAGCGCGCCGTGGTCTGGACCTGCGTGTGGCCGAGCAGCTTGCCGATCATAGGCAGGCCCTGACCTGATGCGACGGCCGTCGACGCGAAGGTGTGGCGCAGGTCGTGGATGCGGACGTCCTTCACCCCGGCGCGGGCGCGGACGCGCTGCCAGAAGGGCTGGAGATCGCTCAGGCGTTTGCCGGGCAGGGTGCCGAAGATGACCCACGGGTTGCCTTCGATGCGTTGGGCGTCGCGGAGCAGGTCGACGGCGGGCTGACCGAGATGGACGACCTTCGCGCCGGACTTGGAATCCGGCAAGCGCAGGACGCGCTCGGCCAGATCGACGTGGATCCACTGCAACGTCATGATCTCGTTCAGGCGGCAGCCGGTCAGGATCAGCAGGCGGGCGGCGAGGATGGCCGAGGGCAGTTCGATCCCCTCCGCCTCCATCTCGCGCAGCACCTCGCCGATGCGGTGGAGTTCGGCTGCGCTGAGAAACCGCTCGCGCTTCTCCTCTGGGTACTTCCGGATGTGCTTTCGCGGGTTGGTGCCGTCCGGACGCAGACCCCACATCTCGGCGAGGCTGAACATCTTCGAGACCACTTCAAGGCAGCGGTTCGCCTGATAGGGGATGTGGCGGAGGTCGTGGTGGAACTTCGCCACGTCCGCCCGGGTGATGCCCGTGACCGTGAGCTGGCCGAGCGCGGGCAGGATGAAGCGTTCGAGGTTCCGGCGATATTCCTTGGCTGTGCTGGCCTTCACGCGGATCGCGATGTGTTCCCTGTCGAACCGCTCCGCCAGCTCCTTCACCGTGATCGCCTTGCGCCCCGCGTCGCGTTCGGCAGCGGGGTCCGCACCATTGCGCGCGGCGGCGACGATGGAGATGGCGCGGTTGCGGGCCTGCTCGCAGGTGAGGACCGTGCTGGGCCCGAGGCTGATCCGCCGGGATCGGCGTCCGGTGCGATACTGGACCACGTAGCCCTTGCGCCCGCTCGGCAGCACGCGCAGCCCGAAGCCGGGGATCTCGCTGTCCCAGACGAAGTATTCGGCGGGGCGGGCTTCCGCGGCGTCGACGAGGCGTTTGGTGATCTTGGGCATGGCGCTCTTCGGTGGTTCTCTCGAAGTCCCACAGTGCTGAAGTGCTGGCGACAGTCAACGAACACATTTGAATCGCGAAGAAAAAGGAAATGGCGCGCGGTTCCGCGCAAGGCGTTTCGGCGCGCTGATGCGGGAAATCGACGAGCCCGGCGAATCAGAACGCAGGTTCCTGCCCCTGCGGTCCGCTGATAGGCTCGGCGAAAAGAAACTGGCGATCCGATGGCTTCCAAGACCACCCTCAATGCAAAGAACCTCGAAGCGCTGGGCGCAGAGCGCCTGGCGCAATTGCTGATCGAGGTCAGCACCGGCAACGCGGCCGCCAAGCGCAAGCTGCGGCTCGCGCTGGCCGGGGCCCAGAGCCCGAGGGAGGCCGCGCGGGAGATCACCAAGCGGCTGACCAGCATCGCGCGCGCCCGCAGCTTCATCAACTGGAAGAACCGCAAGTCGCTCGTCACGGATCTCGAAACCCAGCGACGCGCCATCGTCGAGCAGATCGCGCCGACCGATCCTGACGAGGCGCTGGCGCTCATGTGGCGGTTCATGGCGCTCGCCACACCGGTGTTCGAGCGCTGCGACGACTCCAGCGGCACCGTCATCGGCATCTTCCACCAGGCGTGTGCCGATCTGGGGCAGCTCGCCGCGAAGGTCCGGCCTGATCCGCAGGCGCTCGCCGGCACTGTTCTCGATGCGCTTCAGGACAACGGCTATGGCCAGTATGACGGCATGATCGGCATCATGGCCCCGGCGCTCGGCGACGAGGGACTGGCGACCCTGAAGTCGATGGCCGAGGACCTGGGTCGTTCGCCTGTTCAGGTTCCGCCGAAGGATCAGTGGAAGGCGGTCGGCTGGGGCCCGGGCGGCACCACCTACGAGCACGAGATGCGGGCACGCGAGCGCACGAGCACGGTCGCCATGGCGCTCAAGAACATCGCCGACGCGCAGGGCGACGTCGACGGCTTCATCGCCCAGTACGATCCGAAGACCCGCAAGGTGCCGCAGATCGCGGCGGAGATCGCGCAGCGTCTGCTCGCGGCCGGCAGGGCGGGCGAGGCGCTTGGGTTCCTCGAGCGCGCGGAACTCGGCGACGGCTTGCGGGTTCCGCTGGCGTGGCAGGACATTCGCCTGCAGACGCTGGAGGCGCTGGGTCGCGGCGAGGAGGCGCAGGCGTTCCGGTGGGACTGCTTCGAGCGCACGCTCTCCGACAGCCACCTGCGGGCTTTTCTCAAGCGGCTTCCCGACTTCGACGACATCGAGGCCGAGGAGCGGGCAATGGCGCACGCCATGGCCTATCCGAGCCTTCTTCACGCCCTGCAGTTCTTTCTCGACTGGCCGACGCTGGATCGGGCTGCCGAGCTCCTCGAGGCCCGGCATGACGAGATCGACGGCGACCACTACGAGTATCTCGCGCCCGCTGCGGAGGCCCTGTCAGAACGTCATCCGCTGGCCGCGACGCTGATGCTCCGCGCGATGATCGACTTCACGCTCACCAGGTCGCGGGCGAAGCGGTATCGCTATGCCGCTGAGCACCTGGTCTCCTGCGCCCGGCTCGCGCGTGACATTCCGGACTTCGGTGCGTTCGAGACGCACGATGCCTACGTCGCCCGGTTGAAGGAGGAGCACGGCAGGAAGTTCGGCTTCTGGTCGCTCACGAAGAGCTAGTCATCGTGCGAAGATGTGCCGAGGCGTCGGCCGGATCCATGGACGGCGTCGGACCCGCCAATCCTGTATTGCTGATTAATGAGACATATTGACATGTCGCATTTCCGAACCTATATCGCTGGCTATGATGAACAATGACCTCTCACTCGAAGAACTGAGCGATCGCACGGGGGTCGAGGCGCGCACCTTGCGATCATGGGTCAGCGAGGGACTGCTCTCTCCGCCCTTCAAGCCCGGACGCGGCGCACGATACCCTGCCAGCAACGCGGATCGCGCGTTGGCGGTTCGCGCGCTCAAGGACCTGCACGGGTTGTCGCTGTCGGAGATCGGTCGCCGTTTCATGATGGCGACGGAGGATCAGATCCGGGAGTGGGCGCTTGAGGCCGGCCCGACTTCGGCATCGAGTGGATCGGCGCGCGATTACCTCCGGCGGATCCAGGCGCAAAGCGTCGCGGAGGGGCCGCCACAGCGATCGATGGACTTCCTTCAAAAGAAGTTCGCTTCGAGCGCGTCGGAGCGGCGGTCCCCTGAGTCCGGTTTCAACAAGCCTTCGATGCCGTCCTACCGCATGCCCCGCTCCGACGAACGCCAAGCGGAACTGGCGAGCATCGAGCAGCTGATCCTTCAGCTGGAGAAGGTTCTGGAAGCGCCGGCTCCAAGGCGCTCGCGAGGGGCGGTCTGGACGCGGATCTCCGTCACGCCGGACCTCGAACTTTCCGTGCGCGGCGATCTCGAGCCTCGCGAGCGGGTCCTCTTCGAGCAACTCGCGGACCAGTTCCGCGCCATTCTTACCGGGAGAGCAAGAAATGACTGATGTGAACTTCACCGCCGCTGCCGCCTTTGACCGCAAGCTCTTCTGGGAGGGCGGCGACTCGGTGCGCTACCTCGTCGCCCGACTGAAGGCCCACCGAAAGGATGACCGCCGCCCGGCAGAACGCGCACCCCTCAACATCTCGCTCGTAATCGATGCCAGCGGTTCGATGGGAGGTGGAAAGCTCGAGGCGGCCAAGGAGGCGGCCCTCGGACTGGCAGAACGCCTGACGGATCGAGATCGTCTCACTGTGGTGTCCTTTGCGTCCGATGTCCTCGTTCATCTCGATGCCGTAGCGGTAACGACCGACAACGCTGCCCGCATTCGTTCGGAGATTTCGCGTCTTCAGACGCGGGGCATGACGCTCCTGTCGGGGGGGTGGTTCGCCGGTGTCGAGTGCGCCGCCAGGATCGCCGAAGAAGACCCGCGGATGACTCCACGCGTCATCATCCTGAGTGACGGTCACGCCAATGAAGGGATCGTGAATCCGGAAGAACTGCGCGAGCACGCTGGTGAACTCAGGACGCGCGGTGTTCTGACCTCGACGCTGGGCATCGGCGACGGCTACGACGAGCAGCTGCTTCGCGGCATCGCCGAGAGTGGTGGCGGCCGTCTGCACGATGCGGAACTGACGAGCGAGATTTCCTCGGTGCTTCTGGGAGAGTTGGACGACATCTTCGGGACTGTCGTGGAGGATGCGCAGATCGAGCTCGCTGTACCGACAAGCGTGCGGGTCGAGGTCCTGGGGCGGACAGGATCCGAGATCCGCAACGGTTGCATTCTCGTTCCCCTCGGGCCGGTCCAGAACGACATCGAGCGCGTGGCGGTATTCAAGATCACCTGTCCCAAGGCTCGGCAGAACGACGAGCTCGCGTTCGAGGTGACCGCCAGTGGACGCGCTGTTGACGATCGGTCCAAGCTCGAAACTGGCTCTGTGCGACTTAGGCTTGGAGCCGTGGATGGCGCGGCCAACAAGGCTCAGCCCCGTGATACGGAGATTGCGGCAATCGTAGCGCGGACTTGGAGTGCCCATGTCGTCGCTGCGGCGGCCCGGATGAACCAGGACGGGGCTTTTGATGAGGCTGAGAAGTACATCGAACGCGAACTGCACCATTTCCGCCGCTATGTTGAGAATTTGGATCGAGGGCGAGAGATGATCCGTGAACTCGAACTGCTTGCACGACGCGTTGGCCGACAGTTTTCGTCCCGGATGCGCAAGGAGATGGTGGTCCAGTCATCTCTGGCGATGGAGAGCCGGGTCGATCGCAGGGGCATTGGCAAAGCCGCGTGGAGCGCACGAATGGAGCGCGGGGATTGATGATCATGCGACCCCAAAGTTCCGGTGTCCAGCGAAGCGTTGGTGACTGACTATAGGGCCAACTTGAAAGAATATCAGGATCAGATAGCCTGTAATCGATCGCCAAACTGTCACTAGAGGTCAGCTGATGGTAGGAAATCCGAGCTTAGAGAACCAAGTTGGGCTGTTCTTCGAAAATGTGGAACTCGAAACATGCCGCGATGAGCACGTTTCCCGTCCGAGGGTGCGCCCCCGCACTCAATTTGATCAGAAAATCCGGGTGGAGTTCCCGAGGAAACTGCGAGAGATGTTCCCGATAGGAACACGCTTTGTAGCAACTGTAAAAGTCTGCCAGAAAACCGAGGACGGGAGAGCTAAAGGCCCTCCCTATCTTAGAGCGTATGACATCGCGGTGGTCGCGCAGTCCGTTCCAGATTTTGGATTGATCGCAAAGGTAAAGAAAGGAAGCATAAGCAGCCTTTCATACGAGTACACCCCGAAGGGTAGAGACTAATGAGTTGGGCACGGAAATGAACCTCCAGCAACGCTCACGTAACGCGGCGGGATCGGACTCCACTTATGCTGAAATGTAATCGATGCGGTGGGCAAATCACGTTCCGCAAGGTCGAGGGGAAAACGATTCCCATCCATCTCAGTGGTGGCTGCAGCGGCGGCTATGGTGGTAGGGCGGTTCGGTATGTTGCGCAGCCGGCTCCGGCCAAGGCGGTGTTTGATGAGCCGCGATCTTACCTGAATCCGAACGCCAAGTGTCCCGTCTGCGGCAAGAGCGTGTTCTTCTACCAAAGCGAGCACGGAGGGCGAGTGTTTTTCGATGATTTGGGTTGGCCTTGGCCAAAACACCCATGCACTGACCGCCTAGGGCAGATTCGATCTATTCGCAGTCATATCCGGCGATCTGGAGGAGGCGTCGGCACTCGTCTGGAGTGAAGGCATCGAGGACTTCTGCGACGGCGTCCCAGAGGCTTGAAACCGTG
>Ga0008838_101229_pt1 | contig 12121 bp, 12 predicted proteins | sample HotLakConUCCSL28_FD_62212 | JGI IMG/M metagenome (GOLD analysis project Ga0008838, IMG submission 62212) | Hypersaline microbial mat communities from Hot Lake, Washington, USA - Hot Lake Consortium UCC-SL28 (Hybrid Assembly) | ecosystem: Environmental > Aquatic > Thermal springs > Hot (42-90C) ...
GAGACCGCCTCCCTCAGCGCCACACCGCCTTCCTCCGCCCGCCTCAGCGCCGCCGCCCCGTTGGGGTTGCCGAGCTTCACCCCGCGCGCCTTCGCCGCTGCCAGCGCCTCCTTCGTGCGCCGCGAGATCGCCTCCCGCTCCTGCTGGGCCACCAGTGCCATGATCCCGACGGTCAGATCATTCGCTTCCGGCAGGTCGCAGGCCACGAAGCGGACGCCGGCATCCCGGAGCGTCAGCAGGAAGGCCGCGTTGCGGCTCAGCCGGTCGAGCTTGGCGATGACCAGCGTGGCGCCGGTGAGCTTTGCGAGGCCGAGCGCCTTCTCGAGTTCCGGCCGGTCGTTCCTGCGCCCGCTCTCCACCTCGGTGAATCGGGCAAGGATCGCCGCGCCTTTCCCTTCGGCATACTCCCCGATCGCCCTCCGCTGCGCCTCGAGCCCCAGACCGGAGCGTCCCTGGCGCGCCGTGGAGACCCGCTCGTAGGCCACCAGCTTCAGAGTTGGGGCAGTCTCGTAACCCATGTACACACCTGCCTGACGTTCGTTGCGCAGGTCTGTACATCGCTCCGATGCACGTGAAAGTGTAGTCGGGTCAGAGCCGCTTGACCCCGGGCGGAAGCCGGATGCTGCGCTCGTCGTCCTCGACGAGGTTGCCGTCGGGATCCCGGACTTTTCCGTCGGGGCTCTCGTAGATCACCCTTATGACCATCAGCGGCTCCTGCGCGGCCGGTTGCAGGCTCGCGACCCGGCTTCTTGACGCGGGCGTGATCCCGAGTTCCGCCATGTAGCGCCCCATGAGTTCGAGCTGCTTGTTCGACACCGACAGCCAGGGCGACTGCTGCACGTAGCCCGAGGGCGTCTTCAGCATCACCGGGGTCTCCTTCAGCTTCTCCTCCGCCTCCACCCAGCGGCCCCAGGCCTGGCAGTAGGCCGCGAGTGCCGCGCGATCGACCGTGGTGAGAACACCCATGTCGTAGAGCGCCTGCGCGATCCGCGCCCACTCGGCCTTCGCGACCTCGGAGAGATGCGGCGGGCAGTCGGGCAGGCCCTCGGGCGGGACAGGCTCGGCGGGGTTGTAGCCCCGCTTGCCGGGATTGCCCTTCTGGCGCCGCACGGCCGTAGGCAGTGGCTTGCGGCCGCGCATCAGTCCCGGTCCCCGGACGGCTTCGCGCGAGACCTGGTCGCCTCGACGGATACGGCGTCGCTTTCGATCAGATCGGGTCCGGCCGCTTCCCGCAGGCGGCCAGCAATCGCGTCGATCCGCTCCCTCAGGAGGTCCGAGACGGCGCGGCTCTCCGGTGCCGGGACCGGTTCCGGAGCGATGCTGTGGGCCACGCCGGTGGTCTCCCGCCATCCGGCCTGGGTCTTCAGGTAGAAGATCATCGAGGTCGTGTCGCCCGCGCGGGCCTTCGCGATCAGGCTCTGGGCGATGGCGCCGACGGCACGGGCCTTGCCCCTTTTATAGCGTTCCGCAATTTCGCCGTCGCGGTTCATCATGGCAAAGAACGTGGTGCGCCCGATCCCGAAATAATCCGCGATCTGCTCGGCCGTCAGCACAGCCGCCAAGGTCTCGACCTCCGCCTTCTGAGCCTCGGTCAAGGTCTTCGGTCGCCGTCCCATTACTCCCACTCCCAGGGCGTCGGTCCCGTCGGCGTCCGGATCGCGAGCCGCGACCGCGCCGAAGGCGTAAGACCCAGCTCCGCCATCAGCCGCGTCATCAGTTCCACCTGCTTGTTGGAGATCGTCACCCAGGGCGAGACCTGCACGTACCCCGCCGGGGTCTTCAGAAGCGGCGGGGTCTCCGCAAGCCGGCGCTCCGCCTCCACCCACCGGCCGTAGGCCTGGCAATAGGCGGCGAGGATCGTCCGGTCGATCTGGGTGAGAAGGCCGATCTCGTTCAGCACCCCGGCCAGCCGTTTCCATTCGGCCTTCGCCGTCGCCGAGAGATGGGAAGGACAGGTCGGCCGCCCCCCGGGCGATTTCGGCTCCCGACCGTTGATCGGCCGCCTGCCGGGATTGCCCATGGCGAGCTTCAGCGCCGTGGGCTTGGGCTTGCGGCCTCTCATGGCAGCAGTCCCCCCGTGGGAGCGAACGCGAGCCACTGAGGCCCGAGCCAGAGAAGATCGACGCAGGCAGGGAAACGGGCACAGACGGTCGCGACCGCCCGCATCCCGTGTCTCGCAAGGTGCAGGAAACGCCCGAGTTGGTCGACCATCCGCAGCGGGGAAGGATGACCGGACGACGCCCAATGCCCCGTATTCGCGGGCCTGTCGGCCGCCCGTGGTCCGGGGATACCCGGTCGGGAATTACGCGACTGTGTTAAGAAAGCTCCCCCGTCGGTCCCTGCTCGAAACCTTCCAGGGATATGACCACCCCCCCGGGTCATGCCGCGCGCTCCCCGCGTTCGGCGGCCACCATTGCAAACGGCCCCCCTTGCTCCCCGAGAACCGCCTCCAGCCCCGTGAACGCTTCCCACCGGCGCACCGCGACATCCACATAGGCCGCGTCAAGTTCGACGGCATGGGCAGGCCCGCCCGGTGGTCTCGGCCGCGATGAGGGTGCTCCCCGATCCGCAGAAGGGCTCGTAGACCGCCTGTCCCGGGCTCGAGTTGTTGAGGATCGGCCGGCGCATGCACTCGACGGGCTTCTGGGTGCCGTGCACGGTTGCCGCGTCCTGATCCCGCGACGGAATCTGCCAGAGCGTCGACTGGGTGCGATCCCCGCTCCAGTGCCCCGTCCCGCCCGCGCGCACCGCATACCAGCAGGGTTCGTGCTGCCAGTGGTAATGCCCCCGCGAGAGAACATGGCGCTCCTTGGCCCAGATGATCTGCGAGCGTACCTCGAAGCCGCAGGCGACGAGGCTCTCGGCCACGGTCGTGGCATGAAGCGCGCCGTGCCAGACATAGGCCACGTCGCCGGGAAAGAGCGCCCAGGCCTACCGCCAGTCCGCCCGGTCGTCGTTCAGGACCTTGCCCGTCCGCTTCGTCGCCGCGGCGCCTGCCCGGTTCCGCCAGTCGGGGTCGTAGTTCACACCGTAGGGCGGATCGGTGACCAGGAGATGCGGGCGCACACCGTCGAGAAGCCGCCCGACGGTCGCGGGGTCGGTGCTGTCGCCGCAGATGAGCCGGTGGTTCCCGAGAACCCAGAGATCGCCCGGTCGCGAGACGGGATCGTCCGGAGGCTCCGGCGTCTCTTCCTCCCGCGGGTCGGCCTCGCCGCTCCGCAGAAGCGCGTCGATCTCGCCCACCTCGAAGCCGAGGGAGCCAAGGTCGATCCCGAGATCGGAAAGCTCGCCCAGTTCGAGGCCGAGAAGCTCCCGGTCCCAGCCGGCCTGTTCCGCGAGCCGGTTGTCGGCGAGGACGTAGGCTTTCCTCTGCGCCTCTGAGAGATGACCGAGTTCGATCACCGGCACCGTCGCGAGCCCCAGCGACCGCGCCGCCATCACCCGGCCATGCCCCGCGATGATCCCGTTCTCACCATCGACCAGCACCGGATTCGTGAAGCCGTACTCCCGGATCGACCCGGCGATCAGCGCCACCTGCGAGTCCGAATGGGTGCGGGCGTTGCGCGCGTAGGGAACGAGTTCGCCCACCGTCCGGTGCTCGATCCTGAGCCCCTGCCCCTCTGCGCGTGCTGTCGCGTCCTGTCCCATGTGCCGCCCCTGCCAGCCTTGCGCGTTACCCTCGCCTTGAGAATTTCGCGGATGTATGCGCCTTTCATGCCGAGCATAGCACGCGGGCAAATCATTGTAATCATGACATTAAATGACAATGAGCGACAGGGAGCGACAAATCACGGGAATGATGGTGCGCGCTGCGTGCTCGAGATCCCGGAACAGGGTGCGCCCAGTCTTCTACGACCCGACGTGAAAACGATCAGTTTATCTAATGCAGCATTAGCAAAATCACATGAATGTGCTAGTTCCGCCATAGAAGCGCCGCCCCGGAGGGCGACGCTTGCGAATGTAACGAGTGAGACTGAATGTGTGTGGGGGAGGGTTGTCGGTGGCTCGGTGACCCTCCCTTTCTGACAAACACGTTCCACCGGGCAAGATAATGACCGCCGTCGGGCGGGAATGGGGCATCGCTTCTCCGCAGCGCACCCCACGCCGTTTCCATCACTCATGCGTCACCCAGCCTTCGAGGCGGCCGAGCATCTCTTTCAGCCCGCGCCGAATGTCCTGGTCCGCCCCTTCCAGCCAAAATGCCGACTGCCACGATTGCCCCCTTCCAGCCTTGCGATAGCGGGCCGATTTGAACGCCATTTCCCTATATGTATCTCCCATAGGGTTTTGGCGTTGAAATCCTGCCACCCCGAATTGCTTCTGAGCCTGGTTCTGCGTCGCAAACAGATCAGGATGCAGAACCGCCGCATCCGCCGGACTGTCAACCGCGATACCTGCGAGCAGCATGCGCTGGAACACGTCCGGTGCCACGCTGTCCCAGATCTCGAGCCGGTCGTGGACCAGCGGCAGCGCAAGGTTACCGAGCACATGCACCTCGAGCGGGTTCGCCCCTGTCCGGTTGACGCCGCGCCCACGGCCGATCGCCTGTATGACCTCGTCCTCGCAAATCGCCTGGCGCAGTTCCTCGGCACACTCATCACCGTGAGCGAGCGTCGGAGCGGTCCGCTGTCGTCCGTCGCGCATCCAGATTCCGGCCGTTGATGCCCGATAGCCGCCCCGAGCCTCATGGCCGAAGAGTGCTCCGCAGAGCGGGACGAGATCGGCATCCGATGGCAATGGGCGCCCGATGATGATGAGGCGGTCCACGTCGCGGTAAGCATCGAGGCCGGCAATGGCATTGAAGTGTGCCGTTCGCACGTTCGGGATACCGCCGAAGGCGTCCTCGCAGGCCTTGTAGGTGATCACCAGCGTCGCGCCGCCGCGCCCCGCGTGCCAGCGGACGTATTCGATGACTTCCGCGAGGCGGCGGGTCCGGCGCTCGTTCTCCTCCCCTGACGCCCGGGCATCGACACAGAGCGTGCCCTTGCCGAAGCTGCCGGTGACGAGACGTACCTCCATGTGCGGTGCTGCCGCCTCGACCTCTTGAATATCGAGATCTGGAAGGATCCGGCGAGCGATCTTCGGTCTGAGCGTCGCGTCGAGATGAAGGACCGGCTTGCCGGCGAGAGAATGATGAACCCTCTGCAGAGCTGCCAGAACCAGTTTCCGCGCGCGCCCCTCGCCCCTGATCCTCAGGCGGCCGGCGTGTTCGGCCCCGCCTTCAACCAGCTCCGCGAGGGCGCGCCACGCCGCGAGCACCGTACGCCGCGCCTCGGTGCGCATCGCGACCTCTTCGGCCTGGACCAGGTCGCCACCGGCAAGCCCCGGGCGCAGATCCGGACCCTCGACGAGCTCTTCCTCGAGGCGAGCGGCTGTCCGGCAAAGATCGGCTGTCAATCCGACCCTGAGAAGCTCCGACCGCGCGATCGGGCCAGGTCCGACATCCGAGAGCACGTTGAACAACCTCTGGCGTGCATCATTGAGATCGGCCATTCGTCCGGCGTTGCGATCCTTCGATCCCCACCTCTTCAGACCGACGATGGACCGTGCCCCGAACGCGTCCAGCGCAATAGACACCTCCGTCGCCGCCCGCTGCCAACACCCCTCGTCGACGACGAGCAGGCCGATGCTCCCGGTGTCGCTGGCAAAACCGGTGAAGAGCGCGTCATAGGGCGCCACGATCACCTCCGCCTCCGAGACCTCGCGCCGGTTCTGCTGCTTCAGGCAGGTGTCGAACTGGCTGCAGCGCTCTTCCTGTCCCCGGTCGCAGGCAGAGGCGTGGACATCGAGCCCCGCCCTGATCGCGATGCGCACGGGCGCGATATTGGCGCACATCGGCGCATCGTGCACCGGATGGCGCTTCTCGTAACCGCGCAGGACGGCTGTTGTGAGCCCTGCCGCCCGCCATTGTGCCGCCGCCTCCTCGGCCAGGGCATGCGAGGGCGTGAACACGGCGATCCTGGCGGGCTTGCCGCGATCGAGGAGACGCTGTCGCAGTTCGAGAACATGGCTGCGGGCTGCGGTGGATTTGCCCAGACCAACGGTTGCCTTGATGCCGATCTGGGGACAGACCGCCGGGAAATCGTCACCCCACCAGGCCTCGATGCGCGCCATCGCCTCCGAGAGCACCTCACCAAGCCGGGTTCGGGCTTCTTCGACACCAATCAGCGCGGGCGTGTAACCGGGCTCGGGGGCGTCGACGTCTCGCGCCGGGAGCCGGCCGTCGGCCGCGAGGCGCAGCTTGTCGGCGACCTTGCGCAGCGCGTCCTGCACCTCGTACCGCCGGTGACTGTCCCGTCGTGACCGCTCGAGGTCTGCGGTCTCGGCGAACCGGCGCCAGACGAGGTCTGCAATGGGACCCGCCTTTGCCTCGCCCGTGTCGAGGGCATCGTGGACGGCGTGAAAAGCGAGCGTAGAAAGCCAGCTGTCACGACCTTCGATAACAAGACCGCGCGCATCGCGGGCGGGACCGGTCGATGCCGCCGGCTCGATCCCGTTGCGGGGTCCGCTGCGCCGTCCGCAGACAGCCGGCAGAAGCGGCTCCATCTCGGCGAGCAGTGCTGCGAGATCGTCGCGGCTGACCTGAGGCAACTGGTCGATCGGCACCTCGAGGGGCGTCTCGCCCCCCGGCCAGCTGTAGGCGCGGCCGGTATCGGGATGGCGACCAAAGGCCACGAACTGCTGACCGAGGCCGAGGATCTCGACCTTGCCGCAGCTCAACTTCGAAAACGGCGCTTCGGTGCGGTAAAGAAGAAGGCGCTTCGGATGGAGCCCGATCCGCACGAGCGTCTCACCGAGCCGTTGCCCTGTGAGCGCCGTCAGACGGTGGGCGAGGTCGGGATCGAGGATGTCGAGATCGACGCCGACAATCCGCCCCGTGCGCAGACCGATGGAATGGTCGGGGAACCGACCTGACCAATCCTCGACCATCGCTTCGTCGATCGCGACGCTGGACCATCGGTTGGGCGCCGGCCGCTTCTGGCCGGGAATGACGGGGATGGGCTCGTAGCCGTGATCGAGAAGCTGCAGTGCGGCGTCAGCGTATGTGACCGGTCCAACGCCGAAGGGGCGGCCGCTGGCCGCCTGGTTGTCTGCTTCGATTTCCGTTGGGTTCCCGTATCCGGAGACCCGGTCCACGCCTCAGGCGCTGTTCCCGCGCCGTTGGCGCGCCTCGAATGCCTGCACGTCCGCAAGCGAATAGCGAATGCTACCGCCGATCGTCGTCCACGGCGACCCGTAGCCTTCGACGCGCCAACGCACCAGCGTGCGCCCGCTCAAACGCCAGCGAAGCGCAAGCTCCCGCTGCGTGAGAAAGACATTCCCCTCATGGACGTCAGGTGGGAGATAGACGCTCATTGAAGCCCCCGCCCTGGGCCCTCCCGCCGGAAGACAGCGAAAAGCGGAGCGCCATTCTCGGTCGTTTCGGCGTAGTGAACCTGCCAGTCACCGTGGCGGTCCAAGACGAACTGCAGGTCCCAAAGCCGGTACAGTCCCGGCACCTGACGGTAGTCGTTTTCTTCAAGATTCATCGTCGCCGTTTCCGTGGTTACCGTCAGTATTCAAAAGCCAAGGCGGCAGACGGATTGGGACAACGGTTTGGCAATTCCTTGCGAAAATGCGACTTACGCACCCCAGCGCTGCTGGTTCGTTTTGAACCCTCTTGCCGGGGAACCGCCGCCTGCAGCGCGGCTGCGGCCGAAAGTCTTCCTTGCGAGTAGCGGCAGGCGCGGGACGGCACTATTGCCGACCTCGCACGCGGCGGACACCGGTTCGTTGTCGAACACGCATCTTCAGCGGCGGGGCGGGGAACGGCCTTCGTTTGCCCTCTTGTTTCCGCCGGCGCAACGACGGCCCGGTACGCGCCGGCGATCCGCAGACTTCCGGGCATCCCCAATGGCAGGCGCGGCCTCGGCGGAAGCCTGGTGCGATGCCCTTTGTGCGCCATTCGCGTCATCCGGCGGAATTCCTGCCGGTCCTGCATCTCCGCCCGTAATACGCCAGTCCGGCGCACGCATGGGGATACGCGGCGCCAAGTAATCCGGCCGAGCCCTGCGAATGCGATCCACTGCTCGCTCGTGTCGTTTGCGCACTGTGTGGTACGGCAAGCCCAACCGTCGAGCGGCGTCACGCTGTGTTTCCTCGTTCACGGCGACGTCGTAAACCATTCGCGCGTCCGCACCGAAGTCCTGCTCGATCATTGCTCGAAGCCATGCTCCAGTGTCGTCAATTCGTTCGAGGACACAGATTTCCGCTGGATCAGCAAGTCCTGCAAGCCGCGTCTCGGATTCCGGATCTACTTGTGACGCAAGCGTCCGTTGCTCTGCAAGCTCCCGCTTCGCATCACGCTCCGCGTTCCGTATGAGGGTTGCGGCAACCGAGTTCACCCGTGCCGGATCTGACCCTGAAACCACGTCGCCAAAGGCCCCGATCAACTCGTCAGCAAGAGCATCCGCGTCTCCGCAAAATGCCCGACGTAACCGCCAGCAGACATGATCCAGCCCGGGCCAGAGCGCGAGTGTCAGTAGTGAACTCGCAACTTCCGCATCCTTCTCACGGCAGACCAACAGCGCGTGCAAAACGTTGTTCTTGGCCGACTGAGTCCCGCCTCGTCCCCTCAGATAGTCGAGCAGGCCGCGCGGCTCTGCGAACGGCTCGAGTGCGCGGCACCCCGCGCACATGGTCCGGTATCTATGAATGAATGTGAGCGTCTGCGCTTGTCGAAGGAATTGCGTCTGAAACGCCTGCCAGGTTCCGTTCAAATTCGGAGCCCCTGTATTCTTGGCCGGGCGTCTTGCGCCTCTCGATGGGCCAGTGATGGCGCGAGGCGCCGTTTCGATCGACCGAAGCAGAATGGCTTCGGTGTCTCAGTGGGATGGTGGGCGGCTGATCTTGTTGCTTGAACCGCAGCCGCAACATGTTGCGGTGACAGGGTAAGGTGCGACGTATCTATGGCCCCGAGGCGGGTCCAGGTGCACCCTGTACCGGAAAAGGCGGCCCATGGGCTTCCCGCACTCTTTGCAGACCCAGGTGCTTACATGATCCTCGTTCCGGATCGACGACGACTTGGCTGCCGAATGCCCTTGCTGCCCCATCACTCTTCTCCGTCCGAAATACCGGCATCCACGTTGGCGGTGGCGCGCTGGTCTGGCACCGCATCTGGCTCGTTGAAGAGGCCTTGCGAAGAATTGATCCGTTGGGGGTGACCGGCAGGCGGATAGGGCCGCTCTTCTGGCCAGTAGCCAAAGCCCCTGAGATTGATGACCCCTTTCATGCGGCTCAGGCGCGATGCTACGGTGTTGAGCGGCTCCTTGCCGCCGACCACCACCCCGCTCTTCGCGAGCTCCTCGTAGACCTCGTTGCGCTTGAGCGGCCCTGAGGCGCGTCCAAGAAGAGCGCGCACCTCGCCCTCGAAGTCCGCCATCGGCGTTTGCTTCACTTCCGGACCAATGACGGAGTTCACCGCAGCCGGTGCCTGGTCATTTCCGACAAGGTCGAACACGGACCTTGCCCAGCGTTCGTATTCCTCGATTGCAGCATCGATCTTCGTCAACCTCGCGCGCAAATGGGTACGCTCGGCTTTCAGCGCGTCAATGACGTTCTCCATCGTCCCTCTTTCCTCCATTCTGACGTTCGCGGAACGTTCGCGACTCAGTAAGTAGGGCGTTGCCGTTTGCAGCGCAACCGAAAATGCCCCACGTATGGCAATTCGTCATGCTTGCAGTGCCGCGCGTTCGTTTGCAGGCTGCCTGCTCTTTGATCGCAGCATGGTCCGCGCAACCTCATATGTCCCAATCGGCGATGGCAAACGGCATTTGTTTTGTAAGAGCAGCAGCGGAACGAAGTCCCATGAAACGTCCCAACCCCGTACCGCCGCAACTGATGTCCCCCCTCGAAAGACGGGCGGAGTTGTGCCGTCTCCTCGCCCTCGGTCTCGTTCGCCTTCTGGCCCGACAGTCAAGCGAACTATCCGCCGATGACGGAGAGAGTTCGCTACACAACCCGCCCGACCGGAGCGGTCATGCAACTCCAACTCACCGGAGAACCGCATGACCACCCACGATCCCATTCCCGCGCGCCTGGCCGCGCTGAAGACCGCGACGACGCCGGAGCTGAAAGCCCAGTGGCGCGACCTGTTCGACAGCGAGCCGCCGCCGTTCAACCGCCGCTACCTGGAGAGCCGGCTGGCCTATCGCATCCAGGAACTGGCCTACGGCGGGCTGAAGCCCGAGACGATCCGGCGGCTGGAGCGGCTGGGCGAGGAACTCGACGGCGGCGACCGCAAGAAGAGCCGCATCCGCGCCGACCGCGACCGTCCCATCACCGGCACGCGCTTCCTGCGCGAGTGGCAGGGCGTCGAGCACGTCGTCACGGTCACCACCGACGGCTTCGAATGGCAGGGCCGGCCTTACAAGTCGTTGTCTGCTATCGCGCGCGCGATCACCGGCACGCGGTGGAATGGCTGGGTCTTCTTCGGGCTCAAGAACCATCGGAGAGCGGCATGACCAAGCCCACGGAGAAAGAGAAAGTCATCCGCAAGCTCCGCTGCGCCGTCTACACTCGGAAATCCTCCGAGGAAGGGCTGGAGCAGGAGTTCAACAGCCTGCATGCCCAGCGTGAGGCCTGCGAGGCGTTCATCGCCAGCCAGCGGTCAGAGGGCTGGGTGCTGGTCCGCGATCAGTATGACGACGGCGGAATCTCCGGTGGCACGCTGGACCGCCCCGGCCTGCAGCGGCTGCTGGAAGACGTCGAAGAAGGTCTCGTCGACGTGGTGGTGGTCTACAAGATCGACCGCCTCAGCCGCTCGCTAGCCGACTTCGCCAAGCTGGTCGAGGTCTTTGACCGGAACGGCGTGACCTTTGTCTCGGTGACGCAGTCGTTCAATACTACAACCTCGATGGGCAGATTGACGCTGAATATCCTCCTGTCCTTTGCACAATTCGAACGTGAGGTGACCGCGGAGCGTATTCGCGACAAGGTCGCCGCCTCGAAGAAGAAAGGCATCTGGATGGGCGGCAACATCCCCCTCGGCTACCGGGTGGAAGAGCGTCAGCTGCTCATCGAGCCCGACGAGGCCGAACTGGTCCGGCACATCTTCGCGCGGTTCCTCGAACTCGGCTCCTGGACCCTGCTGGCCCACGATCTCAACGAGCGCGGTCTCACGACCCGGACCGGACGGGCCTTCGACAAGGGCAATCTCTACCGGATGCTCCACAACCGGATCTACATCGGCCAGATGAGCCACAAGGGGCAGCACTATCCTGGCCGACATGAGGCCATCATCGCGCAGGACGTCTGGGACAAGGTCCATGGCATCGTCCGGCAATGTCCGCGACAGCGTGCTGCCCGTACCCGCGCCGAAACCCCTGCCCTGCTCAAGGGGCTGTTGTTCGGCCCCGATGGCGCGGCCTTCTCGCCAACGCACACCCGCAAGGGCGGGAAACTCTATCGCTACTACGTGAGCCAGACGGTGCAGAAACACGTCGCCGGATCATGCCCGGTGGGCCGAGTGCCTGCGGGCGAGATCGAGGCCGCCGTCATAGACCAGCTCCGCGCTGTGTTCCGCCAGCCGGAGATCGTGGCAGGCACTTGGAAGGCCGCGCGTGCCCACGCTGATGGCATTACCGAGGCCGACGCGCGCGCGGCGTTGCAGCAGCTCGACCCGCTGTGGGACGAACTCTTCCCCGCCGAGCAGGCCCGCATCGTTGGGCTGTTGGTCGAGCGGGTGGACATTGGCACCGAAGGCCTGAACGTCCGACTGCGCGTGGACGGCCTCGGTGGGCTCGCGCGCGAGATGCTCGCCGGCGGAATCGGAGAAGCTGCATGACTCGCGGGGCGCCGGTCCCCGATACGGTGACGCTCCACGTCCCGTTCCGCATCGTGAAGCGCGGTGGGCGGAAGGAGATGCAGATGCCGTACGGCGCCGCTCAGCCGCGGCGGACCGACAGCACGCTGGTGAAGGCGCTGGCCCGCGCGTTCCGCTGGAAGCGGATGCTCGAGTCGGGCGAGTTCGCAACAATCGCGGAACTGGCCGAGCGCGAGGGCATAGCACCCTCCTACATGACCCGCATCCTACGCCTGACCCTGCTCGCCCCGGACATCGTCGAGGCAATCCTGGACGGGA
>Ga0008838_101232_pt1 | contig 12060 bp, 10 predicted proteins | sample HotLakConUCCSL28_FD_62212 | JGI IMG/M metagenome (GOLD analysis project Ga0008838, IMG submission 62212) | Hypersaline microbial mat communities from Hot Lake, Washington, USA - Hot Lake Consortium UCC-SL28 (Hybrid Assembly) | ecosystem: Environmental > Aquatic > Thermal springs > Hot (42-90C) ...
AGAAGATCGAGGTCGAGCTGGTGGAGGAGCGCTACTGGGAACCGTCGCCGGATTTCCTGCGCCGCAACCCCGCCGCGCAGGTGCCGGTGCTCAAGCTCGACGGCCGCACCCTCGCCGACAGCGGCGCGATCTGCGAATTCATCGAGGAGAAATACCCGATCCCCGCGCTGATGCCGCGCACGGCCGAGGGCCGGTACGAGGTGCGGCGGCTGGTCGGCTGGTTCGACGACAAGTTCCACGCCGAGGTCACGGCGAACCTGCTCTACGAGCGGGTGAACAAGAAGCTCATGGGCCGCGGCTACCCGGATTCGGGGAACGTCAAGGCCGGCGCGCGCGCGATCAAGTACCACCTCGACTACATGGCCGGGCTGCTCGAAACGCGCCGCTGGCTTGCGGGAGACGACATGACTCTCGCCGATTTCGCCGCCGCCGCGCATCTTAGCGCGCTCGACTACATCTCCGACGTCGACTGGCACAGGTCCGACGGGGTCAAGGACTGGTACGCCAAGATCAAGTCGCGCCCGGCCTTCCGCTCGATCCTCGCCGACCAGCTGCCCGGTTTTCCCCAGCCGCCGCACTATGCCGATCTGGATTTCTGAAGCGCGGCCGCCGAAGGGGGGCCGTCGGCCCCCCGTCCCCGCTGCGCGGGGACTCCCCCCGAGAGTATTTGGGCCAAGATGAAGCCGGCCGCCGATCTCAAGGCAGCGCTGGGCGAAGAAGCCCGGGCCGCCGGCTTCGCGGCGATGGGGGTGTGCCGGCCCGACAGCGTGCCCGAGGCCGGAAACGGCCTGCGCCGGTTCGTGGAGCTGGGGCGCCATGGCCAGATGGCGTGGATGGAGGAACGGCTGGCGTGGCGCTCGAATCCCGCCGAGCTCTGGCCCGCGGCACGTTCGGTGGTGATGCTTGCCGATCTCTACACGCCCGAGGAGGATCCGCTGGACGTCCTGCGCCAGCCGACGCGGGGAAGCATCAGCGTCTACGCGAGGAACCGCGACTACCACGACGTGGTCAAGAAGAAGCTCAAGCGTCTCGGGCGCTGGCTGATCGGCGAGGGTGGCGGCGAGATCAAGGTTTTCGTGGACACTGCGCCGGTGATGGAGAAACCGCTGGCCGCGGCCGCCGGCCTCGGCTGGCAGGGTAAGCACACCAATCTCTTGGGCCGCGATCTCGGCAACTGGTTCTTCCTCGGCGCGATGTTCACCACGGTGGACCTGCCGGCGGACGTGCCCGGCGAGGATCGCTGCGGAAGCTGCCGGGCCTGCCTCGACATCTGCCCGACCGACGCCTTCCCGGCGCCCTACCAGCTGGATGCCCGGCGCTGCATTTCGTACCTGACGATCGAGCATCGCGGGCCGGTGGTCCCGGAGCTTCGGGGACGTCTGGGCAACCGGATCTACGGCTGCGACGATTGCCTTGCCGTCTGTCCGTGGAACAAGTTCGCCCGCGCCGGGGCGGAGATGCGCTACCGCGGGCGCGAGGATCTGCGCGCGCCGGAGCTCGCCGAGCTCGCCGCGCTCGACGACGCCGGGTTCCGGGCGCGTTTCTCAGGCTCGCCGATAAAGCGCATCGGGCGAGACCGCTTCGTGCGCAACGTGCTCTATGCGATCGGAAATTCGGGCGAGCCGGGGCTGGCGCAGGTTGCGGCATCGCTCCGGGATGACCCCGACCCCGCGGTGGCCGATGCCGCGCGCTGGGCCGTTGCGCGGTTGGCCTCTGCCGCGGCCTGAGCCATCGCCGGCGGGCGGCTGCGGCCGTCTGGGCAAGCGAGAGGCCCTGACGCGGGCGGTTCGGCATGCTAGTCTTCGCGTATGCAACGACGCCAGGAAACGGAGGCCTGCAATGCAAAAGCACATCGCCGATCAGCCACGGGACCGTAGCGACACGATCCGCCTGCGCCGGCTCCTCGAGGTGGAGCGCCGCCGCAAGGCGCCGCCGGCAGCGCGCGCCATCTACCGTGCACCGCGCGGCACGGAGAGCTGGCTGAAATGGGCAGCCGACGTGGAGCGGCGGGCGAAAGCCTGATCTGAAGCTGCCCGGAGCGGCGCGGAAACCGGCGCCGCGATCAGCGCCACTCCTGCGCGAGTCGCCAGGCCGCCGTGGCCATGGGAATGCCCTCGGCCGCCCGGGCGAGCGGATACCGGCCGAGCGGCTCGTCGCCGAGCATGAAGACAACCCACCCCTCGCCCGTCGCGGGCAGCATCGTGACCTGCACCCGGATGCCCTGTGCGGCGAAGCTCTCCCGGATCGCCCTGGCGTAGCGTTCGGGCGCGGCGGCGCCGGCGGGTGGGGCAAGGTGCGCCCCGAGCATCCCGGTGCCGGCATCGCCCGAGGCGGCAAGCCGCTCCACGGTGATGCCGAGGGGCCGCAGGCTCGCATCGCCGGTCAGCAGATAGACACCCAGCGCCGCGGCTGCCGGCGCCGCCGCCAGGGCAGCCAGCACGCTCAGCACCCGTGCCGTGCCGGGCCCGGCGCTGCGGCCGGGCGCGGCCATGGGCAGGGCGGCACGCTGCCGGTCAGCAGGGGCGGGGGCGGTGACGGCGGTATCCTGGCGCGACATGGGTAGGGCTCCTGGCTCGCCCTACCGTGCGCCCGGAATTCTCGCGATCGGGTTAAGCCCGCACGAGTTTCTCGTAGCCGTCCGCGATTTCCCTGGTCAGCGCGCCGACCTCGAAGCTGTAGGGCCCGATCTCCCCCACGGGCGTCACCTCGGCGGCGGTGCCCGTGAGCCAGCACTGTTCGAAACCCTCGAGTTCCTCGGGCATGATGTGGCGTTCGTGCACCTTCACCTGCCGATCGCGGAGCATTCCGATCACGGTCTGGCGGGTGATGCCGTTCAGGAAACAGTCGGGATCCGGGGTGTGCACCTCGCCGTCCTTCACGAAGAAGATGTTGGCGCCCGTCGCCTCGGCGACGAACCCCCGGTAATCGAACATCATCGCATCGGCGCAGCCCTTGGCCTCTGCGGCGTGCTTGGACATGGTGCAGATCATGTAGAGGCCTGCGGCCTTGGCGTGGCTGGGAACCGTTTCGGGCGAGGGGCGCTTCCACTTCGAGATGTCGAGCTTCGCGCCGCGGGTCTTGGCATCGCCGTAGTAGGCACCCCATTCCCAGGCGGCGATCGCGAGGCGCACGGGGTTCCGGGCCGACGCGACCCCCATGTCCGGCCCCGCGCCGCGCCAGGCCACGGCCCGGACATAGGCGTCCGACAGGCCATTCGCGGCCATCACCTCGGCCTTCGCCGCCTCGATCTCGTCCACCGTCCAGGGGATCTCGAAATCTATCATGCCCGCCGAGGCGTGCAGCCGTTCGGTATGGCGGCGGCTCTCGAAGATGCGGCCGCCGTAGGCACGCTCGCCCTCGAAGACGGAGGAGGCGTAGTGCAGGGCATGCGTGAGGATATGCACATTGGCATCTCGCCACGGCACCAGGGTGCCGTCCAGCCAGATCTTGCCGTCGCGATCATCGTATGCCTGCGCCATGGGGCGATCCTTTCCGGCCTGCGCCGTTTCCAGATATTTCTCCACTCGGTCCGCTTCGGACATATTCTTGTCCAAAACCTGCGAGTCGCTATCAGGCAGCTGTTGGAATGTCAACAAGGCTGACATATTCTGCCCGGCAACGCGCGGTTGCACGGAGGGAAGCCGATGCCCGAGGGACATGGCGCACAGAGCGGGGAGAGCCTGCTCTTCCTCACGGACGAGCAGCTCCGGAAGGGGATCGAGGCGATGTTCTTCGCCTACCGCGGTTTCACCGCAGACCCGGACCGGATCCTCGCGGAGCGGGGCTATGGCCGGGCGCACCACCGTGCGGTGCATTTCATCCATCGTGTGCCGGGCACGACGGTCAACAATCTCCTCGGAATTCTCGGGGTTACCAAGCAGAGCCTCAACAGGGTGCTGCGTACGCTGATTGCCGACGGGCTGGTGGAGAGCCGGGTGGGAGATCTCGACAGGCGTGAACGCCGGCTGACCCTGACGGACGCGGGAGCCGAGCTCGAGCGTGCCCTGTCGGACGCCCAGCGCGAGCGGATGCGCGCCGCCTACCGCGCGGTCGGGCCCGAGTCGGTGCAGGGCTTCAGACAGGTGCTCGAGGCGATGATGGACGAAGACATGCGCCGCCAGTATCGTGAACTCTCGGGAGGCGGGACATGACCGGAGGCGAAACCCACCTGCTCGTCGTGGACGACGACGAGCGCATCCGTACGCTCCTGCAGAGATATCTCGTCCGGCAGGGGTTTCTCGTGAGCGCGGCCCGGGACGCCGCCCACGCGCGGCGGCTTCTGGCCGGGCTCGTGTTCGACCTCGTGGTGCTCGACGTGATGATGCCAGGCGAGGACGGTGTGAGCTTCACGCGGGCCCTGCGCGGGGAAAGCACGACGCCGATCCTCCTGCTCACGGCCCGGGGCGAGACGGAGGCCCGCATCGCCGGGCTCGAGGCGGGGGCCGACGATTACCTCTCCAAGCCTTTCGAGCCCAAGGAGCTGTTGCTGCGGATCAACGCGATCCTGCGCCGGATGCCGCCCGAGCATGAGCCTCCCGTGCCGCGCACGCTTTCGCTCGGCGAGATCAACTACGACATCGAGCGCGGCGAGATGTGGCGCGGCGATGCCCCCGTGCGGCTCACGGCGACCGAGGCCACGTTGATGCGCATCTTTGCGGCGTGCCCGGGAGAGCCTGTCTCGCGCTCGCGGCTGGTGGGCGATCTGGCCCGCAGTGCCGGGCACGACGGCGCGCAGGCGCACGAGCGGGCCGTCGATGTCCAGATCACGCGGCTCAGGCGCAAGATCGAGGCCGATCCGAAACGCCCGCGCTACCTGCAGACGGTACGCGGTGCGGGGTACATGCTGGCTCCGGACTGAACGGGCACCTTGCGGCCTTAACTCCAACTTCATCCGGTCTCTGCAAGCCTGCCGCAACCTTTCGAAGGGCAGGGCTCAGAAGCGGAGGCGCATGGTGGAGGCGATTTGCCCGAGGGCGGGGCTCCTGCGGCTTGTCGCCGTCGTGGTGACCCACGACAGACGTGCGCAGCTCCAGGCAACCCTGGCGCGGCTGCTGGCCAACCCCGAAACCGTGCTCGCGGCGGTGGTGGTAGTGGACAACGCCTCGGCCGACGGCACGGCGGAATTCCTTGCCGTCATCCGCGATGCCCGGCTCGACGTGCTGCGCATGCCTGCAAACACCGGCGGCGCCGGCGGCTTCGCCGCCGGGATGCGCCGGGCCTGCGAAGCCCACGCGCCCGACTGGGTGGTGCTGATGGACGACGATGCCCGCCCCGTGCCCGGCGCGCTGGCGGCCTTTCACGCGACCGCCAAGCCGGAGGCCGGGCTCGCAGCCGCGGTGCGGTTTCCCGCGGGGGCGATCTGCGAGATGAACCGGCCGTCGCTCAATCCGTTCTGGCACTGGCGGGTCTTCCTGCGCACGGCTCTCGGCGGGGGCCGAAACGGGTATCACATACCGCCCGGTGCCTACGAGGCGAGCGAGCGGGTTCCCGTGGATCTGACGTCCTTCGTCGGGCTTTTCCTGCCGGTCTCGGCCGTAAGGGAGGTGGGCTATCCCGATGCCAGCCTCTTTCTCTACGGAGACGACGTGATCTACGCGCTTCGCCTCCGGCGCGCGGGGATCCCGATCCTGTTCGACCCGGCAATCCGGTTCGAACATGATTGCGGCACCTATGCCGACGATCGCACGCGCGTTCTGACCTCGCTCTGGAAGGTCTACTACATCTACCGAAACGTCCTGATCATGTATCGCGAGGCGGCGGGCCCGCTGTTCTGGCCGCTCCTGCTGATCCTCCTGCCAAAATGGGTCTGGAAGGCGCGGGCCTATGGCGCGCGGCGGCCCATCTTCCTCAGGCTGATGCTGCGCGGCGTGGGTGACGCGCTCTGGCGGCGGCAGGGGCTCCCCCATGGCGCCGTTCTCGCGCTGGCCGCCACGCGCACGCAGGCCGCACCGCCGGGTGCGGTGGGTGCGCCGTGAGCGGCGAGGGTGCGGGCCTGGCGTCGGTGAAGGCGATCGGCCCCGAGGCAGTGCGCGACGGTTCGCCGGGCACCGCATCCCGCAGGCCGAGCCCTTGCGCACCGGTCGGCGGCCGGCCCTGCCCACGGGCGCCGGCGGCATCCGGCTTTCCTCGCTGCCGCGTTGCGCCCTCCGCCGTTGCCGCCGGCGGCAAAGCGCCGGGCGCGTTACCGCTCCGGCAGATCCTCGTGGAAGCGCCGCAGCAGCACGAGCCCGATCGCGAGCGCGGCGAGGCCACAGCCGCCGGCATAGAGCGGCGAGGCCCAGCCGGGCGCGTACATCGGATAGAAGCCGGCGCGCATCAACGCGGTGACATGCACAAGAGGATTGAACCACAGCAGCGCCTGAACCCCTGCGGGAAGCCCCTCGTAGGTGAACAGGATGCCCGAAGCGAGGAAGAGCGGCCGCGTCGCGATGGACCAGATCATGTCCCAGGTCTCGAAGCGGCCGATGAGAAGGCAGTTCACCACGCCGATGCCGAGCCCGATCAGCGCGGCGAGCCCGGTGGCCAGGAGTATGGGCTCCGGTTGCAGGACGGCGCCGGTCTCCTGCAGCGCGAGGATGCCGGCAAGGATCACCACCCCGGCGGCAATGGCGGCCAGCGCATTGAGCACGAAACGCGCGATGACCGCGTCGATCCAGCTGACGGCCGGATAGCGCAGCAGCGGGCCGTTGAAGCGCAGAGCCCTGGCGACCGTCACCGAGACCGACTGGTAAAGGTGAAAGGGCACCGAGGCCGTCGCGTAGAAGAGCAGGAAGCTGGTGCCGAGCGGCGGCGCCTTGAAGAGCAGCGAGAAGCCCAGCGCGAGGAGCAGCACCACGCCCAGCGGCTCCACGATCGCCCAGGCGAAACCGCCGGCCGACCGTCCGTAACGCGAGGACATCTCGCGCACCATCAGCGCGAGGATGCTGCGCAGGGGCGCGGCGCGCCTGTCGGGAACGCATGGGGCGGGCGGGGATGGCTCGATCATGTGTGTTCGTGCTCTGGGCAGATGCCGGGCCGATCCTTGGAGGTGGTGCCTTGAGGAATGGTAAAGCAGAGGCCGAAGTGCTCGCGCTGACCGCGGCCCACCGCGTGCCGGAGCATGGCGGGCCACGCGGCGATGGCTCGACTCCGGCGTCGCCCCGGGATGGGCAGCGAGGCGATGCCGAGGCGCTCGCCTCCGCGCCGCGCACCGGTGGGCGCGCAGCCGGAGGGCCGGGCGAAGGGCCGCCCCGCGGGCAAGGCGGCGCCGACCCTGCGCGCCCCGGGCCGCAGGAGCACCAGGCGGGGCAGGGCCGGCCCGGTGCGCCGGCCGGACCGGGCGGGCCGGGGAAGGCGGGCGGCGGGCCGGCACCAGGGGGGCCGGGTGGGCCCGGTGGGCCCGGAGTGCAGGGAGCGCCGCGAAAGGCACCCGGCGAGGGTGGCGGTTCCGCGTCCGCCCAAGGTGTCCAGCCGCCGCGGGCTCCCTCGCCCTCCGGCACCACGGGGGGCGCTCTCGCCCTGCGCCCGCAGGCGCCCGGTGACGGGCTTCCCGCGCGATATGCGAGCACGGGGCCGGGAGCCGGGCCACACGCGCGGGGCGGCGGCCGCGGCATGCTCGCCGCGCTTGCCGGTTTCGCGCTTCTCGTCGTTGTGCCGGCCCTGTTCGCCGCGGGCTACCTCTTCGGTTTCGCCAAGGACCAGTACGCTTCCACCACCGGCTTCACCGTGCGCCGGGAAGAGGCACCGGCCGCGGCCGCCGTCGATCTGCTCGGAGGCCTCTCGCAATTCGGCGGGGGCGGGCCGGCAGATGCCGATATCCTTCACGAGTTCCTTCGCAGCAGCGCGCTGGTGGCCGCGATCGAGCCCCGGCTGCGGCTGCGGGAGCTCTACGCCACGGCATGGCCGGGCGATCCGGTGTTCGGCCTCGCCTCCAGTGCTTCAGCCGAGCGGCTGGCACGCCACTGGCAAAGGATGACGCGGGTGTCCTACGACCCGGCCACCGGGCTCATCGAGTTTCGCGCCCGCGCCTTCTCGCCCGGTGCGGCCCAGGCCATCGCCATCGCCGTGAGTGCCGAGAGCGAACGGATGATCAACGCCCTCTCCGATGCCGCGCGCGCCGACGCCATGGGCCACGCCGCGAGCGATCTCGCCGCCGCGGAGGAACGGCTCCGGTCCGCCCGGGAGGCGCTGACCGCCTTCAGGACGCGAACGCGAATCGTGGATCCGGAGGCCGATCTGCGCGGCAGGATGGGGGTGCTCGGCACGCTGCAGCAACAACTCGCCGAAGCCCTCATCGACCATGACATGCTCCTCGAGGCGACGGCGGAGACCGATCCGCGCGTCCGGCAGGCCGAGCGCCGGATCGCCGTGATCGATGCGCGCATCGCCGAGGAGCGGCGCAGCGTCGCCGAGGAAGGCACCGGCCCCGGAGGCGAAGACTACCCGCGCCTCATGGCCGAGTTCGAGCGCCTTTCCGTGGATCGTGCCTTCGCGGAGGAGAGCTATCGCGCGGCCCTCGCGGCCTACGATCTCGCGCGCTCGAACGCGGCGCGCCAATCGCGCTACCTCGCAACCTTCGTTCATCCCACGCTCGCGGAGACGCCGGAATTCCCGCGGCGGTGGCTGCTGCTCGGAATCGTGACGGCAGCGCTCCTCCTCGGCTGGGCCGTGCTAGCGCTCACCGCCAGCGCGTTGCGCGACCGGCGTTGACCGCTGCCGCGACCGCCGAGCGCCCGGTGCGCCCGGGCAGCCCGCAGCCTGCGGGCACGGGCGTGCCCGTGCTTGCCCTCGACCGGGTGACGAAAAGCTTCTGCACCCCCGGCGGGCGGACCTGGGTGGCGCGGGAGATCTCGCTGGCCTTCCCGCCTGGCCGGGCCATTGCGCTCCTCGGCCGGAACGGGGCCGGCAAGTCCACGCTTCTGGCCATGCTCGCCGGCACGCTGCGCCCCGACGCCGGGCGCGTGATCGCCAACGGGACGGTCTCCTGGCCCGTGGGCTTTCTCGGCAGCTTCCACCGCGACCTCACCGGCGCGCAGAACACGCGCTTCGTTGCCCGCGTCTACGGGGTGGACTGCGACAGGCTCTGCGGTTTCGTCGCTTCCTTCTCCGAGCTCGGGGAGCAGTTCCGGATGCCGCTGGCCGGCTATTCCGCCGGGATGCGGGCCCGGCTGGCCTTCGCGCTCTCGATGGGAATCCGTTTCGACGTCTACCTCGTGGACGAGGTGACCGCGGTGGGCGACGCCGCGTTCCGGGAAAAGAGCCGCGCCGTGTTCGCCGAGCGGATGAAGGGGGCGGGCGCGGTGCTCGTGAGCCATGAAATGCCGCAGGTGCGACGCTTCTGCGAGGCGGCCTGCGTTCTCGAGAACGGCCACCTCACCTGGTACGACGACCTCGACGAGGCGATCGCGGTGCATCGCGCGATGATGGGCTGACGCGCGCGCTGCGCCGGTCGTTGGCCGGTTTGCCGAAAATCCGCGGGAAACGCCCTCGCCCGGCCATGTTTCCGGACAGCCGGTGCCCTGCGCCGCGCCCATTTTCCGTGCCATCGAAACCAGCGTTGCGGTGGGATGCGCATGGGCAAGCTCGAGTTGGAGCCGGTGGTCATCACCGGCCAGGAATGGCTCGACATCGGGGTCACGGCACTCGAAATCGCCGAGGCCGGTGGCGAAACCCGGCTCTTCGGATCGTCCGGGCTGAACGGGGGGGTGACGTCCTTCCAGCTGTCAGAGGGCGCGGCGCCGGCACTGGTTGCGCAACGCGCGGTTCCGGCCGGCTCCAGCCACGCCGGGCGCAATGGCCTGCAGGTGATCGAGGCAGACGGGCAGCTGGCGCTGACCCTGGGCGGCGGGTTCTCCTCCCAGATGACGGCGTGGAGCGTGGGCACCGACGGCGCACTCGCGAACCCCGGCACGATCTCGGGCTTCACGGGGCTCGGGCCTTCGGTGCGCGCGATGGCGGCCATCGACGGCGGCTTCTACTTCGCCGAGGCGGGCGGCGGTATCGAGGGGGTGCGCCTTTCGGCGGGCGGCGCTCTGCCCACGGCCACCGGCATCGCCGATACCGGCGCATTCCGCGTGGAGGTTTCGGTGCTTGCCGCCGCCGTCGTCGGCGGCGAGTCCGTGCTCCTGGCCGCGTCGCCCGAGACAGCGAGCCTCGCGCGCTACGGCATCGTGCCCGGCACCGGCCAGCTCGTGCAGCAGGGCACGGTGGGTGCGGAGATCGGGCTCGGGCTTTCCAACCCGGCGGCGCTCGCGGTGGCGACGGCGGGCGGCGCGCACTTTGCCGTTCTCGGCTCGGCCGGCAGCCACGCGCTGACGGTGGTGCGCCTCGATCCCGGCGCGGGCCTCGTGGTGACCGACCACGTGATCGATACCGCCCACACGCGTTTCGCCAACGTCGCCGCAGTGGAGACGGTCACCGTCTCCGGCCGCAGCTTCGTGATCGCCGGCGGCGGCGACGACGGATTGAGCCTGTTCGAGCTGCTGCCCGGGGGCCGCCTTCTGCATCTCGAAAGTCTCGCCGACAGCGCCGCTGTTTCGCTCGACACGATTGCGGCGATCGCCGCGGCGCGGGTCGGCGGCGAGGTGCAGATCTTCGCAGCGGCGCAGGGCGAGGCCGGGCTCACGCGGCTGAGCCTGCCCACATCGAGCCTGGCCGCGCCGATCCTCGGGAGCGGTGCCAGCGAGACGCGAACGGGGTCGGCGGCGGACGACCTGATCTCGGGCGGCGGCGGCAACGATACGCTGATCGGTGGTGCCGGCGATGATATCCTCATGGACGGGCCGGGCAGCGACACGCTTGTGGGCGGGCCCGGTGCGGACATATTCGTGTTCGCTGCCGACGGTTCCTCCGACCGGATCGACGATTTCGAGCCGGGGCTGGACAGGCTCGATCTCTCCGGCTTCCGCATGCTCTACACGGAGAGCCAGGTTTCCGTCGTCTCCACGTCATGGGGGGCGCGGCTCACCTTCCGCGACGAGGAGATCGAGGTCTACCGGGCCGGAGGCGGCAGCCTCTCGGCCGCGCAGCTGCTGGCCGGCGTCTTCGAGGGCCCGAGCCGCCCGCCGCTGCTGATGGCGCGTGAAACGCTGGGCACGGCCGGGGACGACACGCTGGTCGGCCATGCCGGCACGGATCTGCTCAAGGGGCTCGAAGGCAACGACCGGATCGATGCGCGCGACGGCGACGACACCCTTTTCGGCGGGGCCGGGGACGACCGGCTCGCCGGGGAGGGCGGCAACGATCACATCTACGCCGGGCCGGGCGCAGACCTCGTCTTCGGCGGGCCGGGAAACGATCTCGTCTTCGGCGGCCCCGGGCCCGACGAGGTGTATCTCGGCGACGGCGACGATACCTTCGAAGACGATGCCGAGGGCGGTCCGGCAGGCGCCGACACCGTCTACGGCGGGGCCGGGCAGGATGCGCTGATCGGCCGTGGCGGGCCCGATGTGCTCTTCGGCGGGACAGGCGACGACGTGATCGGCGGTGGCGCCGAGGACGATCAGATCGCGGGCGGTGACGGCAACGACATACTCTACGGCGACGACGGCAACGACCGGATCGTGGGCGAGGCCGGTGACGACGTCATCTATGGTTGCGCCAACTACGACGTTCTCTACGGCGGGCCGGGCAACGACACGATACACGGCGGGGACGGACGCGACCGCGCCCACCTCGGCCCCGGCGACGACGTGTTCTTCGACAACGACCAGACCGGGGAGCACGCCCACGACACCGTGTTCGGGGAAGGCGGAAACGACACGATCTACGGCGGCGGCGGGGATGACCGCTTCTTCGGAGGCCCCGGCGACGACGAGGTGTTTGGTGATGTCGGCGACGACGAAATCCACGGCGGTTCCGGCAACGACAGGCTCTACGGCGGGCCGGGAAACGACAGGATCTACGGCGGCGCGAACTACGACACGATCTGGGGCGGCGACGGCGACGACGAGATCTGGGGCGGCGAAGGGCGCGACACCATCTACCTCGGAGCGGGCGACGATCGCTTCCACGACAGCCCCCAGACGGGCGAGCACTCGCACGACACCGTCTTCGGTGGCGACGGGCGCGACACGTTCTTCG
>Ga0008838_101245_pt1 | contig 11922 bp, 15 predicted proteins | sample HotLakConUCCSL28_FD_62212 | JGI IMG/M metagenome (GOLD analysis project Ga0008838, IMG submission 62212) | Hypersaline microbial mat communities from Hot Lake, Washington, USA - Hot Lake Consortium UCC-SL28 (Hybrid Assembly) | ecosystem: Environmental > Aquatic > Thermal springs > Hot (42-90C) ...
GTGCGGATCGGCAACTTCGTCCCCATGAGCGGCTCCCCTGCGAATCACCACGAGAAGCGAATCATGATGATCCACGAAGGGGAATCCCCAGAGAGTCAGGAATTTGTGCGGCTGGTATGAGGCTCGGAGCAGCGCCGCTCGATGGCGTCGGCCACTGCGCCGGCGACGTTCACCGCCCACTGGCCCGCCATGTCCCAGAGACCCACGTGCTCCGGCGTAAGATCCGTGAAGCCGACCATCGGCTGCGTCGTCGTGTTCTGGCGCGGCAAGCGCGACGGCTGGCACAGCCATGTCGGTTTCTACGCCGGGTGCGCGAAAAACGGAGACATCCTCGTCCTCGGCGGCAACCAAGGCGACGGCGTCAGCATCCGACCGTATCCCGCAGACCGGCTTCTCGGCTACCGCTGGCCCGAGACCGTCCCGCTGTCGCCCGACGTGGAGCCGCTGAGCAAGTCCGGTGTCGTCCGCAGGACCGGCGTCGCCGTCGCGAGCGGCGGGCTCGTCCTCGCCGAGAACCTGCCGCAGCTCGTCACCGAGCTCGAGCGCGCGGACCGGCACGTGCAGGTCACGTCATCTCATCGTCGATCCAGCGCAGGGTCGCCGGATCGAGGGTGACGCCCACTTCATCGCCGGGCCGGAGGCCCTCGCCGCGGGATCCGAGCACGCGGAGCGTCATGCCGCCCGCGGCGACGAGATAGCGCGTCCGGCCGCCAAGGGGGATGCGTGCCTCGATGCGGCCCGAAAGGCCCGATCCCGGCGGGCCGAGGGCGACGTCCTCCTGCCGCAGCGCGAGGAGGCGGCGCCCGGGCCCTGGCGCTTCGGGAAGGAGGACGGACTGCCCGTCCCCGAAGGTCGCGCGCCAGGCGCCCGCCTCCGCCACGAGGTCGACCGGCACGAGGTTCGCCGCGCCCAGGAAGTCGGCGGTGAAGGCGGTGCGGGGGTCGTCGTAGATGTCGGCGGCGGCGGCGTCGCGCTCGATCCGGCCGGCGCGGATCAGCACCACGCGGTCCGCAAGGCTCAACGCCTCCTCCTGGTCGTGCGTGACAAAGAGGGTGGTGAGGCCGAGCCGCTCGTGCAGCTCGCGCAACTCGATCTGCATGTCCTCGCGCAGCCGCGCATCGAGGTTCGAGAGCGGCTCGTCGAGGAGGAGGACACGCGGCTCGGCCACGATGGCGCGGGCGAGCGCCACGCGCTGCTGCTGACCGCCCGACATCTCCCGCGGCGCGCGGTCCGCGAGATGGCCGAGACGCACAAGGTCGAGCGCCGCCCGCGCCCTCTCCCGCTGCCGCGCCGCGCTCCCCTCCCGCAGCATCCGCAGCGGGAAGCGCACGTTCTCGAGCGCCGTCATGTGCGGCAGGAGGGCGTAGGACTGGAACATCATCGCAAGGCGCCGCCGCTCCGGCGGCAGGCGCGTCACGTCCTCGCCGTCGACCACGACGCGCCCCGCGGAGGGAGTCTCGAGCCCGGCGACGATCCTGAGGAGCGTCGTCTTCCCGCAGCCCGACGGCCCGAGGAGCGCCACGAACGCGCCCCGCGCGACGCTGAGCGAGACGCCGGACAGGGCGTCGACCGCGCCGAAGCGCTTCGAGACGTCCGCGATGTCGAGGAACGCCATCCGCCTAGCCTGCCACGCGGCGTACGCCGAGGCTGCGCTCGACGACGACGAGGAGGGCGACCGTGAGCGCGATCATCAGCGCCGATGCGGCGGCGACGGCGGGCGTCGCGGAGAATTCGAGCTGGGAGTAGATGCGCAGCGGCAAGGTCTCGAGCCCCGGGGTTCGCAGGAACAGCGCGATGACGGCCTCGTCGAACGAGATGTTGAAGGCGAAGAAGGCGCCCGCGATCATGCCGCGCCGGCACTGCGGCAGCGTCACGAACCAGAGCCGGCGGAGTGGCCCCGCCGCCATCGTGCGCGCCGCCTCCTCCAGCGCGGGATCGGCGTCGGCGAGGACGGCCTGCACCGTGCGCACGACGTAAGGGATTGTGATCACCGAGTGGCCGAGCCAGAGCGCGAGGAGCGACGGGCCGCTCGCGTAGATGGAGAACAGGATGAGGAGGCCGAGGCCGAGCACGATCGTCGGCAGGACGAGTGGCGACAGGAAGAGACCGGCCAGCGCCGCGGCTCCGGGGAACCGGCGCCGGCTCAGCGCGACGGCGGCGAGCGTCCCCGCGGTGACCGAGGTGAGGGTCACCGTCGTCGCGAGGATCGTGCTGGTCCACGCCGCCGACAGGTAGGCGCTCGAGCCGAGCACGTCGCCGTACCAGCGCAGCGACAGGCCCTGCGGCGGGAAGGTGAGGAACTGGCCGGCCGTCAACGAGGCCGCGACCACGACGGCGAGCGGCCCCAGCATGAAGACGACGATCGCCGCGAGCATGAGCGCGGCGAGGACGACGGCAAGGAGAGGAAACTCGCGGACCATCAGCGCCGCCGCGACAGCGCCAGCCAGGGCGCGAGGAGGAGGAGCACGACGCCGAGGAGCATTGCCGACTGCGCCGCCGCGAACGGCCAGTCGAGCGTGTGGACCGCCTGCTGGTAGATGGCGCCCGCCATCACGGGGAGCCTGACGCCACCGACGAGGTTCGGCGTCACGAACGAGCTGATCGAGATGGTGAACACGAGGAGCGCCCCCGAGACGATGCCCGGCCAGGCAAGCGGTGCCACGACGTGCCTGAGAGTGCGCCAGAAGTCCGCGCCCATCGTCCGCGCAGCCTCCTCGAGCCGCCTGTCGATCCCGGCGATCACGCCGAGGATCGTGAGCGCCGCGAACGGCAGGAGCACCTGCACCATCGCGATCACGATCCCCGTCTCGGTGTGGAGGAGCGTCGCGGTGCGCGCGCCGAGGCCGAACGCGCCGAGGACGTCCGCCACCGGCCCGCCGCGGCCGAGCACGATCATCCAGCCGAAGGTGCGGATGACGACGCTCGTCATCAGCGGCAGCACCGTCACGATGAGGAGCACGAAGCCGAGCCAGCGCGGCGCCCGCGCCATGGCGTAGGCGAGCGGGAAGCCGATCGCGATCGTGAGCGCCGTGATCACGAGGGAGAGGCGGAAGGTGCGCCAGGCGACGCGCAGGTAGTAGTCGTCGGCGAAGAAGCGCTCGAAATTCGCGATTGCGCTCGCGCCCGGCTCGGGGGCGACGAGCGCGAAGGTCAGCATCTGGCCGACCGGCAGCAGGAAGCCGCCGATCAGCAGCGCTGCGCCGGGCGTGACGAGGAGAAGGGCTTCCCCCCGCATCCGCCCCGCCGCCCCCGCACCGCTCACAGTCCCTTCGCTTCAGCGGGCGATGGCGCGGTTCCAGGCGTCGGTCCACTCCGGCCGCAGCGCGTTCACCGTGTCGGGGTCGAAGCGCTGGACGCGCGAGGCGGCTTCCTCGCCGAAGACGAGCGCGCCCGCCACCTCGGGCGGAAGCTCGACCTCCCGGTTCGAGGGCGAGTAACGCATCGCCTCCGCCCAGCCGGCCTGCGCCTCTGCGCGGATCGAGAAGTCGACGAACTTCTTCGCGAGCTCGATGTTCGGCCGGTTCGCGACGACGTTGGCGGTGATGAAGAACGCGGGCGAGCCCTCCACGGGCTGCGCGAAGCCGACGGGGAGCCCCGCATTCTGGAGCGTGAAGGCGTAGTCCTGCGCGTAGGCGGCGAGCGTCGCCCCCCCTTGCGCGAAGGCGGTCTGCAGTTCGGGCGAGGAGGAGACGATCTGCGCGCCGTTGTCGAGGAGCTCGGAGATGGCTTCGAGGCCTGGCGTCATGTCGGACAGGTCGCCGCCCCTCACCTCGTTGAGCTTGAGGAGTGTCAGCAGGCCGTAGGTGTTGGTGATGTCGGCGATCACCACGCCCTCGCCGTCCTCCGCTTCGAAGAGTGCGTCCCAGCTCGTCGGCGCCTCGGGGTAGGCATTCGTGTCGTAGATGAGGCCGGCGATGGCGAAGGAGTAGACCGGTCCCTGGCCCTTCTCGATCCCCTCGACCGCGAAGGGATAGAGGGCGGCGTGGTTGGTGAGCTCGGACGGCTCGATCGGCGCGAGGAGCCCCTCCTCGGCGGCGACGACTTCCTGCCCGCCGGAGAAGTGGATCACGTCGAACTGGGGCGAGGCCGCCTGGGCGCGCAGCTGCGCCAGCGCGTCGGCCGAGTAGAGGGTGACGACCTCGATCTCGACGTTGTGCATCTTCTCGAACGGCTCGATCACCAGGCGGCGGTGCGCCTCCTCGTAGGCGCCGCCGAAGGAGTTGATGACGAGCCTCTCTTGCGCGACCGCAGAGCCGGCGACGAGGGTCACGGCAGCAGCGAGGGCGACGCTTCTCATTCTGTCTCTCTCCCGTTGAACGGATTGCGGCTCAAACGTCGCGGCCGAGCTCGACGGTCTTCACGCCTTCCCAGCGGATCTTGGCGCACTCGGCCTGGAACCCATGCAGGTTCTCGGCCACCTGGCCGAAGATCGTGCACGGCGTCCAGCCGAGCGGGCCGAAGATGCGCCCGCCCTCGGCGTAGAAGATGCCGATCTCCCACATCTCGTCGGCGAGCCCCTTCATGAGGTTCTTGCGCTGCCAGAACCAGAGACAGTCGCCCGCGGAGGGGAAGCAGGTCTGGTTCTCCGCCGGCAGGGTGGCGGGATCGAACGTCTGCGCCTCGGACGGCAGGCCGAGCATGATCTCGGGGCCGGCGAACATGGCGTGGAGGGCGGGCGAGCGGACGGGCCTCTCCAGCGCGCCCCAGATGGCGGCGCAGGTCTGTGGCGCGCCCTCCTCGTTCAGCGCGATGCGCGAGCGTGTTCCCGACTCGACGAACAGGACGTAGAGGCTTCGGCTTGGCATGGGGTCTCTCTGATACCGCGTCGCGTCAGCATCCCGCAGCCGGCGCCCCCAGGCAAACTTATTTTGTTTGCGACCGGCAATAGATTTTGTTGATGAGTCAGGGATCGAAACGGACGAGGCCGGCCTCGTGCACGGCGGCCGAGGCCGCGACCGCTTCCCGCGCGGCGGACATCAGGCGCTCGGCGACGTCGGGCCCGTGGCCGAGGAAGGCGGTCGCGACGATCGGCAGCGGCGCAAGGGGCTTGCGGACACGCAGCGCGACGAGCTCGCCGGCCGCCAGCTCGCGGCGGACGGCGAGCACGGGGGTCGCGGCAACGCCGAAGCCGTCGACCGCGAGGCGAATCATCGTCGGCAGCGAGTTCGAGTGCGCGCGCTGTCCGGCGAGCGCGGTGTCGGTCGGGAAGTACTGCGCGATGGTCCGGTAGGGCGGCGAGTTGCGCGGGAACGCGATCAGCGGAAGCGCGGCGATCTCCTCGACGCCGTAGACACGCTCTGGATCGACGAGCGCCGGGCTCGCCACCCACGCCATTGCGAAGGCGCAGACCGTGCGGCTGACGTAGCCGTCGCCGAGAGCCGGTTCCAGGCAGAACGCGATGTCGAGCCGGCCGGCGCGCAGTTCGCCGATGAGGTTCAGCGTGCCCTCGACCACGATCTCGAGATCGGAGCGCGGAAAGCAGGCCGTGAGGCGCGTGACGTAGTCGGGCAGCCACGTCTGGACGATCGCATCGATCGCGCCGAGCCGCAGCGACGGCGGGGACGGTCTCGCAAGCCCGGCGCCGTCCTTGAGGCGGCGGACCTCCTCGAGGATCCGCTCCATCGCGGGCAGCGCCTCTCGCCCCGCCGCGGTCAGGCGGAAGCCCCGGCCGTCACGCTCGATGAGCGCCGCACCGAGATCGCGCTCGAGGGCCGCGATCCGCGCCGAGATCGCCGGCTGCGTGGCGCCGAGCTGCTCCGCCGTCCGCCCGAAGTGCCGCAGGCGGGACAGGACGACGAAGGTCTCGAGGTTGGCGAGCTTCATGGCCGATCCGTCTCAGAGGCGCCGCCCCGGCGGTGGGCCCACGTCGCTCCTTCCCCGGTACCGGCGAGGCGGACGTCGCCCCGTGCCGGCGGGCCCGGACCATTCTATCGCGTCCCCACTGAGGGTCGAGCCTGCAGCCGGTGGCGACTTCAACACCCATGCGCGGCTCGCGCGACCGGCACCGGTGCCGTCCGGCATGACGCCGCAAGTCGACGCGCCGACCTCATTGCCGAGTGCCGGCGCGAACACGAACCGCCTCGTTGCGTATTTCTGATCAGCGCGTCATCCCCGAGCGATCTCGGCTGGCGGTCATCTCTTCTGGACAGGCCTGAACCCCTTTGATACCCGCTAAAGCGTCTTCAAGACGTTGGCGCGGTGGAAAAAAAGATCGACGAGAAGCCCGAGGGGAAGACCCACGCCGGATCCGGAACGACGCCGCAGACGCCGCAAGGCGACGACCAGCCGGTGCACGAGGTGGCCGAAACGCAGTCCCGCAAGGCGTCGCGTCTCGAGAGGCTGAAGAGCAAGGTCAAGAGAATGCAGGGCAAGAACCCCGACATCTACCCGATGTGGTGATCGCCGGAGGAGAGCCGCATCGGCATGGCAGGCCAATTCTCGGCCGCGTTCTGGGCCGCTGTCTATTTCTTCTTCTGGGTGCCGCTCTCCCTTGTCCTGCGCCTCGCCGGACGCTGCATGACGCATGGCGGCGCTTCGCCGGTGGCCGGGAGCCCGTGGAAGGTTCGCTCCGGTGATGGTCGCCGGGCTCGTCGGTCCGGCCGGGGTCGGGGGGTCGAGAGGGTCGAAGGCGGCTGCGTCACCCTGCCGGGACGGGTCCGGCCGGGCCTCTTGAAGCTCACGCGGGCAGACTGACGCGGCGCGGACGGACGCGCAAGCCTCCCCTGTTCCGTCCCCGCGGCCTGGCATCCGCGATGGCGTCGGGGCGCCAGTCCTCACGCTGGCCGACTGACCCCGATCCGCTCGCCGAGGGAGGCGAGGCACGTCTCCGGGCTTGCGAGCACCGGAACGTCGCACGCCGCGGCGATCGAGGGCTGGAGATGGGCAAGGGAGGCCTGCGCGAGGACGACGACGTCGTGGTCTTCGGCGAGTGCCAGCGCCGCCTTGGTGACGATGGCATCGTGGGTCGTGCGGTCGCCGGCGAGGAGCGCGCGGTACGCCGCCTCGCGAAGCTCCACGTCGATCGTCACCGACCGGCCGTCGCGCTCGGCGTAGGAGCGCACGAGATCGGCGCTCGGCCCCCTCGTGCTCGGGGTCGTGCAGACGATGCCGATGCGGCTGCCGCAGCCCGCGGCGATTTCCGCCATCGCGTCGTCGATCTTCACGATGGGAACCCTGACCTGCGCGCGCGCGGCGTCCACGGCGGGCGACGTGGAGGAGCACGTGAAGAGGATCGCGGTCGCCCCGTCCTCCTCGGCGAGGCGGGCGAAATTCACGATCCGCGTCTCGAGCGCCGGCGAGGGCCCGTGACGGATGAGGTCCTGGAGGAGGCTCTCGTCCACCATGTGGAAGGTGTCGAGGCCGGGATAGCGCTCGGCGAGCATCCCCTTGAAGCGCTTTGCGAGCATCGCGACGGTGTGAAGGACGGCAAGGCGTGGATCTGGCACGGTGCGTCTCCGGGTGTCGGCGGATCAGTCCGCGATGATGACGTCTACGCCGACCTCCCGGATCGGCGCGAGGGCCGCGGGGTCGGCGCCCTTCGAGGTGACGAACACGTCGATGTCCGCCGGCGTCGCGAAGGGGGAGAAGCCACTCGTCTCGAGCTTGGTGTGGTCGGCGATCACGACGGCCTTGCGGGCGATGGCGATCATGACCCGCTTCAGCTCCGCCTCGACGCGGTCCGCGCTGGTGAAGCCGTTCCGGACGGAGATGCCGGCGGCGCCGAGAAAGGCGAGGTCGACTGCGGTCGCCTTCAGCTCCTCGATGGCCGCGAGCCCGACGAGGCTCATGGAGGATGGCGAGAGCTCCCCGCCGACAACGTTGATGCGCCATCCCGGTACATTCGCGGCCTCGTTCACCACCATGAGATTGTTCGTGATGATGGTGAGGTCGCGCTTTCCCTTGAGATGGCGCGAAAGGGCAACGGCCGTGGTGCCGCCGTCGAGTAGCACCACCTGCCCGTCCCGCACCAGGGCAGCCGCCGCGCGGCCGATCGCCTCCTTCTCGGCGCGGCGGACGTCGGCCCGTTCGACGACGGGCGGGAGGGCGGCGGACGGCGCGGAGGGAGGGGCGAGGAGACGGGCGCCGCCGCGAACGATCTCGGCGATGCCTTCCGAGGCGAGCTGGCGAAGGTCCCGGCGAATCGTCTCCGTGGAGACGCCGAAGGCCTCGGCGGCCTCGACGACGCGGACCGAGCCGGACCGCACGAGGTGGTCCTTCAACGCCCTGATCCGCTCGCTCTGCAAGAGGCCGGCTGCCTGCATCGTCCCCCGTCGTCCCCCGTCCAAGGCCTCACGCGGCGAAGAGCGGCGCCTTCTTCTCGCTGAGAAGGAAGGCGCGAATCTTCTCCGCCACGGTTCTCTCTACCGCCTCCTCCGCGCGCCGTCGCTCGGCGGGCGCGAGAGCCTCGCATTCGGCGTTCGTCATGCGCTCCGTGCGGCCGAGGGCGGCGAGGAGCGCCTCCTCGAGATCCGTCGCGATGTTCACCTTGGAGATGCCGCCGCCGGGGAGGCGCACCGCCCGCTGTATCATCTCCGCCGGCACCCCCGAGCCGCCGTGGAGGACGAGGTGGACGCCGGTGCGCGCGCGGATCCGCTCGAGACGGGCGTAGTCGATGGTGGGCTGCCGCACGGTGTAGGCGCCGTGAGCGGTGCCGACGGAGACCGCGAGCGCATCGACGCCGGTGCGGGAGACGAAGTCCGCCGCCTCGTCGGGGTCGGTATAGAGCTCCTCGTCCTTCTCCGTCTCGACGTAGTCGGTGGTGCCGATCTTGCCGAGCTCGGCCTCGATGGAGACGCCGCGGCGGTGGGCGAGCTCCGCCGCCTCTCTCGAGACGGCGACGTTCTCCTCGAACGGCCGCGCCGAGCCGTCCATCATCACGGACGTGAAGCCCGCGTCGATGGCCGCGTCGATCACCTCGAGCTCGAACGTGTGATCGAGATGGAGGACGACCGGGACCGTGGGGGCATCCGCCACCATCGCCTCGCGGAAGGCCTCCCCGAACTCGCCCGGGGTGATCCCGTAGCGCTGCATCTCGCGCTGGGAGATCTGCACGATGAGCGGCGAGGCGAGCTTCTGTCCGGCCCTCAGGATGGGCCGGATCATCGCGGTATAGCGCGGCGCGAACGAGCCGACGGCGAAGCCGTGTTCGCTCGCGACGGCGAGGACCGGGGCGAGGCGGTGGACGGGCGGGGCGGCGGTGGTGGCCATCGGAGGATCTTCCCGATTTGTCAGAGGAGGAGCTCGGGCACGAAGGTCACGAGCGGCGGGAACGCGATGAGGAGGATCACGACGAGGAGGAGCGGCACGATGAACGGCAACGTCGCCCAGACGATCGTGTGCAGAGGCACTCCCGAGATCCGGGCAAGCACGAAGAGGACCATCCCGAACGGCGGGGTGAGAAGGCCGATCATGAGGGTGAGCACGATCACGACGCCGAAGTGGAGCGGGTCGAGACCGACCTCGAGCATCACGGGCAGCAGGACCGGCGAGAGGATGATGATCGCCGCCGTCCCCTCCAGGAAGCAACCGATGACGAGGAGGATCCCGACGATGACGAGGCTGACCACGAAGGGATTCGACGAGATGCCCGCGATGCCTTCCGCGAGCGCGCCGGTAATTCCTGCGCGGGTGACGAGGTAGCCGTAGATCATCGCCATCGAGACGATGAGGAGGATGGTGCCGGTGTCGACGGCGGTCTCTCGGCCGATCCTGAGGAGCTCGCGGAGCGTCGTCGTCCGGTAGAAGAGGACGGCGAGGATGGACGCGTAGATGGCGGCGACGGCCGAGGCCTCCGTCGGCGTCGCCAGTCCCGTGACGATGCCGCCGAGGATGATGACTGGCGTCATCAGCGCCGGGAAGCCGGCGGCGAAGCTCTTCACCAGCTCGCGGAAGCTGAAGGGATCGCCCGCGGGGAGGTTGCGCCGCCGCGCGACGATCGCGACGTAGACCATCAGCGCTGCGCCCATGAGGAGCCCCGGCACCAGCCCCGCGAGGAGGATGCCGCCGATGGAGACGCCCGTCATCAGCGCGTAGATGACGAGCGGGACCGACGGCGGGATGAGCGGGCCGATGGTGGACGAGGCGGCCGTGACCGCGACGGAGAAGTCGTCGCGGTAGCCCGCCTCGCGCATTCCCCTGATGACGACCGTGCCGAGCCCGGCGGCGTCGGACACGGCCGTTCCCGTCATGCCCGCGAAGATGATGCTCGCCATGATGTTTACCTGCGCGAGCCCGCCGCGCAGCGATCCGACGAGGGCGTTCGCGAACCGGAAGATCCGCGCCGTGATGCCGCCCGCGTTCATGACCTTGCCGGTGTAGATGAAGAACGGGACCGACAGGAGGAGGAAGTTGTCGAGCCCGGAGACGGCCCGCTGCACCATGAAGCCCGGGTTGAAGTCGAACCCGCGCTCCATGATCGTCACGATGATCGAGGTCCCCGCGAGCGAGAAGGCGACCGGGACGGCGAGCGCGAAGAGAAGGAACAGGATTCCGACGTAGGCGGCCATCAGCGCACCGCCTCCCGCGCCACGAGCCAGCCCGCGAGGTGCGCGAGGGCGTGGACGAACATGAGCGCGAAGGCGACCGAGAAGGCGACGTAGGCCCACCCGTTCGAGATCCACGAGACGGTCGCGAGCGAGGTGTTCCAGGCCGATTCCACCATCGGGATGCTCGCCCTCAGGAGGAAGATCACCACGGCGAAGACGATGATCTCGACGAGCGGCGGGATCCACCAGAACGTCTTCGGCGCGAGCGTTGGGAGGGTGTCGATGGCGATCATCGCCCGGTCGTGGAAGGCGACCGCCGCACCGAGGTAGACGAGCCACACGAAGAGGAGCCGGCTCACCTCCTCCGTCCAGGGCACGGAGACACCGAGAACGCGGCAGCCAATCTGCGCGCCGACGAGGAGGAGAAGGACGAAGAAGAGGGCACCGGTCAGGAGCCCGAGGGCGCGCGTGAGCCTCGCGACCGCCGCGACGAAGCCTGCGAGAAACTGTCCCGTTCCGGTCGCCGCGCCTCGCGCGGATTCCCGCCCCTTTCGCCCGCGTCCATCAGCCGCCTCACCCGTAGTGTCTGATACCAGCGCTCAGGCGACGAGAAAAACCACACAAGGCCACACATTGCAACGCACGATCCGGGCATCTCTCAACACTTTACGTGCCGAAAGCGTTGCAAGGTGTGAGTTCGCGCGATAGCTTGCCTCGTCCGCCGCCAGAGCGGTGGCGCAGCCGCACGACGGCAACACGTTGGGAGGAAACGACATGATTGCTGCGAGGAAGACCATCGCCGCCCTCGTCGGTGGCGCGGCGTGCCTGATGGCCGCCTCCGCGCCTGCCGCGGCGCAGGAGGTCATGATACAGATCGCAAGCGCCTTCACTGAAGATACCGACATGATGAAGGCCGCCAAGCGCTTCGGCGAGCTCGTCGAGGAGCGGTCCGATGGTGAGATCGCGGTGCGCTACTTCGCCGGCGGCCAGATGGGCGGCGAGAAGGACAATCTCGAGTCGCTCAAGATCGGCGAGATCGAGATGGGCGTGTTCGGGACATACCCGATCGTCACGCTCGCGCCGGCCTCCTCGGCCGCGTAGAGCCGGCCGAACTCGGCGTCGAGGCTGGAGAGCGCGTCATCGACGATCCGCTTGACCTGCCGCAGCGGGTGCCGCGGCGGGATGCGCTCCTCGATGTCGAAGTAGCTGAACAGCGACCCGCTGATCTTGTCCGTCCCGCGCATCGACTTCCTCTCCCTCGCCGCAACGAGGAGGAATCATGTTCTTCAAGCCGCGTCGAGGCCCATGTTTTTCAGCACCAGGCCGGCGGATGCGCCGCCCGATGACGGCGCTCCGAGCGACCCGCCCGCCGCCGCCGCTCCGGGCCCGGACGCCGACCAACCCGCCCGGCAAGACCTTGAGACCGCCGAGCAAACCG
>Ga0008838_101249_pt1 | contig 11886 bp, 10 predicted proteins | sample HotLakConUCCSL28_FD_62212 | JGI IMG/M metagenome (GOLD analysis project Ga0008838, IMG submission 62212) | Hypersaline microbial mat communities from Hot Lake, Washington, USA - Hot Lake Consortium UCC-SL28 (Hybrid Assembly) | ecosystem: Environmental > Aquatic > Thermal springs > Hot (42-90C) ...
AAAAGGATCTCCGGTGCGGCGAAGGGTCTGTTCACCGGGGCGTCCCACGCCTCGCACCAGCCGGGAACGATGTTGGGAATGACCGAGAGGGCGGCCCGGCTGCCGCCGTGATCCCCGCACAGGGCCGATGCAAGACGGCGGTCCTCGTCGGAACAGGTCCAGACCCTGTCGGCGAGCCCGAGGGCGCGGCGATCCAGCGCCTCGGCGGCCCGCCAGCGGCCACGGAACAGCGCGCCTGCCAAGGGGCGCAGGATCCGCGGCAGGCGGGCGCGGTCGTTCTGTTGCAGTAGGTGGCTCTCGACATTATGAAAATCGATCACCATCGCCACGCCGGGCCAGACGGCACGGCAGGCCTCGGCCACATCCATCAGCCCGATACCTTCGATCACGACCAGATCCGGCCTTGGCAGGCGCTTGAGGGTCTCGGGCGATGGGCGGTCTTTCGCCGCGGATGCGGTGGCCGCCAACTGGCGCAGGTCACCCAACTGCGCTAGGGCCTGCCGCAGTGACTCGTTGCGCCATTCCCTCCCGGAAACCGGCGTCTCGTATGTGTCGTGCACAACCTGAAGAACGAGCACCGCCATGATACCTCGCATGATTCATCAGACCTGGCACGCGCCGGAGTATACCGGGAACAGGGGCACGCCGGCCAGCTGGAGAGAACTCAATCCGGGCTGGGACTATCATCTTTGGCAGGATTCGGAACTCGATGCCTTCTTGGACACGCATTACCCGAAGTACATCGACCTGTTCCGGGGTTACCCCAACCCGGTTCAGCGCGCCGACCTCGGCCGCTACCTGCTGCTGCATCGCTTCGGCGGCCTTTATGCGGACATTGACACGGATTGCCTCGCCTCGCTCGAGCCCCTTGTCCCGGAGGACCGGATCATCCTGTGCGAAGAGCCGCCCCTGAATTGGCGCGCCGCGCGGACCTTCGGTATGGACAGGCTGCTGTTCAACGGAACGATGGCAAGCCCGGCCGGTCATCCGTTCTGGCTGCATCTTGCGACACTCGCGCTGAGATGCAGGTTCGCAGCGCAAAAGGATGTTCTGATTTCCACGGGCCCCGTGCTTCTGACCGCCGCGGTGGAGCGGTGGGGCAGGCCTGAAGATTTCTCGCTCAATTCCTGCGACCTCTTCGCGCCGGTCGCCGCCGACCACAAAGGGCCTCAGGGTCCGACATATGGCGACCACGCCGATTTGCGGCTGTCGCGCCACAACTGGGCCGGAAGCTGGTTCGGCACGCCGCGCAACGACGCATGGGTGCGGTGGAAGGGCAAGCTGCGGGCGGCGCGGGCGCGGCTGGGCCAACGCCTGACGCCGATCGGCTCCGAGGCGCTGGAGGCGCTCGACCGCGACAGTCTGCTCGACGCACCGCCACCGCATGATCCCGCGGCACCCGCGCAGGTCGCCATCTTCGTCCCGGTGCGCGACGGCGCCCGCTTTCTCGACCGGCACTGGGCGCTGATCGACACTCTGGACTGGCCGCGCGACAGGTTGCGCCTTGTCTATTGCGAGGGCGACAGCATTGATGACAGCCGCGCGCGGCTGCTCGACTTCCGGGACCGGCGTGCGGGCGACTTCGCCGGGATCGAGGTCTTGCAGCATCAGGTCGGACTACGCCTGGACCGCCACGAACGCTGGAAGCCGGAGCATCAGCTCCGCCGTCGCAGCGCCATCGCCTCGGTTCGCAACACGCTGATCCGTGACGGGTTGCGCGACGCGGATGACTGGGTGCTCTGGCTCGATGTCGATGTCTGCGACATGCCGCCCGACCTGCTGCTGCGGCTGCTGGCGGCCCGGGCCAAGATCGTGGTGCCCGATTGCGTCATCGAACCGGGTGGGCGCAGCTACGATCTGAATACCCACCGCGACCTCGATACGGTCCGAAAGTCGCAGTATTTCAAATATGTCCGCGACGGGCTGTTCCAGCCGCCGGCCGACTACGTGCATCGGCTGCACATGCATGACATGCGCTTTGCCGAGCGCGTGACGCTGACCGCGGTGGGCGGGGCGGTGCTGCTGGTGCACGGCTCGGTCCATCGGGCCGGGCTGACCTTTCCCGAGCGCCCCTATCGCCACCTGATCGAGACCGAGGCCTTCGGGCGCATGGCCCATGATGCCGGCCTGCCGCCGATCGGTTTGCCCCAGGTCGAGGTGTGCCATGTCGACCACTGACGCCACCGCGTGCGGCGGGCCGCCCCCTGCCCTCATCGTGACCTGCGCGAAGTCGCCCCCGGCCCGCCTTGCCTCGGCCCGCGACCAGTTGTCGGCCCTCCACCCGGCGCTCGACGTCCAGGTCATCATGGGCGCCGTCGCCGAGGACACCGAGATCGACAAGCTGTACGATCCGCGCAGCAACCGCCGCCTGATGAAGCGACCGCTGACGCGGACCGAGGTCGCGATCTATGCCAGCCACCGAAGGGCCTGGCAGCGCGTCCTGGATGACGGCGCGCCTTGTGCCCTCGTGCTCGAGGATGATTTTCGTATCCGCGATCACACCCTCGCGCGCGGTGCGCTCGAAGGCTGGCGCGCCGTGTTGGCCGATGGCCGCGATATCGTGAAGCTGTTCGATTTCGAAAAACGGCGCCCGCCGCGGGCCGCCTTCGAGACGCGTGTGGGCGCGGTGCCGTTGGCGAAATGGGCATCCCCGACAGCGGGCATGGTCGCATACCTGATCTCGCGGGACGGGGCGCGCAAATTCCTGTCGCGCGACCGTATCTTTCGCCAGATCGACGAGGACACCAAGTATTTCTGGGAACTGGGCCTCGATATCTGGTCCGTTCCGGGGTCGCCCGTGGTCGACAGCAGTCCGGAGCTCGGCGGCTCGCTGGTGGGGGATGAGCGGCAGGCCAACCGGACGCGGACCACCGTGGGGCGAAGCCTTTGGGGAAATGCCCTGAGCATCGACCGGAAGCTGCGCACCGGCTGGCACCTGTCGCGCGAATGGCTGGGGCGCTCCTGACACGCGCAGCGAGGGGGCCCGCGCCTGGCAAGGCGGCCCCCCGGCATCGCGACGGAGGGGCACCAGGGCCGGCCGGGGCCGGATGGTCCGGGTGAAGGGACCCGAACCCCACGCCTTTCGGCGCCAGAACCTAAATCAAACGAAATACGTTTATCGTCCGAAGGTTGGCCGTATTCTTTCGCAGGACATAAAGGGAACAAAAAGTGAAGGTGCGAAACGGGATTTCGCCCATCGGTTTCAGGATCGTGGAGCCTTCCGAGGCATCCAAGCGGCCCTGAGCATCACGCGGCGCGGGCCCTAAGGTGGTATTCAGGTTCTTGGCGCCGCCTTGGCCCGCCGCCGCTCAACCCGAACCACGGGGGCAGTGCCTGAGTTCGATCCTCGACCAGGGTCAGTTCCATTGCGGGCACCATGCCGACGGGCAGGAACAGCGCCCCGGTATCGGGCGACCACAACCCTTTCGCTTCCGTTCGCGATGCCATGGGCAGTGCTGCTGGCGCGTCCCATCGTGGCGTTGCGCCACCTGTGTCAGCGTCGCGCCGTCATTCCCCACAGCGCTCACGATCGCCAGTTTCACTTCATTGTCCCGTCACAGACGGCGCTCAACACCCAGAACCTCACCCCGCATCGCTCGCATGGCAGGGCATCAGTTCATCAGTGACCGTATGACCCTGCCCTACACGGAGTGATGGGCCGGGGTATAGGCGCCCAATTTCAGCATTTTGCGTTCGAAGGTGTCGATCCGGCCGGGGGCTGCAGGGTCACGCGCGGCCATGAGTTCCAGCAGGGTCTCCAGGATCGCCGTGGCGCCGATCACCGAATACATGATGTTCGGCCCGTCGATCGGCGCGCGCAGGACCCGCCAGGCACCGTCGGCCAGCGGTGAGTCGCGCCGGTCGGTCAGCGCCAGCACACGAGCCCCGCAGGTTTGCGCGACCTTTGCCGCGCGCAACACCTCGGACGAGTAATGCGCGAAGGAGATCACGATCACGATATCCTCCGGCCCGGCCTCGATCAGGGTATCCGCGATGAGACCGGGCAAGGCCGGGGCCGGCATGACATTGGCATGCGCGATCGACCCGCGATAGGCGAAGTAATGCGCCAGTCCGAAGGCCATGCGCACCCCGATGCAATGCACCCGCCGCGCCGCGATCAGGTCGGGAACGATCGCTTCGATCTCGGCCAGTGTCGACGCATCGAAGGCCCAGCGTGCGTTCGACTGTGCGGCGTCGGCCAGCGCCTGCAGGAGCGAGGATGACCCGATCATCCGCACCGCTCCGGCCCTTGCGTTGTAGCCGGGGTCGGACGGGCGCAAGGTTTCCTGCACGGCCCTCTGCGCCTCGGCATAGCCTGCATAGCCTGCGGCCTTCATCGTGCGCATGACGACATTCGCATCGGTCCCCGCGATCTCGGCCAGGGCGCGGACCGAATGAAAGGCCAGCTCCTCGGGCTTGTCGGCCAGCCAGGCCGCGAACTGGCGCAGACGGGGTGGGCCGGTGCGGGCGACACGGTCCATGCGGTGAACGAAAACACCCCTTTGGGCTGCACCTTGAGCTTGGTGGTTCGGGGCCTCGTCCGACATGGCGATCCTTGCTTGCGGGCCTTGATACAGTTTCGGAATCGTTTGACTCGTTCAACACATTTGTTTCATTTCTGTGACCATCATGCTCGCCTGCCGCGGGAACCGCCCCCGGTTTCGTCATGGGACAGGCGAGGTCAACGAAAACAAAACCCAGCAAGGAGAGGTCAATGACCAAGATCTGGATGGCGGCCGCAGCCGTCGCTTTGGCGGGCGGGATGGCCCATGCGCAGCAAACCTTCATGTCGATCGGAACCGGTGGCGTCACCGGCGTGTACTACCCCGCGGGCGGCGCGATCTGCCGTCTGGTGAACAGCGGGCGGTCCGACCATGGCATCCGCTGTGGCGTCGAATCCACGGGCGGTTCGATCTTCAACATCAACGCGGTCCGGTCGGGTGAACTGGAATTCGGCGTGGCGCAGTCGGATTGGCAATTCCATGCCTACAACGGCACCTCGCAGTTTGCCGAAACCGGCGCCTTCGAAGATCTGCGCGCGGTGTTCTCGCTGCACCCCGAGCCCTTCACCGTCGTCGCGCGTGCCGATGCAGGCATCACGAACTTCGAGGATCTGCGCGGCAAGCGGGTGAACATCGGCAACCCCGGTTCGGGCCAGCGCGGCACGATGGACGTGGTGATGGAGGCCCTCGGCTGGACCCTCGACGATTTCGCCGTCGCCTCGGAACTGCCGCCCGCCGAGCAGGCCGCGGCGCTGTGCGACAACAACATCGACGCGATGATCTACACCGTCGGCCACCCCTCGGGCGCGATCCAGGAAGCGACGACCGCCTGTGACGCGGTGCTCGTGAACGTGACCGGCGAGGCGATCGAGGCGCTGGTGGCGGAAAACCCCTATTACCGCGTCGCCACCATTCCGGGCGGCATGTACCGCGGCTCGGACGCCGATGTGACCACCTTCGGCGTTGGCGCGACGTTCGTCACCTCCGCCGATGTGTCGGAGGAAGTCGTCTACCAGACCGTGCGCGCTGTGTTCGAGAATATCGACCAGTTCCGCGCCCTGCACCCGGCGCTGGCCATTCTCGACCCGGCCCAGATGGTGGCGGACGGCAATTCGGCTCCGCTGCATGATGGCGCGATCCGCTACTACACGGAAGCGGGTCTGATGGACTGACCTGACCGATGGGGCCCGCCGCGAGACACGGCGGGCCCCTTGTCATTCCGGGCGCGCTGACCCGGCATGGTCAATGACAGGACTGCGCGGGGGCGAGAGATGACCGATACACCGAGCGACCGGCCGAAGCGCGGTTTCACCGACGAAGAGCTTCAGGATCTCGTCGCCTCCACCGACAGCGGCGCCCGCAATCCGCGCAACCGCGCCGTCGCCCTGCTGATCGCGGGGCTCGCGCTCTTCTGGTCGCTCTTCCAGATCTGGGTGGCCGAGCCGCAATTCTGGTTTGGCGAACTGCCCTTCGTGAAGATCCTCGGCTCTGACCAGACCCGTCCGATGCACCTTGCGCTGGCGCTGGCGCTGGCCTTTCTCGCCTATCCCGCCGGCAAATCCTCGCCGCGCGACCGGGTGCCGCTCTATGACTGGGTGCTGGCCATCGTCGCGGCCGCCGCCGCGCTCTACATCTTCGGCTTCACCTCCGAACTGGCCCGCACCGCGCGCTCGGGCCTGCCCACCGACCTGCAGATCTGGATCGGCGCCGTCGGCGTGGTGGTCCTGCTCGAGGCAAGCCGCCGCTCGCTCGGCCCCGCGCTGCCGATCGTGGCAATCCTCTTTCTGGCCTACAGCTATTTCGGACAGGGCTGGCTGATCCCCGACCTGATCGCCCACGAGGGGCGCAGCTTCAACTCGATCATCAACACCCAGTGGCTCTCGACAGAGGGCGTCTTCGGCATCCCGCTGGGCGTCTCGACCGCCTTCGTCTTCCTCTTCGTGCTCTTCGGCGCGCTGCTCGACAAGGCGGGGGCCGGCAATTACTTCATCCAGATGGCCTTCGCGGGCCTCGGCCACCTGCGCGGCGGGCCGGCCAAGGCCGCCGTCGTCGGCTCTGCCGCGACCGGCCTGATCTCGGGCTCGTCCATCGCCAATGTGGTGACCACCGGCACCTTCACCATCCCGCTGATGAAACGCGTGGGCTTTTCCAGCGAAAAGGCCGGCGCGGTCGAGGTCGCCTCCTCCGTCAACGGCCAGATCATGCCCCCCGTGATGGGCGCCGCCGCCTTCCTGATGGTGGAGTTCATCGGCATCTCCTACCTCGAGGTCATCAAGCACGCCTTTATCCCCGCGGTCATCAGCTACATCGCGCTGGTCTACATCGTGCATCTCGAGGCGCTGAAGAATGGCATGCCCGCCCTGGGCGAGGCGAAAAGCCTGACCGGCATGCTGCTCAAGGTGATGGTGGGCTTCGCCGTCGCGGGCTTGGTCTTCTACGGCGTGATCTGGGCGGTCGGCGCGCTGCGCGCCGCGGCACCGGGCATCGCGGCCTGGGTCATCTTCGCCGCGGTCGCGGGGCTGTACCTCGGCGCCCTCGCCGTGGCCGCGCGCAGGCCCGACCTGCAGATGGACGACCCCAAGGCCAAGCAGGTCAAGCTGCCGGTCATGGCCGATGTCGTGCCCACCGGGCTGCATTTCCTTCTGCCGATCCTCGTGCTGGTCTGGTTCCTCATGGTCGAACGCCAGTCGCCCGCGAAATCGGCCTTCTACGCGGTCGTGGTGATGATCGCGATCCTGCTCACGCAAAAGCCGATCAAGGCGCTGATGCGCCGTCAGGGGGATTTTGGAGGCGCGCTGCGCGAGGGCTTCAACGATCTGATCGACGGGCTGATCGCGGGGGCACGCAACATGATCGGCATCGCGGTGGCCACGGGCGCGGCCGGCATCATCGTGGCCACCGTCACCCGCACGCCGATCGGCACCGAGCTGGCCGGGCTGGTCGAGTTCCTGTCCTTCGGCAATCTCTTCATCATGCTGCTGCTGGTCGGGCTCTTCTCGCTCATCCTCGGCCTCGGCCTGCCGACCACGGCGAACTACATCGTGGTCTCGTCGCTGATGGCCTCGGTCGTGGTCAGCCTCGGCGCGCAGGAGGGGCTGATCGTGCCGCTGATCGCGGCCCATCTCTTCGTCTTCTACTTCGGGATCATGGCAGATGTGACGCCCCCCGTGGGACTGGCGAGTTTCGCCGCCGCGGCCGTCTCCGGGGGCGATCCGATCCGCACCGGCTTTACCGCGTTCTTCTACAGCCTGCGCACCGTCGCCCTGCCCTTCCTGTTCATCTACAACCCGGCGCTGATCCTCTATGGCATCGACCTCGGCACCGCTGCGGGTCTGTTGCAGGCGCTACAGGTCTTTGTCGTGGCGACCATCGCGATGCTGCTCTTTGCGGCAGCGACACAGGGCTATTTCCTGGCCCGGTCACGGCTTTGGGAATCCGGCGCACTGCTGCTGGTCGCCTTCACGTTCTTCGTGCCGAACTTCTGGCTCGACCGGGTCATCCCGCGGTTCGAGGTCCTGCCCGGCACCGCCTTCGAAGAGGTGCTCACGGGCGCCGAGGAAGGCGACCGCATCCGGTTGGTCGTGGCAGGGCCGGACTTCACCACCGGCGACATGCGGCAGACCACGCTGGTGCTGGATGTCGACGCAACGCCACCGTCGCAGCGGCTGATGGCGACGGGCCTGTTCCTGATGCCCGAGGGTGAACAGATGATGATGGACGAGCCTATGCCCGCCACCGCCTATTCCGAGGCGCTGCGCAATTTCGACTTCTACGCCGACGAGCGCGTCGAACTGGTGCAGGTCGAACAGCCGCGCGACCGCCTTCCGGCCGAGGTCTTCTACCTGCCCGCCCTGCTCTTGCTCGGTCTCGTCATCTTGTTCCAGCGCCGTCGCCAGACGGAACCTGCCTTCTGAGGATCGCACCATGGCCCGCGTCGTTCTCCTGCCCATCGACCTGTCGGACACCGACACCCAGAAATCCGCGCTGGCCGAGGCGCTTGCGCTGCTCGGGTCCGAGGGCGTGCTGCATGTCGTCAGCGTGCTGCCCGATTTCGGCATGGCGCCGGTCAGCGGCTATTTCCGAAAAGACTTCGAAAAGGAGGCGCTGGCCGCCTTTGGCCGCGCCCTGACCGAATGGGTCGAGACCCATGTGCCCGACACGGTCGAGGTGCATCCCCATGTCCTGCACGGAACGATCTACGACGAGATCCTGCGCGCCGCAGACAAGCTCGAGGCCGATGTGATCGTGATGGGGTCGCACCGTCCCGCGCTCAAGGATTACCTGCTGGGCCCGAACGCAGCGCGGGTCATGCGCCACGCGCGCTGCTCGGTCTATGTCGTGCGGGCCTGAGCGATGGCGGGACATGTCTTTGGACGCAGCACAAAGGGTCATCTGCCCGAGGCGGTGACGGGCGATGGCTGTTATATCGTGGATGCGGCCGGCAAGCGGTATCTGGATGGGTCGGGCGGCGCGGCGGTGTCTTGTCTGGGCCATTCCGACGCCGATGTGCGGGCGGCGCTGCACGCGCAACTCGACCGGCTGGCCTTTGCCCATACCGGCTTTTTCACCACCGAACCCGCCGAAGCGCTGGCCGACATGCTGGTCGCCGCAGCCCCCGAGGGGATCGAGCGGGTCTACCTGGTGTCCGGCGGGTCCGAAGCGGTCGAGGCCGCGATCAAGCTTGCGCGTCAGTATTTCATGGAGATCGGCCAGCCCAATCGCCACCGCGTCATCGCCCGGCGGCAAAGCTATCACGGCAACACGCTGGGTGCGCTGGCCGCGGGGGGCAACGCCTGGCGCCGTGCCCAATTCGCGCCACTGCTGGTCGAGACCAGCCATATCGCGCCCTGCTACGACTACCGCGACCGGCGCGACGACGAGACGCCCGAGGCCTACGGCCTGCGCGTCGCCGACGAGCTCGAGACCGAGATTCGGCGCCTCGGCCCCGAGACGGTCATGGCCTTCGTGGTCGAACCGGTCGTGGGCGCCACAATGGGCGCCGTGCCCGCCGTGCCGGGCTACCTGCGCCGCATCCGCGAGATCTGCGACCGCCACGACGTGCTGATGATCGCCGACGAGGTGATGTGCGGCATGGGCCGCACCGGCCATCTCTTCGCCTGCGCCGAGGATGGCGTTGCCCCCGACATGATCACCATCGCCAAGGGGCTGGGCGCGGGCTACCAGCCGATCGGCGCGCTCCTGACCTCGGGCGCGATCTATGATGCCATCGACGCGGGCAGCGGCTTTTTCCAGCATGGCCACACCTACATGGGCCACGCCATGGCCGCCGCGGGCGCGCGCGCCGTTCTGACCGCGATCCACGAGCGCGGCTTGCTCGCGCGGGTGTGCGAGATGGGCGAGGTGCTGGATACCGCCCTGCGCGAGCGGTTCGGCCAGCATCCCCATGTCGGCGACATCAGGGGGCGGGGGCTGTTCAGGGGGGTGGAACTGGTCGCCGACCGCGAAAGCAAGGCGGTCTTCGACCCCGCCCGCAAGCTTCATGCCAAGGTCAAGGCGCACGCGCTGGAGGCCGGGCTGATCTGCTACCCGATGGGCGGCACGATCGACGGACAGCGGGGCGACCACATACTGCTGGCGCCCCCCTTCATCATTGGGCCGGATCAGATCGGCGAACTGGTCGACAAGCTTGCCCATGCGGTCGAGAGCGCGCTTGCGGCTTGATCCCAAGGGTCGGGCCGGGGCATGGCCCGTGGTACAATAGTTGCTCAACCCGAGGGCGTCGTGCAGGGCTTCAGCGAAGGGGAGAAGGTGGGATAGGCGACAAGCCGGGCGTGGCGGCCGGTCGCCTGGTTGAAGTTGGGGCCGCGAGCGTATCCGCCAAAATAACGACGATCCCTTTGACTAAGGCCAGTATCAGGCTGCGGCGTGTCGTCGTCTCGCGAAGAAATGTGAAACCGCGACGGATATGCGGTCTTGGCTCATGCCGGTGACCTGCCACTGAACTTTCATCCAGCCGCGACCGGAGCCCGATTAGTTTTGACCTGCTCCCCTGAAAAGTCCTCGCTTTGAGGTTAGCCTGTTCTCAAACTGAGGAGACAGACGATGAAGAGAAGCCGTTTCAGCGAAGCGCAGATCATTGGCATCCTGAAGGAGCACCAGGCGGGCATGAGCGCGCCGGACCTGTGCCACAAGCACGGGATCAGCGATGCGACTCTCTACAATTGGCGACGAAAGTACGGCGGCATGGAGGTCGCCGATGCGAAGCGGCTGAAGGCGCTTGAGACCGAGAACGCCAAGCTGAAGAAGATGCTGGCTGAGCAGATGATGGAGATCGCGACACTGAAAGAGACGCTCGGGAATAACTTCTGAGGCCCGGCTCACGGAAGAAAGCGGTGGACAGGGCCATGAAGGAGAAGAGCTACTCGCAGCGGCGGTGACGTGCCCCCCGCGAGATCCCTCGGTCTGATGTAGAGTCTGCTCAACCGCGAAGGAGCAGACGAATGAGGAAAAGCCGTTTCACCGAGGCGCAGATAATTGGGATGATCAAGGAGCAGGAGGCGGGCATGCCGACAGCTGAGGTGTGTCGCAGGCATGGTCTCAGCCCGGCCACGTTCTACAAGCTGAAAGCCAAGTATGGCGGCATGGAGGTCTCCGAAGCCGCCAGGCTGAAGGCGCTGGAGGACGAGAACGCCAAGCTCAAGCGCCTGCTGGCCGACACGATGCTCGACAATGTCGTCCTGAAGGATCTTTTGGGAAAGAACTGACGACGCTGACCAAGCGGCGAGAGGCAGCGCTCAGGGCAATGCGGGATCACGATATCTCGCAGCGTCGGGCCTGCCAGCTTGTCGGTGTCGATCCCAAAACGGTCCGGCGCACACGCCCGCCGGACTGTCCAGAAATCCGCGAGGAGATGAAGGAGATCGCCGGGAAGAGGCGCCGGTTCGGTTATCGCCGGATGGGCATTCTGCTCGAGCGCAAGGGAATGATCATGAACCACAAGAAGCTCTATCGGCTCTACCGAGAGGAGGGACTGTCGGTGAAGCGACGGCGCGGGCGCAAGCGGGCCCTCGGGTCACGCACGCCGATGCCGGAGGCGGCGCATCCCAACGCCCGCTGGTCGCTCGACTTTCTGGCCGACAGCTTTGGCGCCTCGCGCAAGTTCCGCATTCTGGCGGTGATCGACGATTGCTGCCGGGAGAACCTGTGCCTGACCGCCGACACCAGCATCTCGGGCACCCGTGTCGCCCGCGAGTTGGATGCGCTGGTGCGGATCTACGGAAAGCCCGCATGCATCGTCAGCGATAACGTCCTATGTCGGGAAAATCTGGCTGCTTAGGTCAGCAGGTCATGGGGCATCCGGCGAACCGGATGCCCTGCTAAGTTTGCCCAGACGGGCTCTGCCGTCAAGAAATGATCTCTTCCA
>Ga0008838_101251_pt1 | contig 11838 bp, 7 predicted proteins | sample HotLakConUCCSL28_FD_62212 | JGI IMG/M metagenome (GOLD analysis project Ga0008838, IMG submission 62212) | Hypersaline microbial mat communities from Hot Lake, Washington, USA - Hot Lake Consortium UCC-SL28 (Hybrid Assembly) | ecosystem: Environmental > Aquatic > Thermal springs > Hot (42-90C) ...
AGAAATATTAGCCATCAATGCGTTTGCCCCCTTCTATGACGACACCAACCAGCTGCAGGGGGTGTTTTCAGTCAACTTCAGTTTACGGCAGCTCAATACTTTTCTAAAGTCTCTGTCTATTAGTGAAAACGGCTACGCCTTCATTCTCGATAGCAACGGTTTGATGATTGCGAATTCTCTGGAGCAGTCGGCCTATCTTGCCACTTCAGAACTACGTCCGACCCATCAAACGGTTTACGAACCAGGACGGGTGAAATTTGAGCGGCTATCAGCGACGGCAGCGAACCACCCCTTTCTGCAGAAGGCCGCCCAGCAGCTTCAAACCCGGTTTGGTTCCCTGGGGGCGATTCAAACGCCCCAGGAGTTAACGGTTCAAATGACGGGGCAGCGTTACTTTTTACGGGTTATCCCCTACCAGGATGACTACGGTTTAGAGTGGTTCATCGTCACCGGTATTCCAGAAGCGGTCTTTGAAGCCGATATTCGCGATAATGCCCGGCGGACCCTGCTGTTATGCAGTTTTGCCTTAATCGGGGCAATTGGTAGCGGCATCTGGACGGCCCGGCGCATTACCCGCTCTCTGCTGAACTTAACCAAGGCGACCCAAAATGTGGCCGATGGAGACCTGGATCAAACCCTGGGCACCTCCCAAATTCAAGAAATTGAAACCCTGTCTGTAGGGTTCCGAAAAATGGTCATGTCCCTGCGCCAGGGGGCCGAGTTGCAAAACAACTACGAGCGAGACCTGGAACAACAGGTTGCTGAGAAAACAGCAGCCTTGAATGAAGTGCAGCGCATTGCCCATTTAGGCAGTTGGACCCTCAATGTGGAGCAAAAGTCTGCCACTCTGTCGCCCGAGCTGTGTCGAATTTTTGGTATCGAGCCCCAGGATGCGTCTAACCACTACCAGAAGTATCTAGACCATCTCCATCCCGATGATCAAGCCCCCGTGCAGGCGATGATCGAAACCGCGATCGCAACGGGCCAGCCTTGCACCCTGGAATATCGCGTGGTGCGCCCTGACCATTCCATTCGCTACGTCATTGGTCAGGGGGAAGCGGTCAAAGACGAAACCGGGCGCGTGGTTAAGCTAATCGGCACCGGTCTGGATATCACCACCCAGAAACAGATTGAACTTGCCCTGCAGCAGAGCGAAACCAGGCTGCGACTGATTACCGATTCAGTTCCAGGATGTATCTCCTACATTGACTCCCAAGAGCGCTATCGGTTTGTCAACCAGACCTACGAAGCCTGGTTCAACCTCCGGCGTGACGATATTCTGGGGCGTAAAGTCGAAGAGGTGATTGGGCCAGAGTCGTACGTTAGAGCCCAGGCCCACATCGCGGCGGCTCTGCGGGGAGAAACCGTAACCTACGAAATGGAGCTGCCCTACCAGGAAACCCAGGTTCGCTATGTATCAGGAGTGCTGGTGCCTGACTTTGGTGACCAGAACGAGGTCAATGGCTACTACGCGCTCATTATTGACATTACCGATCGTAAACAGCTAGAGCGTGCTCTGCAGGCCTCTGAACAAAAAACCCAGGAAATTTTCAACAGCGCCCTCGCGGCCATCGCCAGTATGCGGGTATTTGAAAATGGCAGCTGGACCATTGACCGGGTCTCTGCCGGTTGCGAAGCCCTCACTGGCTTTACCGCCGAAGCAATGACCGTTGACGAGAATCTATGGATCGAGCGCATTCTGCCCGAAGATTGGCAGGCTTACCAAGACAACATCTTTATCAATATCTTTGCCGAACAAACCGGCACCTACGAATACCGCTTTCGCCATAAAAACGGCAGCATTCGCTGGTTTTCCCAGATCACCAATTCCGTTCGGGATGAGGCCCAGCAGTGCTGGGTTGTTACCGCTACTTCAGTAGACATTACCGACCGCAAACTGGCCGAAGAACTCCTTATGGCCGAGTTTCGCCTGCGTCAGGCCATTGAATCCTCCATTGTGGAAGGTATTACAACAATCAGCCTGGACGGCGAGCAAACCTACGTTAATCCGGCCTTTTGTCGCATGGTGGGCTGGAGCCAGGAAGAACTTCTGGGGGCTAAGCCGCCCTTTGTCTACTGGCCCCCCGAAGAAATTGATCACAACAACCAGATCCTAGAGCATAGACTCGCCTCCGAAACTCCGATTGAAGGCATAGAACTTCGCCTCATGCGGCGCAACGGAGAACAGATTGATGTCCTCCTGCTAGATGCTCCCCTCCGGGATTCCCAGGGCAACATCATCGCCCGGTTGGCCTCTATCTACGACATTACAGAGCGTAAGCAGGCGGAAATACGCCTGCAAGAACAAGAAAATCTGTTGCGGGCCATTGGCGACAACCTGCCCAAAGGTTTTGTTTATCAATTTATCTATGATCCTGATAAGGGCTTTTATTTCAACTATGTCAGTGCCGGTGTTGAAAAGGTCACCGGCCTTAAACCTGAAGAAGTTATCGGTAATTTTAACGCCCTGGCTGATCTGATCATTCCAGAAGATCGGCAACTGGTTGAACAGGCCAATCAAGCCTCCCTAGCCAATCTGTCTCTGTTCGAAGTTGACATACGCAAGCGTACCCTTTCGGGCGAACTGCAATGGTCAACCGTGCGGTCTATCCCCCACCGTTTAGAGGATGGCCGCACCGTTTGGTACGGCATCGAACTCGATATTACCAACCTCAAAAAGGCCGAAGCAGCCCTGCGAGAAAATGAGGAACTGTTTCGTCGTGCCTTTGAAGACGCCCCCATTGGCATGGCCCTGGTGTCTCTGGATGGACATTTACTCAGGGTTAACCAGTCCCTCAGCCAAATTTACGGCTACTCAACGGATGAACTTGTTCACATGTCTGTTGCGGATATTAGCGCCCCTGAAGATTTGGCGAAAGACATGGCCCTGGCCGCTCAGGTCTTGGCGGGCGAAATTAACACCTATCAACTCGAAAAACGCTTTATCCATAAGCAAGGCCATACGGTTTATGGTTTGCTGAACGTATCTTTACTGAGAGATGAGCAGCAGCGCCCCTTTTACTTTGTCACCCAGGTGCAGGACATCAGCGAACGCCACAAAATTGATCAAATGAAGCGGGATTTTGTATCTATTGTCAGCCACGAACTGCGCACTCCCCTCACGTCTATGCGGGGTGCCCTGGGGATTTTAGAAACCGGTGTACTGAAAGACCGTCCTGACAAAGCCCAGCACATGATGTCGGTGGCCATTCAAAACTCTGATCGACTGATTCGCCTGGTCAATGACATTCTAAATTTAGAACGGCTGGAATCTGGTCAGGTCACCCTGGTCAAAGAACCCTGCAACATCGGCACCCTGATGGAGGCTGCCGTCGAAAGCCTGGAAACCATTGCGGTGAACGCCAACATTACCCTGAAAGTTGCTCCCCTCGATTGGGTTGTACCCCTGTCCCCCGACGCCATCTTGCAAACCCTGACTAACCTGCTCAGCAATGCGATTAAATTCTCTGCAACCGGAGACACCGTCTGGTTGACCGCTGAAGTGATTGAGCCAGAACCACACTCTCACCTCTCTTCCCCCCATCCCCCCATCTCCCCATCTCCCCATCCCCCCATCCCCCCATCTCCCCATCCCCCCTATCTCCTCATTGCCGTAAAAGATCAGGGTCGAGGCATTCCCTCCGACAAACTTAGCCTTATCTTCGACCGGTTTCAGCAGGTAGACACCTCCGACTCTCGCCAGAAGGGAGGCACCGGGCTAGGCCTGTCTATTTGTAAAAACATTGTCGAGCGCCACGGCGGCACCATCTGGGCAGAGAGTATTGAAGGGCAGGGCAGCGCCTTTTACTTCACTCTGCCGATACCACTGGCCTGATGCCCCATGGTGACGGCAAAGAGACCTGTCCTCGATCGATGACCTGGCAGATATGAACCGTTGCAGGGTCGAGCAGCGTTACGTTGGCAATGTAACCCGGCGCAAGTCGCCCCAGGTGATGATCGACCCCAATAGCCTGGGCCGGGTAAAGGCTGGCCATACGCAGAGCCTCAGCCAGAGCAATCCCCACAAACCGAACGCAGTTTCTCACCGCCTCAACCATGGTCAGGGCCGAGCCCCCCAGGGTGCCGTCGATAGACACGCATTTGCCATCCTGATAAAACACTTTCTGCCCACCAATGATGAAAGCGTCCATGGAAGTACCGGCGGGCGGGGTGGCATCGGTCACCAGCAGCAGTTTGTCCTGCTTGAGCTTATGGGCCAGCCGGATGGAGCCGTAATGAACATGGTGCCCATCGGCAATAATGCCCGCGTAGATATCGGGATGGCTGAACACTGCCCCCACCATGCCCGGTTGTCGCCCCTGCCAGGGAGTCATGGCATTGAACAAATGGGTGACCATGCCCACCCCAGACTCAAAACCTGATGCTGCCTCTTCAAAGCTGGCGTGGGTGTGCCCGGCAGAGACCAAAATCCCTGCTGCCGCTAACTTCTGAATCGTTTGAGGAGGGACCATCTCCGGAGCCAGGGTCAAAATCTTGACCACCTCCCCTCCCGCTTTTAGGATGCGAGCCACCATGTCATCATCCACCGGGCGAACATAGGCTCCGTTATGGATGCCCTTACGTTTAGGATTCAGGTAAGGCCCTTCCAAATGCAGGCCCAGTACGTTGTGGGGGTGGGTACGGCGATAGCCCTCGACCAGCTCCATCGCGGCTACCATTGCGGCATCCGGTGCGGTAATCAGGGTTGGTAAAAAACTGGTGGTACCGCTTTTGAGGTTGGTGCGGTGCATCGTCTCCAGGGTTTCGGCGGTAATGGCGTCGTTAAACATGACCCCGCCACAGCCGTTGAGCTGCAGGTCAATAAACCCAGGGGCCGCAACCCATCCCTGACCGTTCAAGCGTTCTATATCACTCCCTAGCCTGGCTTCGGGAACGACATCCAGGATGGTATCTGCTTCAATTACCAGGGCATGGTTGCAGAGTTCCTGGCTACCGGTATAAAGGGTGCAGTTGGTCAGGGCATACATGGTCAGATTCTGTTACGGCAGGAGATCGAGGTGGTCGTTCATTTCCTTAAAATACTTGACCGTCTTCACTTTTAGTTCCAGAGTGACGTCGTCATTGCCCCACATTAGCGCGCGGGGATGGAGCTGCCGAGCAGAGGTGCCCCATATAGGGTTGGTTAACGCTAATCAAACCCATGGCATCCCTTAACCCGGCAGCCCTCCCTTGAACCCAGGACACTACCGCTAAAAGTGGGTTGAATGTTGAATTATGATGGGAGTCCCTGTTTTAAGAATCCAGACATTCCTCTTGTAGCCTATGCCTCGTCCCTTTCACGTTGCTTTTCCGGTCCACGATCTCACCGCCACCCGCCACTTCTACGAAACACTGCTGGGCTGTACCATAGGCCGCACCGACGAACGGTGGGTTGACTTCAACCTGTATGGGCATCAAATCACTGCTCACCTGACCCGCAGAGAGACGACCCCCAAACCCACCAACGATGTGGATGGCCATAATGTACCCGTCAGCCACTGGGGCGTCATTTTGACCATGGCAGAATGGCAAACCCTGGCGAACCGCCTGCAAAAAGCCCAGGTAGAATTTGTCATTGAGCCCTATATTCGCTTTAAAGGCCTTCCCGGAGAACAGGCCACCTTATTTCTCAAAGACCCCAGCGGCAACGCCCTTGAGTTTAAGGCATTTGCAGATGACAGGATGATTTTTGCAACCGAGCCTGTGTCAGAACTCCGGGCTTAAGGAGTGGAATTTTGTTGGTAAAAAACGCCACTCCTGTACTTCGTTAGAATTCGTTAGAATTTAGAACAAAAAATGAGAGTGCCCTAGAAAGTCTTGACGAATCTAGAGCACTCTATTGTAATTTGACACTGTCGTAATTTGACACCGTTAGCTTTTGATTTAGCGAACCCTGGGAAGCACCCAGAACGGTCTGCTCGGTAAGTATTTCCAATTATCTCACTAAGCCAGAGATGCTTCGGTACCGTCGTTTGGTTAAACTCTCGTCTCTAGGTTCCTAACACATTGCTCTCGATTTTACAGAGGGAAAACTTCCAGCGACCTGGTTGGATGCTTCCTGTATCGACGGAATAGTATCAGCCGTAGAGTCGATAAGAACCTCCTCATTGAAGTGGACTGAACTATTTGTTTTGAACTTGAAGCTTTTCGCTTCTTGATTATTAGAATAACGCCTCCAGAGTGGCCAAACCTGGGTAATGACACTAAAGTTTATCTTACGGTTAATGCCCCTTAAGTAGAGACTTCAGTGACGGCACTGTAGTCCGTTAAGGTATTGTAAATTCTGCCTGGGAGGGCACTGGTTTCAAAGGTTGAGAGTCCTGCCAGGCCCCGCCATCTTGGGGACTATCGGGTTCTGGTTCGCTGGTAACCAGTTCAACCTGACCCGCCTCAAACATCAAAGTAAACTGCCGCCCCAGCTCATCTTCTAAAAAATTTTCTAGCAACTGCACCTGCTTGGGGGTTACCGGTTCAGAGGCATACACCACCAGCGAGACTTGCGGAGGGTTTGCCACCCAGTTGGTGCTCATATTGACCAGGGTCAGGCGCTGAAAGGTCAGGGTGCGGTCCAGCAGGGCGGTTCTTACCGCAGACTCAAGGCGGTTTTGCTGCAGCAGTTGCACGGTGCTAAACCCCAGGGGAAACACCAGCAGCCCGGTAAAGAACATGGCGATACTAATGGGCCGTCGGGCTAGATTGAAGGGGGAATAACCCGCCAGCATAAAGGCCACCATGCAGGCCAGGGTAATGCCAAACAGGTTGGTGGTGTACAGCAGCATGGCCCCCAGGCTGTGGTTGAATTCCAGCTGAGCCAGCCACAGCCCCACCACGCACACCGGAGGCATTAGAGCCACGGCAATGGCTGTACCCGCAATGGTGCTCGACAGCTTGGGTTCTACCTTGGCAAATCCCGCCAAGGCTCCGGCTGTGACCGCAATGCCTAAATCCAGCAGGGTAGGTTGGGAGCGGGCATATACTTCGCTGCCGTACTGGGCAATACCCGTGGCGGCTCCCAAAACCGCAGAAATGACGATGGCCGTTGCCGTTCCCACCACGATAGAGATGACGCTGGTTTTAATCAGCTCTCGGTCAGCCTCTAAAATGCCAAAGGCCAGCCCTCGAATGGGCAGCATGAGCGGCGCAATCAGCATGGCTCCAATAATGACCGCCGCACTGTTCGACAACAACCCGAAAGTGGCAATGATGCAGGAGCCGACTACCAGCACCTGGTAGTCCCAACCCGAATCAGACTCTTCCATCAGGTTCTGCCGCAGCTGGGCCAGCTCCAGGGGCTTTACCCGCCGACCATTGGCAAAATACTTATGACGGAACTGCCTGAAAGTTTGAGGAAATCCGCGGATATAGCCGCCGCAGGCTTCCCCTTTCCGGCGTATCCCCTGGTTGACTCTCAACGTTATCTGTCGCAGTTGATTGAACTTAATTCCCATATCTCATGCAGGGGCTACACCCGCTCCAATTTCCTCTATTCTGGGGCAGAAAATGTTGGCGGAAAACCCTCTGAGGATAGCCAAAGGGTTTGTTACACTTGAACACATCACTCAAAATTATCACTCAAAATCAGACGTAAGCCCTACGACGTAAGGATTAACTGGCATGACGGTTGCAACCTCACCGACCCCCTTGCTGCAGACCCACGACCTGCTGCAACGCACCTATTCGGCCACGCGAGAGCGTTTTGATAGCTCCTGGGAAGCGACCCTCTCCACGCTGCTGGGTTTGGGCCGGGCTGCCGGGGCTGACTTTGTGGAATTCTTTTTAGAGCGCAGCAACTACATCAGCTGCATGGCTGAGGATGACGCCATCACCAGCATTTCCCCTCGAATTATCACTGGGGCCGGGGTCAGAATCTTTCGCGATAAGGGAGACTGTTACGTCAGTACCAATGACCTTTCCTTTTCGGGGCTCAAAGCGGCTTTAGAAAAGGCCCTATCCATCATGGGGTTGACCCTGCCGGGGCCAGCGGCAGGCATCGCCGAAATTAATCTGGAATTACTGCGGGACTACGGCACCGCTCGCGGCAAAAACGACTGGCTCGACCAGTGCAGCTCCATGGCCGAAATGGGAGATGTGCTGCTGGCGGCTAACTCGGCCCTTGAGAAAAAAGCCAGCCATGTGGCCTCCCGTCGTGCCGCCTACTTCCGCGACTGGCAGGAGGTGCTGGTGGCTTCCAGTGACGGCACCTTTGCGCGCGATATTCGCCTGACCCAGTCTGTCGGCTACAATCTGCTCTGTGCGGATGGCGAACACCGTTCTTCCATTGGCCAGCGCATTGGCGACACCAGCGACCCCGCCTTCCTGCGCACCTGGGATTACGAAACCACCGCCTCTAACGTGGCGGATTCCGCTGGCAAAATGCTCTACGCCGACTATGTAGAGTCCGGCAGCTACCCCATCATTATGGCCAACGAGTTTGGTGGCGTGATCTTCCACGAAGCCTGTGGCCATCTGCTTGAAACTACCCAGATCGAACGGGGTACCACTCCCTTCATCGACAAAAAGGGTCAGAAAATTGCCCATGAAAACCTCACCGCCTGGGATGAAGGTCTCTCTCCCGACGCCTTCGGCACCATCGACATGGACGATGAGGGCATGCCCGCCCAGCGCACCCTGTTGATTGAGAACGGCGTGCTGAAAAACTTCCTCTCCGACCGGGCCGGCTCCATTCGCACCGGGCACCCTCGCACTGGCAGCGGTCGCCGTCAAGACTACACCTACGCCGCCGCCTCCCGCATGCGTAACACCTACATTGCCCCCGGCGACTACTCCCTGGATGAACTGTTCGCTTCCGTAGACAAAGGCATCTACTGCAAAAAGATGGGCGGCGGCAGCGTCGGCCCCACCGGCCAGTTCAACTTTGCCGTGGACGAAGCCTACCTGGTGGAAAACGGCCAGATTACCAAGCCCCTGAAAGGAGCCACCCTGATCGGCGAAGCTACTGAAATCATGCAGAAGATTTCCATGTGCTCCAACGACCTGGGCCTCGCCCCCGGCTTCTGCGGCTCCATCAGCGGCAGCATCTACGTCACTGTGGGGCAGCCCCATTTGAAGGTTGACTCGATTACCGTTGGAGGACGCTAGGAAAGATTGTTAGGGGTGAGGGGTTAAAGGCAATAGGTATCGGGTGTCGGGTATCAGGCACTTAGGACCAAGCTCTCTTCAGAGTTAAGTCCCGGCACCCCAGACCCAATATCCAGGACCCCATACCCGATACCCCCTATCCACCCCCCACCTACCTCACCCACCCCACCTACCTCACCCACCTCACCCACCCCACCTACCTCACCCACCTCACCCACCCCACCTACCTCACCCACCTCACCCACCCCACCTACCTCACCCACCCGCCCACCCTCTTACCCATCCACCACCATGCCTACCGTTCAAGACATTGCCTCCTACGCCGAAACCAGTGCTCAAAAGCTGGGCATTACCAAGTACGACGTGTACGGGTCTAGCGTTGACGAAACCAGCGTTCAGGTCGATAGGGGAGACCCGAAGCAGGTTAAGGCTTCGAATCGCAGCAGTGTAATTGTGCGGGTGTGGAACTCCGATGGCCGAGTGGGGGTGACTTCTACCAGTGACGTGGACCCTGTGGGGATTGACCTGGCCCTGGAAACCGCTAAGGAAGCCAGCGGGTTTGGGGTCACCGAGCACATTCCTGACTTTAGCCCCGAGGCTACCAAACCCACTGCCGATGTTTCGGTGGAAATGATAGAACCGGTGCCGGTAGGAGATTTAATTACCACCCTGGTAGATGTGGAAAAGCGGTTGCTGGAGGCTCATCCCGCGATCGCAAGCGTTCCCTACAATGGCCTGGCGCAACGAGACATCAACCGCTTCTACCTCAACAGCGCCGGTGCCCTGCGGCAGGAAGCCCGTTCCTACGCTTCTCTGTACCTGTACAGCAAAACCGAGGAAGACGGTCGTAAACCCCGCTCTGCCGGTGCCGTGCGCGTTAACCATGGCTTAAAAGTACTGGATGTAGATGGCTGCCTCAAAGAAGCTGCCGAAAAGACCATCAGCCACCTCAACTACGACAAAATTAAGTCTGGCAAGTACCGGGTGGTCTTTTCTGGGGAAGCATTTTTGAGTTTGCTGGGGGCCTTTTCCAACATGTACAACGCCCAGAGCATTTTGGATAAGCGCAGTCTTTCCACGCCAGAATCCCTCGGAACCACCGTGGCATCGCCCCTGCTGTCGGTGATTGACAATGCCCTGCATCCCGAAAACGTCAGCGCCGAAACCTTTGACGGTGAGGGTACTCCGACCCGGCAGGTAGCATTGATCGAGAAGGGGGTGCTGAAGAACTTTCTCCACAGCACCGGTACGGCGAAACGCATGGGAGCCTCCCCCACCGGCCATGCCAGCATTGGGGCCAAGGTCTCTGTCGGCCCCAACTTCTACCAGGTGCTGCCAGGGGAGTCTGCTAAGTCGGAATTCTCCCTGGACACCGCTGAAAACGTCGTGTTCATTGATGATGTGCAGGCGCTCCATGCCGGGGTGAATGCCCTGCAGGGTTCTTTCTCCCTACCCTTTGACGGTTGGTTGGTGAATCAAGGCGAACGGGTCAGTGTGGAATCGGCTACCGTTGCAGGAGACTTCCGCGACCTGCTGAAGGCCATCATCTATGTGGAGCCCGAGGTGGAAATTACCCCCGGCGGAGTATGCCCCCGCATTTGGGTCGAGAACCTTTCTATTACGGGGGATGCCTGAAGCCGTTAAGTAGGCTCTGTGCCCTTTACCGACCCACAGCAGAATGGGCTGTTGCCTGATGGTTGGGTGAGTCTGCTTTGGACAGATGTTCGAGGGCTTCGCCCATGACTACGACTTCCCCAAAGGGAGTTTGAATATACATTTTGTCTCCATCCAGGGTGACGGCGGCATTGTCTAGGGTGTAAAAGAATGTTTTTGGGCTTGCTGCCGTTTTTTCATCAGGGTTAGGGGTACTGAGGGCAGTTGTTTGCTCTGGGGTGCGGGCTTTGGGCAGAGGGGGAGGTGGGGCTGCAACTAACACAGTGGCCTCAGTTTCCTCCTGTTCAAGCCAGACAATTTCATCCTCACCATGATGGATGGCTTCGTACCCGGCAGCGAGAATGTACAGGGTACCCCGGTTCAGCACAATGGTTTCTATGGCACTCCATTGCCCCTCAACCAAAATGCGAATCGATTGGTCTGCCGAGGGTTGGGCAAATCGCTTTTGATCTTGCCACCAGCGTTTCCAGAGATTTCTAGCGGGTTCAGAACGGCTGACAAAACCATAGGGTAGGGGATGATACTCGTAGCGAGAACAGCCCCCGGCAAAGCTCCGGTAACGGGTACCAGATGATGGTCGAGTAAAGCCTGGTGCAAAATCGGAGTGTATTTAGTGCCTAACCGCAGCATGATGTAGGGCGGCAAAGCCCGATCATGGGCAGTCGCTAACAATGCCCCATCTCGGGTAAATAGCTGCCTCTGATTATGATTTATGGGTTCTACCCTAAGATTTTTATTCGCTTCCAGGCAGACATCTCCGGCAACGAAAAAGCGCAGTAACGTCAGGTCATCCATACCAATGGCCAAATAGGAACTCAGGAACTCGAGTTGAGACTTTAAAACACCCGTTTGCGGCACTTTGAGCTGGTGAGACTCAGCCTAGTCCTCACAGGCAAGACTGTTCGAACCTTTGATGCACCTTACTAGCTTTAAAAAACGCCGTACAGGGAGTGTTCGGAATCTTGTGGGATAGGCATCCTGCCTGTCCCAGCTGAGCAGGCGAGACGCCTGCCCTACAAGGCTTGCAGAAAACTTGATTAATCGGCTGATTGGCCCTTACACAAA
>Ga0008838_101254_pt1 | contig 11816 bp, 12 predicted proteins | sample HotLakConUCCSL28_FD_62212 | JGI IMG/M metagenome (GOLD analysis project Ga0008838, IMG submission 62212) | Hypersaline microbial mat communities from Hot Lake, Washington, USA - Hot Lake Consortium UCC-SL28 (Hybrid Assembly) | ecosystem: Environmental > Aquatic > Thermal springs > Hot (42-90C) ...
GTTATGAATGCAATAAGGTCAAGGGCAATAACCCGGTCGCTCAGGCTTGGACCGCGGATTAATCGTACAGTTGCTATGGCAAGAGACAGGCTCAAAATGATCAGAACCCCGTAGCTTACCCACCCTAATATGTCGTTCTCAGCTAGAATCATCCGTCTGTTCTTATGCGGTTAGAATTGCCTGTGGTAAATACTCCAGCGACCGACACCAGGCAATTTAATTATAGAGGTGTTTCAGGTAGATGCGGTAAATGAATCAACGTATTCAGACGAAATCACAATGTCTATTTAGATTTCGTTTTAATATCGGTTCAATATACCAATACCCTAAAGTATCGACAAGAATAACCGTTCTTATTAGCGACCGCGGCGTTCGATTTTAGGCAAATTTACAATTCCCTTTACAATCGAATTATTTGTTATGAAACCGCTTTTCTTGGTTGATGAGGCATAATAATCAGAACAAATAGTGGTAAATTTGGCCTTTTCCAATCCATATATTGTAAAACCATGAGACTTCCGTTTGCATTGGCCCGGCGATTTGTTGCCGGGGAGGTTTTTGAGGAGGCCGTTTCGGCAGTAGCGTCATTGAATAACAAGGGTATAGCCGTCAGCCTGGATTTATTGGGCGAAAATGTCAAAGACCGGAAACTTGCCGATCAGACTGTAGATGATTATATAAATCTGGTCAGGGGTATAGCGGAAAGGAGCCTCAACAGCGGTATATCCATCAAGCTTACCATGTTGGGACTGGATATTGACTACCAGTATACGATTGACAATCTGCACAAATTACTTGAGGTATCGAAAGAACATGATGTATTTGTTCGAATTGATATGGAAGGGAGTCCGTATACCCGGCAGACGGTATCTATTTTCGAGAATGCACTGAAAACCTATGGCAATGATGTTGGACTGGTACTTCAGGCTTATCTGAAACGGACGGCTGAGGATATCAGTAACCTCGCAGCCAGAAATGCTGATATCCGGCTTTGCAAGGGTGCCTACAGTGAGTCGCAGGATATTGCCATCAGGAAGATGCCGGAAATCAGAACCGCATATAAGAAGTACGCTGAAACGTTACTGGAGAAAACGAAGTATCCCAGATTTGCTACCCATGACGATGAACTCATTAATTGGGTCAAGAATTACACGACCGAAAATAACGTAGCCAAGAGTGCCTTCGAATTTCAGATGCTCTACGGCCTTCGCCAGGATACCTGTGAACAACTGGTGCAGGAGGGTTATAACGTCCGCGTGTATGTTCCCTACGGTACCATGTGGGTACCCTATTTTACCCGCAGGTTGAAGGAGCGAAAGGAAAACGTTTTTTTTGTACTGTCTACCATGTTCAAGAAATAGCATAGACTGATCGGTGGGGGCAACATCGTTCTGTTCCATGAATAGCCGTGGTCTGGTTTGTGAAATAGCTTAACATGTTCGCAAAATTCATTGATTGCAAAATGAATAGTTTATAAGACGTAGCCGGCATCACGCGGCACGTAGTACATCGGCAGGGTCCAGTCAGCCGGTGTGTGTTATCAGCATGGACCACCTGCATGTGGCGATCGTATTTAGATATTGACATAAGGGTAAAAAAGGGCGTATATTACCAATCTACATTTCACATGTAGAAACGGTCCGGTAGTTCAGTTGGTTAGAACGCCTGCCTGTCACGCAGGAGGTCGAGGGTTCGAGTCCCTTCCGGATCGCTGTCAAAGCCACCTACCCAAGCGGTATGTGGCTTTTTTTTTGCTTCTCATTGAAAAGCGCAGGCCGACCAACATTTGCCTGAATACAAAATTCCATCAAGTATAATAAAAACAAATAATTATGGAATCACTATACCCGGAATTTGATGTTATTGTTGTAGGGGGTGGACATGCCGGAAGTGAGGCAGCCGGAGCCGCCGCCCAGATGGGCTCCAAAACACTGTTGATCAGTATGAACCTGAACAGCATTGCCCAAATGTCTTGCAATCCTGCGATGGGGGGTGTTGCCAAGGGACAGCTTGTCCGCGAAATTGATGCCCTGGGCGGTCTCTCCGGACTGGTTACCGATTCGTCTGGGGTTCAGTTTCGTATGCTGAACCTTTCAAAGGGACCAGCCATGTGGAGTCCCCGTGCCCAAAGTGATCGGATGCTGTATGCCACCCATATGCGTAACAGCTCGAGAAGAAGGAGCATCTGTACTTTCGACAGGACAACGTAGTAACCATCCTTATAAATGATAGCAAGGAAGCCTATGGTGTAGTTACTCAAACGGGTCAGACAATTTTATCCAAAACAGTCATCGTAACCAGTGGAACCTTTCTTAACGGACTGATTCATATCGGCGAGAAAAATTACGGCGGCGGTCGCTCTGGTGAGCGTGCTTCTAAGGGGATAACCGAATGTTTGGTTGATGAAGGGTTTGAGTTTGGTCGACTAAAAACGGGAACGCCGCCCCGCCTCGACGGACGCAGTGTAAATTATGATAAACTGGAAATCCAGTATGGTGACGAAAAGCCCGTTCCGTTCTCCTTCATGAACGATACGGTTCTTGAAGGAAAAGAGCAGTTAACATGTTGGATTGGGTATACCAATCAGGATGTACATGACATGCTGAAAACAGGCTTTGATCGCAGTCCGATGTTCAACGGCAGTATCAAATCAACCGGACCGCGCTACTGTCCTAGTATAGAAGACAAAATAAATCGTTTCGCAGATCGTGACCGGCATCAGCTATTCCTCGAGCCGGAAGGCTGGAACACCTATGAAATGTACCTAAACGGTTTCTCTACGAGTCTGCCTGAAGATGTGCAGTATAAAGCTTTGCGAACTATCCCCGGCTTTGAAGAAGCTGTTATGCTACGACCTGGCTATGCCATAGAGTATGATTTTTTCCCGCCCCATCAAATTTACCGTTCGATGGAAACCAAAATCATAGCAAATCTATTCTTTGCCGGACAAATAAATGGAACAACCGGGTACGAGGAAGCAGCTTGTCAGGGACTGATGGCCGGAATCAATGCATCCCTCAAAGTGAAAGGGGATGAGCCCCTGATACTAAAACGCAGCGATGCGTATATCGGGGTATTAATCGACGATCTGGTTGGCAAGGGCACTGATGAACCCTACCGTATGTTTACATCCAGAGCCGAGCATCGCATTGTTTTGAGGCAGGATAATGCGGACTTACGACTTACGGAAATTGGCAGAACAATAGGGTTGGTTGATGACGACCGCTATAATCGGTTTCTGACTAAGAAAGAGCACGTTGATGCGCTGCATTCCCTGGTCTCAGACTATTCCGTCCGTGCCGACAAGCTCAATAGTTATCTCGAATCTGTCGGAACAAGTCCGCTTAAACAAACTGTGAAACTCATTAGTGTTGTAACCCGACCTCAGGTTTCCCTCGAGGGTATTATTGAATCGGATAATGATCTCAAAGAAAGTGTCTCGGCTATAACGAGTGATCCAAAGGTTATAGAACAAGTTGAAATACAACTTAAGTATGCCGGCTATATTGAGAAGGAGAACGAGATGGTTCTCGAAATGAATAGACAGGAGAACATGGTAATTCCGAAGAAAATCAACTATGGCTCTATAAAGAGTCTGTCAGCTGAAGGAGTTTCCAAGCTTGAGAAGGTAAGACCCGAAACTATCGGACAAGCCAGTCGGATCAGCGGTGTAACGCCGAGCGATGTAGCGGTGCTTATGGTGTATCTGAAAAATTAATTTGTAATTTTTGAAGCGTGTGCCAGTTTCTGTAAATCAAATTGAAGAGCTGGCATACACCAATGTTTCACGTGAAACATGAGAACTTTTGCCGAAATGAACTTCAGTTTAAGTGCGGTGATTCATGTTTTCTGAAGTCGCCTCGCGCCATTATTTGTTGTAGGTGCTTTACTGCTTTGGCGGCAATCCAATTATGAACTGCGAATTCAGAGTGTGTATACCGTTGGGTGCCAGTGAAAATATTGCGTTGAATCAGGTATTATGTATTGGAATGAATATTTGTTTACAAAAGAGGTTGGCGGACGGAATCAGTATAATTGTTGGGAGTTTGAATATTCGGTAAATAAGGTGAAGTGCTAAAAAGTTTTATGTTCAATGAATAAATCGATAGCGATACAGAGCTCGGAGGTTTCACGTGAAACATTGGATATAATTCACGCACTGATCCTTGAGCATGAAACTAAAATCAACTGCTATGCAGAAAGGTTGAAATGGTGGAATGCCAGGATAAACCTGTTAAGCAGAAATGTAGGGTTGGATGAAATCCATCAGCACATACGGCATTCTTTGTACCTCCATACCTATCTGAAATTCGAGAAAAACGTGGTAGATGCGGGTAGTGGGGGAGGGTTGCCGGGAATACCCATTGCCATGGCCGACGAAAATAAATCGGTTACCCTGGTAGATATAGTGGGAAAAAAAATGCTGGCCTGCGAATCGATGGCCATACAGTGCGGATTAAAGAATGTTCGGACAGTGAAACAATCAATTGGAGACTATGAACCGGTTCCGGATAGTGTATTGGTTTCAAAGCACGCCTTTAAAATTCCCGAACTGTTAAAAATGATTGAGGGTAAGTCGTACAGTAAAATTATCATGCTAAAGGGCGACGATTACCGTGAAGAATTGAAAACTTGCGGTACGGATCTTCACGTGGATGTGCATACTATCGACGCCATAGAGCCAGCCCCATTTTTTAAAGGGAAGTGTATTGTAACGATAAAGTTGAACAGCGCATGAAAAGTCAGGAACGCAGGATGAAGATCCTTCTTTTGCTGCAGTCAAGGACCAGAAACATTACCATTGACTATCTGGCTGAATATTTTGACGTAAGCAGGAGGACCATATTCAGAGACCTTCGGTTACTCCAGAACACCGAAGTTCCACTCACCTACGAGGAGGGAATCGGTTATGGTATTATGAAGGGTTACAATATACCTCCATTGATGTTCAATCCAAGAGAGGTAGCAACGGTTATGGTGGGTTTGAACTTCGTAAAAAGCCAGATTGACAAGGAAATGGTAGACGATGCCAGAGCGGTAGAATTGAAGATAAAATCCGTTGTGCCAGTTGAAATTAAACAACTGATGGATGTGCTCAGCGAAAAGGTAATCCTTGATCCCTACACGCGTTCTATAGCAGTAAGCAAATCATCCGGGAACTGGTATACACTGGCCAATGCCATAGCGCAGCATAAAACAGTGACATTTACGTACGAAAACAAAGAACGAATACTCAAGCCCCTGATTGTGGTGTACTATTCGGATCACTGGAATGTAATTGGATATTCCGGCAAAGACGATGCTGTACGCAGTTTCAGGCTGGAAAAGATAGTCGACTTGGAAATACCGCTGGGACCAGGATTAAGTCTAGAAAAAACATATACTAACGACGAATTGATATACCGCAATGACAGCGTAGGAACGCAAATAAAACTTCATCTTGCGGCAGAAAAATGGAATGAATTCCGGAAGAGCTGTCCTGCTATTATATTGAGCCACAATACGATAGACAATAGAATAGTAGTTACGATGGAGTTTGATAACCTGGACTACCTGAATGAGTGGCTCCTTCGGTTTGGAACGGCCATAGAAATCACAGAACCAGAAGATCTGAAAGACATGCGAAATCGTTTACTCGAAAAAATGAGAGCTTAATTATAGGGATTGGTTAAGAACCCCTAGCTCAGGTCATTAGTAATTCAAGCGTAAACGTAAAAAACGACCGTATCATACAAGAAAAAAAGCCGGACTGTAACACAGTCCGGCTTTTTTTAACATCGGAATAGCGAGAGGAGGGTTACTCCTCACCAAGATCCAGCTGGCTTTGTTCCCCGCCGGAACCGCTATCGGGTTCAATCGGATTGTTAGGATTGTTGTCGAGCTGCTCGAGGGTTTCATCCTCGTCATCCTCTTTAACAACTCGGGTAACTCCGCCAATCTTGTCGTCACTCGTAAGTCGAATGATACGTACACCTTGCGTATTTCGACCCATAGACCGGATATCCTTACAGTGCATTCGGATAATCTTACCTTTCTTCGTAATGACCATAAGATCATCGTGGTCAGAAACCTCTTTAAGCGCAATCAAATTGCCGGTTTTGGAGGTAATCTTCATCGTAATTACACCTTTTCCGCCACGCGATTGCTCCCGGTAATCCTGTACCTGTGAACGTTTTCCGTATCCATTTTCAGAAATAGCCAGAACCGTTGCTTCATGAATATTCTTCACAACAACCATATCAACCATTTCGTCATCGGAGCTTTCATCCAGGTTAATACCACGCACTCCACGGGTGTTACGACCCATATCGCGAACGTCAGATTCCTGGAAACGAATCGCACGACCATTTTTGGCTCCCAGAATGATGGTACTGGTACCATCAGTGAGTCGGGCTTCAAGCAAATGATCGCCATCGTCAATGTTGATGGCAATTATACCATCTCTGCGAGGTCTGCTGTATGCTTCCAGGCTGGTTTTCTTAACGATACCTTTTTTGGTACCCATCATGATGAAGTGGTTCTTGATATAGGCTTCATCTTCAAGTGTTTTAACCGGTACAAAGGTTTTCACATGGTCATCTTTGTCAATCTGAATCAAATTAACAATAGCCCTGCCTCTGCTAAGTCGGGTACCTTCCGGTATTTCATAGACCTTGAGCCAGTAACATTTACCTTTTTCAGTGAAGAAAAGGATGTAGTTGTGGTTGGTAGCAACAAAGAGGTGTTCAATATATTCCTCATCTTTGGTTGTAGCACCACGTGAGCCCGTTCCCCCTCGTTTTTGTCTTCGATAGCCGCTGACTGGTGTTCGCTTGATATAGCCGGTGTTGGAAATGGTAACCACCACATCCTCATCGGCAATCATATCTTCAATACTGAAATCCTCGGCTGAATAAACAATCTGTGTACGACGTTTATCACCGTAGCGGTCACGAAGATCAATCAGCTCCTCTTTGATAATAAGCAATTGCGCATCGCGACTACCCAAAATGCGACGATACTCCGCAATCTGATCAAGAATATCACGGTATTCAAGGTCTATTTTGTCACGCTCCAGTGCTGTAAGCTTCTGCAGACGCATATCCAGGATGGCTTTAGCCTGAATATCGGTCAGACCATATTTCCGACGGAGTGAATCATTGGCTTCAGGAACGTTTTTGGATGCACGAATGGTCTTGATGACCTCATCCAGATTATCAATCGCAATTTTGAGTCCCTCCAGGATATGGGCACGTGCCTCAGCCTGGTCCAGATCATAAAGTGTTCTCCGGATGATGACCTCGATGCGGTGATCTACGAAGTGCTTGATCAACTCTTTGATATGCATGACCTTAGGTCGACCTTTAACCAGGGCCAGGTTAATGATGCCAAAGGTGGTCTGCATTTGCGTGTACTTGTAAAGCTGATTCAGAACAACGCTCGGTACAGCACCGCGCTTCAGAATAATTACAAGCCGCATGCCTTCCCGGTCAGACTCATCGCGAACATCAGCAATCTCCGTAAGCTTTTCCTGCTGAATGAGTTCTGCAATTTTGACAATAAGCATGGCCTTGTTGACCTGATAAGGAAGCTCCGTGACAACAATCTGTTCGCGGTTTCCACGCAGTTCTTCAACGGAAGCCAGCGCACGAAGTGTTACTTTACCACGACCGGTTGTATACGCGTCTTTTACGCCTTCATAACCGTAGATAATTCCGCCGGTTGGAAAGTCGGGAGCAGTGATATACTTCATCAGCTCCGGTATTTCAATATCATTATCGTCGATGTAGGCATTGATTCCGTTAACAACCTCCACCAGGTTGTGCGGTGCCATATTGGTAGCCATACCCACGGCTATACCCGAAGAGCCGTTAATCAGCAGATTAGGAACCATAGCCGGCAATACCGTCGGCTCCGTCAGCGTATCGTCAAAGTTAGGCTGAAAATCTACCGTGTTTTTGTTCAGATCGGATAACAGCTCCTCTGAAATACGTTTCATGCGGACTTCTGTGTAACGCATTGCCGCTGCAGAATCCCCATCCACCGATCCAAAGTTTCCCTGTCCGTCAACCAGGGGATACCGAAGTGAAAATTCCTGCACCATTCTCACAATGGTATCATACACTGCAGTATCGCCGTGCGGGTGGTATTTGCCAAGGACTTCACCGACAATACGCGCACTCTTCTTGTAGGGTCGGTTGTGAAGCATGCCCAGTTCGCTCATGCCAAAGAGGGCACGACGGTGAACGGGTTTCAGGCCATCCCGAACGTCCGGCAGGGCTCGCGAAACGATAACAGACATCGAATAATCGATGTACGATGACTGCATTTCGCTTTCAATCGTAATAGGTATAATCTTGTCAGACATGTAAAATCCAGTGTGAGTTAAATGTCAAGTTTGGCGTATTTAGCATTACGCTCAATAAATTCACGTCGTGGTTCAACTGCATCGCCCATTAAAATGGAGAAAAGGCGGTCGGCCGCCGTGGCGCTTTCAATGGTAACTTGCTGCAGGGTTCGGGTTTCGGGATCCATCGTAGTTTCCCAAAGCTGCTCCGGATTCATCTCACCGAGTCCTTTATACCGGGAGAGGTCGATTTTCCGGGTCGTATTTTTCTTCAACCTGCGAAGAATGGCATCTCGGGTGTCATCGTCCCATGCATACTCGATATTGTTACCCTGTGTGATTTTATACAGGGGTGGTGTGGCAATGTAAATGTATCCGTTTTCAATAAGCTGGGGCATATACCGGAAGAAAAACGTAAGCAGCAGGGTTCGGATGTGCGATCCGTCAACGTCTGCATCGGTCATAATAATGATCTTATGATAGCGGAGCTTGGTTACGTCAAAATCTTCATCGTTGCCTACACCAACGCCCAGGGCCGTAATAATGGTGCGGATTTCGTTATTCTCGAGGATTTTGTTGATACGTGCTTTTTCCACATTCAGGATTTTTCCACGCAGCGGGAGGATAGCCTGAAAACTTCGGTTTCGACCCGATTTGGCGGACCCCCCGGCAGAATCGCCCTCCACCAGATAAATCTCCGTGTGTTCCGGATCATTGATGGAGCAGTCGGCCAGCTTTCCGGGTAGTCCGCCCGAGGTCAGTGCACCTTTACGCTGAACCAGCTGACGGGCTTTACGGGCAGCCTCGCGTGCTTCTGCAGACAGGACTACTTTGTCAAGAATACCCTTGGCAATTTTGGGATTTTGTTCCAGGAACTCATTCAGTTTTTCATAGATGGCAATTTCAATCTGACTTTGAACTTCAGAGTTGCCCAATTTGGTTTTGGTCTGACCTTCAAATTGCGGTTCTGCAACTTTGATGGAGATAACGGCTGTGAGGCCTTCCCGGAAGTCTTCACCGGAAATGGTCAGCTTGCCTTTAATAATGTTGTTTCGTTCACCGTAATTTTTCAACGACCGGGTTAAGGCTCTGCGGAAACCGGACACATGGGTGCCCCCTTCGTGGGTGTTGATGTTATTTACATAGGAGTGCACATTTTCCGAATACGAGCGGTTGTACTGTATGGCAATGGCCATAGGCAGGTCGGCATCGTCATCGGTATAGATGTGGATGGGGTCTGGCATGAGGGGCTCACGGTTTTCATCCAGATATCGAACAAAGTCTTTGACTCCGCCGTCATAGTGGAATACCTCGCGCAGTTCCTCTTCATCCCGCAGATCTACTACTTCTATGGTAATTTCGGGATTCAGGAAGGCCAGTTCCCGCATGCGGTTTGCGATGAGATCAAATTTGAACTCCACCGTTTGGGTAAAAATGGTTGTATCAGGGCTGAACGTGATTATGGTTCCCGTCCGGTCTGTATCACCGACCATCTGGAGCTGTTCAATGGTATGACCGCGTTCGAAGGCCATGATATGAATTTTACCGTCGCGGTGAATTTCAACGTCAAACCGGGTTGAAAGGGCGTTCACACAGGATACCCCTACACCGTGGAGCCCACCGGAAACCTTGTAGGTGTCTTTGTCGAACTTGCCACCGGCGTGCAGTTTGGTAAGAACGAGTTCAACGGCAGGAATGCCTTCTTTTTCGTGGATGTCAACGGGAATACCCCTGCCGTTATCTTCCACACGCAGGGAGCCGTCGGCATTGATGGTAACGGTGACATAATCGCAATAGCCGGCCAGGGCTTCATCGATAGAATTGTCTACAACTTCGTTGATAAGGTGGTGTAAACCGCGCTGGCCGGTGTCACCAATGTACATGGAAGGTCGCTTTCGTACGGCTTCCAACCCTTCAAGTACCTGAATATTCGACGCTTTATATTCGGCCGGTTTCTGATTTAACATAGATAATAGGGTTGACTAGTAGTTCAGATTTGCTCGTAAACGCACCTCTTGCTTTCGTAAACAATCCAAATTCACCAAAGGGAGGTTGTGATGTGCCTTGAGCTGATTTGCAGGCAGACAGGGGAAAATAACAGTATTTGTGGTAATTAGCAGATTATTCTTCAAAAAAAGGGAGCTGCGGCGGTGTGGATAACATGTATAAAATTTTGTGTAAATAGCTGATTAGCCGTATATTTGAAGTCTTTCGTAAAACACATACAATTTACAACCGAACACAATGGCACGCAGAGACGATTTAACGGGAGCCAAGGCGTTGAACGGCTACCGATCTTCACATGCTAACAACAAGACGAAGCATCGTTTTCACCTGAATCTTCAGAAGAAGCGTTTTTATATTCCTGAAGAAGACCGGTGGGTGACGCTCAAGGTAACGGCCAAGACGCTTCGCACGATTAACAAGAATGGTATTTCTGCGGTTATTAAGGAAGCAGAAGCTGCCGGAACGATCAGAAAAGGAGTAATCTGATATGGCAAAGGCTAAAGGCGTCCGCATTCAGGTTATCCTGGAGTGCACCGAAAAACCGGGTACATCCCGCTATGTAACGATGAAGAATCGTAGAAACACCACCAGCCGGTTAGAGCTTCGCAAGTACAATCCGGTACTTCGCAAGCATACGGTTCACAAAGAAATTAAATAAAGCAGGTTAAATCATGGCTAAGAAGCAGACATTTGGTGATAAAGTACTTGCCGCCAAGCTGGCTCAGCGAAAAATGGCAAAAGTGATTGTCTCGGAGAAGTCGCCCAAAGGTACCATTACCTACCGTGAGGCTACTATTGACGTTGACAAAGTGAACGATTTTATCAGCGCCAATAAATAAACCGTGCGCTCTGACATATCGCTTTGCGTAGCGTAATTTGTTATGTAGAAGGTCGCACTTGGTGCGACCTTTTTTTTTGCCCTCAACCCGGAAGTTCAACACGTTAAAAAATCTGATTATGAGTACATACCAACAAGTTCTGAACGACCTCACCAGCGCAATGAAGTCGCGCGATGCCGATAAAGCCACCGTACTGCGATCCCTGAAGGCAAATTTTCAGGAAAAGGAAATCAGCATGCGAACCGGCGGTGGTGCCGTTGAACTCAAGGAAGAAGAGGTGGTTCAGGTGCTTATGAAAGCGGCAAAACAGCGTCGCGACTCCCTCGATCAATATGAAAAGGCCGGCAGGGAAGACCTCGCAGCTACCGAACGCTATGAACTGCAGATCATTGAGTCGTACTTGCCTAAAATGATGGATGAAAACGAAATTAAAGATCTTGTGCAACAAACGGCGGTCTCGGTAGGTGCTTCATCGCCTTCCGATATGGGTAAATTGATGGGTGCACTCATGCCAAAAGTAAAAGGTAAGGCCGATGGCGCCCTTGTAAATCGTATTGTTCGTGAATTTTTGTCCTGATAATTTACAGCAGGATAAATCATACCGATAAACTGATATCGAAAAGAAGAATCCTTCCGTTTTACCC
>Ga0008838_101304_pt1 | contig 11269 bp, 8 predicted proteins | sample HotLakConUCCSL28_FD_62212 | JGI IMG/M metagenome (GOLD analysis project Ga0008838, IMG submission 62212) | Hypersaline microbial mat communities from Hot Lake, Washington, USA - Hot Lake Consortium UCC-SL28 (Hybrid Assembly) | ecosystem: Environmental > Aquatic > Thermal springs > Hot (42-90C) ...
CCACCCTCGGAGTACGGCTCGGCGCCGACGTCCCCATTTTCGTTCATGGCAGAACAGCACTGGCTGAGGGCATCGGCGACCAGCTTGAATTCACAGACCTTCAGCCGGATATGCACATCGTTACCGTTTACCCGGGCTTTGAAAGCAGCACCGCCGAGGCCTACCGGTTCTGTCAACCCTATCAGGATGCGTCGCTGGATGTGCGCCGCGTACTGACCGAGTACCCCGCCGAGGAATGGAGTACCTTCCTGGTGAATGACCTGGAACCACCCGTTATCGAAATTCATCCCTTTACCGGGATGCTCAAAGACCAGATGTATGAAATGGGCGCCCTGTACGCGGCCATGAGCGGAAGCGGGTCGTCCGTTTACGGACTGTTCAACCACGAATTTGTCGCTGTCGAAGCCTTTGAATACCTCAAACAGGAAGGATATCAGGCCAACCTCACCGGTCCGATGTTTCAGCCCGACCGTCGGATTCTGCGCAAAAGCTAACGGTTTTTTCGTATTTTACTGAAAACGTAAGCGCTTACATTCACGTAAGTCATTTATTATTAAATAATTAAAAATTTGTATGGGAAAGGTTTCAAAGCTTGAGCCTCGTAAGGGAATGGATATAGCATCCATCAAGGAAGGGATTTTAGAGCACCTGCGATACACGCTGGCCAAAGATGAACATTCAAAAACGCAGTGGGACCAGTACCGAAGTGTGGTACTGACTATTCTGGACCGCCTGCACGACCGCTGGCTGGACACGCAGCAAAAATATTATGAACACGACGAAAAGAGAGTCTACTACATATCGATGGAGTTTCTGATTGGTCGCATGCTGGACAATGCGCTGATCAACCTTGGAATTCAGGACGAGGTACGGCAGGTATTGGCCGAGGTGGGCATCGACTATGACGAGCTTCGTGAAGTAGAAACCGACGCCGCACTGGGTAACGGCGGTCTGGGTCGGCTGGCAGCCTGTTTTCTGGACTCCATGGCAACCCTGGGTATACCCGGATATGGCTACGGAATCCGCTACGATTATGGAATATTCCTCCAGAAAGTAATTGACGGATATCAGGTTGAACGACCTGACACCTGGCTGCGATTCGGTAATCCCTGGGATGTAGTCCGCCCTCACACCATGTATCCGGTGCACTTCTACGGACAGTCCGTTCCGTACCATGATGAAAACGGCAACCTTCGTTTCCGCCTGGAAAACACCCAGAAAGTCATGGCCGTGGCCTACGATATGCCGGTGCCGGGTTTCAAAAACGACGTGGTAAACAACCTCCGGTTATGGAAGGCTGCATCGCCGAAATCCCTGGATCTGAGCAGCTTCAATCAGGGCGAGTATATCAACGCTGTGCGCGATATGCAGCTGCACGAAAATATTTCGCGGGTACTCTATCCGAATGACAAAGTATTTGTAGGACAAGAGCTTCGTCTTAAGCAGGAATACTTTTTGGTAACATCCTCCCTGCAAGACATCATCCGTCGTTACAAGAAAAATCACACGGACATGTCGCGTTTCCACGAGAAAGTGGCCATTCAGTGTAATGACACCCACCCCAATCTGGCGGTGCCGGAGCTGATGCGCATACTGATGGATGAAGAGGGGCTCGACTGGGATACAGCCTGGAACGTGACAACACAAACCATCGCCTACACCAACCACACGATTCTGCCTGAGGCACTGGAACGCTGGCCGGTCACCCTGCTCAGAAATATGCTGCCTCGACATCTGCAGATCATCTATGAAATTAACCGACGATTCCTGGATGAGGTTCACGAAACCTTCGGTGACGATGTAAACCGCGTGCGCAGAATGAGCATTATTTCAGAAGGCGAACAACCCTCGGTACAGATGGCCAACCTCGGCATTGTGGGATCGCATAAGGTTAACGGCGTGGCGGCGCTCCACTCCTCGCTGATTACCAAAACCATTTTCCGCGATTTCTACGAAATGATGCCGGAGAAATTCACCAATAAAACCAACGGGATCACACCCCGTCGATGGTTGCGGCAATGTAATCCGAAGCTGGCCGATGCTATTACCGACAAAATTGGTGAGAGTTGGGTAACCAAACTCAGTGAGCTGAAAAACATTGACAAGCTGGCTACCAATAAAACCTTTGTCAAAAAGTTTGCGGCTATCAAGCGGGAAAACAAGCTGCAACTGGCGGAATACATCAAAAAAGAAATGGATGTGGATATCAATCCGGACTCCATCTTTGATGTGCAGATCAAACGAATCCATGAGTACAAACGACAGCTGCTGCTGGCGATGCATACCATCGCACTGTACAACCGGATCAAAGCCAATCCTGACGCTCCCTTCACACCGCGGACGGTCATCTTTGCCGGAAAGGCTGCTCCGGGTTACGCCATGGCCAAACTGTTTATCAAATTCATAAACAGCGCCGCAGAGGTGATCAATAACGATCCCGAGGTGGGTGATAAACTGAAAATGGTATTTCTGCCGAACTACAGCGTATCCCTCGCCGAGAAAATCATCCCGGCAGCCGACTTGTCGGAACAGATTTCTACCGCCGGAATGGAAGCTTCCGGTACCGGAAATATGAAGTTCGCCCTGAATGGTGCCATTACCATTGGCACACTGGATGGCGCCAACGTAGAAATCCGGGAGGAAGTTGGTGATGAGAATATCTTCATCTTCGGTCTGAAGGTGGAAGAAATTGATGAAATCCGTCAGCGTGGCTACAACCCGTGGGATCACTATCATGCCAGTGCGGAGCTGCGTCAGATAGTTGACCAGATTCGGGATGGATTCTTCTCACCGGGCCAATCCAATCTTTTCGCACCCATCTACAATACATTGCTCGATGGGGGCGACTACTACATGCTCATGGCCGACTATGATGCTTATGCTCAATCGCAAAAAGCGGTAGAAGCACTGTACCGTAATCAGGACGCCTGGTTCAAAATGGCCATTCACAATGTGGCACGTATCGGGAAATTTTCCTCCGATCGCACCATATCCGATTACGCCAGTGAAATCTGGGGAATCAAAGGGTTCAGACACTCCTGAATTACCCGCGACCTGCGTAAACAGGTTTGAAATAACACCTCTAATCAGGTTCTAAATTCGATAAAGCCGTCCTCTTCGGAGGTCGGCTTTTTTTTGCCCGCGCGATTGGTGTTTACATCATTTTCCAACGCTTTACCATGCAAAGTTATAGATTACAATTGCGTATTATGGGCGCTAAACCTGACTTTAAATACCTGTTTTCACTTTGGTTTCGCCAGCATCGTCCACAGAACGCCTGTGCCGAATCTGCGGTTAGGTGATTTGTCGGAAACATTGGAATTGCCATTCCTGATAAACCAGACCTGATAATCCCGGCCCGGTTTCATTGTGAAAGGACTGGTACTCAGAATGCAATTACACACACAACATACTGTGCTACATTAAATTACAATAAAGCCTTATGAAAAAGTCGTACCTGTTACTTACCCTCATCCTCAGCGTCGGAACCCTATCGTGTGCTGAGGCTACACACTCTGAAACCAACCCAGCTGCAACACCGCCGGTTGAGCCGGGTCACTACTTTGCCGTTCCGGTCAATGCGGGTGAAATTATCGAAACTGAGGCCATGAATGTCCGCCTCGACGAGGTCGTCAGCGGCCTGGGGATTATCTGGGGTATGGCTTTTCTTCCGGACGGGTCCGTTTTACTGACCGAACGGGCAGGAAACCTTCGGCTGGTTCGTGACGGACAGGTTCAACCGGAGCCTGTTGCCGGATTACCCGAAATTTATGCCGTCAACCAGGGCGGATTACTGGATGTGGTCGTTCATCCGGACTACGAAGACAACGGCTGGATCTACCTGAGTTACTCCGCCCGCACTGCCGATGGACAAGGCTATGTAGAGGTCATGCGTGCCCGGCTTGACGCCGAAGGCAGCACCTTAACCGATCAGGAAATCCTTTTTCAGGAAGAGCCCGCTTCAAACGCCCGGCATCACTTCGGCAACCGCATCGTGTTTGACAACAACGGTTATATGTTCTTCACCATCGGCGACCGTGGTGTGATGAATACAGCCCAGCAGCTGGATCATTACGGCGGCAAAGTATACCGGCTCCACGATGATGGTCGTATACCCGAAGACAATCCGTTTGTGGGTAACGATGAAGCTTTCGATGAAATTTTCACCTATGGCAACCGTAATCCGCAAGGTATGATACTGCACCCCAAAACCGGAGAACTCTGGAGCCACGAACACGGTCCGCGCGGAGGGGATGAGCTGAATATCATGCGAGCCGGTCTGAACTACGGCTGGCCTGAAATTACCTATGGAATTAACTACAACGGTACCATCATAACCGAAGATACAGCACGGGTGGGCATGGAACAGCCCCTGCATTACTGGACGCCTTCTATCGGTCCATCGGGTATGGCTTATATCACCGGCGACCGGTATCCGGAGTGGGAAGACAACCTGTTTATCGGGTCACTGAGTTTTCAGTACCTGCATCGTTCCGCCCTTGACGGTGAGCGCGTAGTACATGAAGAGCGCCTTTTTGAAGCAATTGGTCGGGTCCGCGATGTCCGGCAGGCTCCGGATGGATACATCTATTTCTCAACCGACAACGGAAGCGTTTACCGGATTTTGCCGGAGTAGTTGGATGGATATGCTTCGCTTGCCCCTAATTGAGTACAAAACGGAAGGTAATCACGCCAAACTGGCTCTCCTGGGGCATACTGTCAGGCAGTCTGGAAAACCTCCACCCCCGCAGCGTTCGTACCACTTCTGCCTCCAATTCCGGATTCATCCGGCGAAGGGGCTGAATCATGCCAACGGAGCCGTCTGGTCGCACTTCAAAGCGAATTGTAATCACGGCTTCCACTTCAACTGTGTAACTGGGTAACGGCTGAACGAGAGGTGAACGTTGAACATCGCCCTCCCACTCCAGCTGATAAGGAGCCGAACGCACCGGGTCCAGTCCTGTTCCCTGGTCGGCATCTACCCGACCGCGTATACCGCGGATATCACCGCTGGTTTCCTCCCCTTCCTGCTCGGTTTCATCGGGTTCGGCCTGCTGCCTGACCGGTGGGGTTTCCGGACTGATAATTTCTTCCTGGGTGACCGTAGGGTCTACAATCTCGGTATCCGGGGTGGTGACTACTTCCTCCCGGACCTCTTCTTCCTGCTCAGGCAGGTTTACTTCCTTGGCATCCTCCTGTTGCTGCTGTTCCGGCTGCTCGGTGGGGTCAGGTTCCGGATCGGGTTCGGGAGTTTCCTCGCGGGACGGATTAGGTCGGGTGGCTACATTTGGGTTGCGCTCTTCATTGAACTGTGCTACCGTTCCGTCACTGAACTCACCCAGGGTTACCTCAATAAATGCCGACCGCTCATCGTCCACATTGCCGGCATAAATCAGCAACGTAAGGATGATGATGACCACATTTACCAACGAGGTAAATACGAGGCCGAAGCGTTCTTCATCTGTGAGTTTTGTTTTCATACACTTATTGAGACCCCATCTCCGTTGCCATCATGATGTTCAGGTTCAACGCTTTGGCAATGTTCATCACACGGACCGCATCGTCAACTTTGGCGTCTTTATCGGCGCGGAGTACCAATGTGGACTGAGGGTTATCGCGGTATTCTTCGCGAATTTTGGTGGATAACTGGGCCCGCGGTGTAAGGTCGCCGGCCACGTAGTACGTACCCTCGGCCGTCACCGTAACGCTGATATGACGGCGCTCGGTGGTGGTCTGTGAATCGGCCTGGGGTACGTTGACCCGTATGGCGAAGTTCGTCACAAAGGACGAGGTAAGCAGAAAGAAAATCAGCAGCAGCAGCACGATGTCAGTCAGTGACGACTGCGTAAACAGCGCTAAAGGCTTTCGCTTTTCCTGATCGTCACGGAAGTTCATGGTTTGGGTTCTGAGGGTTTACGGGCGGCGGGCTTCTGCAGTAACTCCATAAATTCCGTGGAGGAGACCTCCAGTCCGAAAATCATGCGGTTGATCTTGTTAAGCAGATAGTTATAAAACCCGAAGGCGATAATCCCGACAAAAAGACCGAAGGCTGTGGTAATCAATGCTTCCCAGATACCACCGGCCAATACGCTCGGGTTCACATTTCCCTGAAGATTCTGAATTTGCATAAAGGCTGATATCATGCCGGTTACCGTACCCAAAAACCCGAGCAAAGGCGCAACACCCGCCACGGTTGCCAGCCAGTCCATGCGATTTTCGAGCCGGTAGGTTTCTTTTTTGCCGGCGTTTTTTATGGCTTCTTCGATATCGGTTAATGGCCTGCCCAGCCGACTTATACCCTGCTTGAGAATGCGTGACAGGGGTTTGTCCATCTGGTCGCAGTAGAGCATGGCCTGACGCGTCTCACCCTGCCGGAGCATGGCTTCAACATTGCCCAGAAACTCATCATTGTTGATGCGGGCGTTGTTTAAAAATCGCCATCGTTCAGCAATTACATAAATGGCCAGAATCCATAACAACGCGATGGGTATCATGACCACACCACCCTCAATCAGGATTTCAAACAGGCGTATGGTGGTTTCCGGGTCGTCGGCAAACTGGGTGGTGTCAGCTTGTGCGATTCCACTTTGAAGTAGTAGCAAAACGGGTAGATTCATAAAATCGCTGTAATTGGGGTTCCTGAAGGATGGATACGTTGGTTTGGTATAGCGATGAGCTAGTTATCAGTTAATTCTGGCGGGGAAATTTCGACTGCGATAGGGTTCCGGCAGTTCGCTTACACGCTCACGGGCTTCGGCATAGGTTTCAAACTGACCGATTCCTACCCGGTAGGTAATCCGGCCGTTTACGGTAGCTTCCACAACTACACAACGCAGTCGAAGCCGGGCTATTTCATCGCACTGAGCATTACCGTCAATTCGGTTGGGAAGCGAGTGTACTACGATGGAGAAAACACGGCCATTCATGGGCTGGGCGGTTCCACGCAAACCGAACGGGGAAACCTCACCCTGCTGATCGGAAAGATTGTCATCAGAATCAACCGGCGATCCCACCGGCCGGGGTTGCTGCCAGTCGGTAACATCGGCGGCGGCCGGATTGGTTTCTGCCTGACCCAGTGCATTATCTTCGGCAACATCCCCGGTTGTTGATACTGCGCCTGTATTTTGCTCCGTTGAGGATGTAATGTCGCCTGAAACGCCTGTTCCAGCCTGCATAGCAGCACCGTCTTGATCCGGGTTTTCCGCGGACACCTGCATCGGCTCACCTTCATCCTGTTCCCCGGCCGACTCCGATTCCGCAGCTCCGTCATTTACAGCCGTTTCATTTTGTCGGGCAGGTGGTGTAGTGACCGCAACCGGTGCCGATGCCGCGACATCTGCACCAGAATCGCGCAGGAAAAACCACCAGACTCCGAATATAACAGCAACCAGTGCCACAGCAGCGGCTATAAGCGTTGTTGAAGACTGTCCGTTTTTGCGATCACCCGGAAGCGGTCTGGTTTTGGCCGGTGCACTGCTTTCCTCACCTTCCTGACCGCCGGATGCAGCTTTCACACCGGATTCGGCACCCGGTGTCCGTTTTCCGGCAATATTACCCACTTTAATTACCGGCTCCGGCTTTGATACGGTTTTGGAAGCCGCTGCATCTGCAAGTGTTTCTTCCTCGTCCAAACCTGCAGAACCAATCAGGTCATCGGAATCGTCCAAATTGGCTGGGTTTTCGCTACCGAGTATATCATCCAGATCACTCAAATCCGACCCGGAAAGGTCGCCGGTAAGTGGTCCCTTTCGGGTCGAATCATCCTCCCGGCCGGCATCATCAGACCCGGGGGCTGAAGGAATCGCATCGGCTGCCTCGTCCGCTGCGGTATCCTGAACGGCCTCTATGTTCTCATCACCGGATTCAAGTACACCGGCTTCCTCATCAAACTCAAACACAATTCCCTTTTTGACGGGACCGGGGGAGTCCGTCACGGCAGAATCAGAAAGACCTTCCGGCTCATCAGCCTGGTCAGAAGAAGTCAATCCGGTATCTCCGCTCTCAGCAGCTGTATCCGTTTCAAATGGATCTATTTCATCAACCGAATCGGTGCCATCCGTCTGCGCGACCTTAGTCTGAGTCCTCTCTTCGTCTTCATCAGCTCCGCTCAGCAGAACCGACGGCGTTGCGGCTTCCTCATCCGGCAACCCGAAAGGATCTTCCTCGCCGGCTACCTCTTCGTCTACAATGAGGGTATCCGTCTTTCGGGTTGGCCTTGAAGGCTTTTCAACGGGCTCATCGTCTACAACCGATTTTGCTTCATTTACATCGATGGGGACCATTCCCTCATAGTTGTAGTTTATTTCGGCGGCAAGGCGGGAATCCGGCTCAAAGAGCAGTTCGGGACCATCTTTGAGAAAGGTTCCGAAGCCTGTGATGGTATAAGAGCGGCCCTCTTCAACGGTATTGATAATTTCGGATATGAGTCCGTTCAGGTGGATGGAGGTGATTTTTTCGTCCTGCCCGATTTCAGCAGCCAGCAGACTCAGAAATTTTTTGTGTGTGTTTTTCATGCGCTTTCCCCGGCCTGCTTGAATACAATCACATCTTTTGGAGGCGTAACCACAGGTGTTCCGTCTTCGGTGCGGGATGTAGCCTGCCTGATATGTTTGAGACTGAATGTACCCAGTCCATCCAGGGAAACGGGGTTGTTCTGGATTATCTGTTCACGGATGACTGCAGTGAATGCTTTTTCGAAGACCCTGTCCATAGTTATAGCTTTATCATAATGCCGCCAAATACCTGAGCCGGCAGTTCATCATAGCCTGTCCAGGTTGCGTACGACTGGTTTAACATGTTGGTAATTTTGATGTAAGCTCCGATGTCTTTGGAGGCCCATACATCGGCTTTTACGCCCAGAAGCAGGTAACCATTTTCTGAACGTCCCGGAGCTACACGACGTGAACCGGTGTAATCGGACCAGGCGTGTACCCGGAGCTGATCGGTAAATCTGTAAACACCCCCTAACCTGAGCCCAATATTTTCTCTGAATGCAACACGTTCACCGTTGCGGTCGGTAACGGACTGAACGTAAAACCCACCGTAAGCCTGAATACGCTCGGGCTGCAAATCGTACCAGGTGCTGGTTTCCCAGCGAATAACCGAGCCTCCATCCAGGTACACCTGTGTAAGCAAGTTGTCCGTACCCGGCTGCAGGGCAAAAGCGCCCATCCGGGTATATCGACCGTAGGAAAGTGTACTTTGCACCTTCAGTCCGTCCATTGCCTCGTATTCGGCCGACCCGCTGAACCGGACACCGCGTTCATTTTCCGGGGAGGTGTACATAAACAGCCGTCGATTAACCCGGGATATTCCGTGAATACCCTGATTTTGAACAACACCTTCCAGCACACCACGAAGTGTAATCAGATCACTTAAACGGTACTGCAAACGGATTTCTGGATAGAGGAGTACTTGCTGATCCTTGACTTCGTCTGAACCGTAGTAGGCCCGTCCGCCGGCTTCAACGCTGAGCTGATAGCCGATTCGGGTGCGAAAGGTGGTACCGAGGTTGGCCAGCAGCCAGTTACCCTCGCTCCCAATAGCCAATTCGGTCATACCGTAGCTTGCACCGGCTGATACCGACATCGTGTTGCCCGGCCGGGATCCGGTCCAGACTTGTTCAACGGCGGTCACCAACAGCTGCTCTTTGAAACTGTTTACATCCGCCGAGGAGGCTGCAAGCCCTGCAACGCCACCGGTTTCTGCATTAAAGCTTGAATATTCGGCTTTTAAATCTGTGTAGCTACGCGCATTCCGGGTGTTGCGATAGGCGAGTTGCGCACCTAGCACACCTATGTTGTTGTCTGGTCGGGAAATGAGCGGATCAGCAGCAGGGTCTGCCTGAGCGATGCTGGTTACGGGTAGATGATTCCGGTCAGACCGTCCATTCAGGTTAAGTTGCCATCGTGATCGTTCTCCGGCATAGTGAACCAGGTTCAGGTCGCCATGCAGATTCCGGAATGAACTGGTTTGTCCGTCCGCTGAATCAAGATAATCGGCAGAAGAAAAGTGGTTGACCGAGGCTGCGGCCGTAGTTTTTTCCGAAAGTGGGACTTCCAGGTACACATCGGCCTCGGGGGCCATGTAGTTGCCGATACCGGTGGTACTCCATAGCCGAAAGCGGTCCGGATGCCGATAAAACGTGTAAACAGGAGGTGAGGGTCGTTCCAGATCGCTTACAGGCAGGCTGGTCACTACCTGCTCGGGGGTCTCAAGAAACGGCAAACGATCAGGATCTATCTGAAATACCCGTGGACGCGGGTTAAAGCCCAGGATCGGCTGTCTGCGGATGCCCGGAAAACGAACCTCGAAGTCGCCCCGGATTTCAATATCCTGCGGATCAATGTCTGGCAGCAAGGTAGACGGAGAGGCGTCCTGCGCCGACAAGATGCCGGGCACCAAAAGGAACAGACTAACTGTCAGAAGGTGTTTCAACGGGCTGGACAGAAATGGTTGTGAAAAAGTGAACATAGTACAAGTGTGTAAGATAAGGATTCTTGGCGGTTCTTTATCACCTGACTCTGTCAACGAAAGAGCTCCGAAAAAGGTATTTTTGTGCCCGGTTTGCCGACAATCAACCGTTGGTTAACAACAAATAAACCCGCGGCTATGAGCAGAATTCCGAACAGATTAGCCAGGTGGTTCACGGTAGCATAACCGAGCGCCGTCATCATCGGGACACCGTACAGGTAAAAAAGTCCCTGCTGAACCAGATAATGGTAGGTCCCGATTCCGCCTGGAGACGGCAGGGTCACCCCAACGGCTCCAACAACGGTAATTACAAAAGCCTGAATCCAACCGAAGTCGTAGGTTATGTGAAAGTCAAAGGCATAAAACGGCAGCAACGACATGGCCACATATCCCAGCCATATCAGAATGGTATAAACAACAAACAGCGGCCAGTTTTTCAGATTTCTGACTGCCACAACGCCTCGTAGAAAACCCTTGATCAGAGAGGTTATCTTCGATTCATCCGCCGCCTCGGTTTTTTTGTCAGGGTTCTTGTCTGCCCGCACCCTAAGGTACCAAAGCAGCCCAAAACCGGTAAGAATGGTCAGACCTATCACGGTTAGTCCGGTTGCGGAGGTAAGTAAACCGATGTAGGCTGCACCTTCCCGACCGAAAACCTGCTCTAGCAGGCGGGAATCTGTTATCAGCAGAATCACGGTAACCAGCAGCATAATCAGCATCATGAGCATGTCTAGTACCCGCTCCAGCACAATGGTTCCAAACAGCCTTGAGGTTTCCATACCGGTGTGCCTGGATA
>Ga0008838_101322_pt1 | contig 11049 bp, 10 predicted proteins | sample HotLakConUCCSL28_FD_62212 | JGI IMG/M metagenome (GOLD analysis project Ga0008838, IMG submission 62212) | Hypersaline microbial mat communities from Hot Lake, Washington, USA - Hot Lake Consortium UCC-SL28 (Hybrid Assembly) | ecosystem: Environmental > Aquatic > Thermal springs > Hot (42-90C) ...
GCCACAGTTTGTGATCACACTTTTTCCGCCCGTGATCACAAATGTCGGATTTTCTCCCCATGCGACGAAAAAGCGGTTCATACCGCCCCGAGACCCGTGCTTTACGGGGCGAAACCAATCAGAACGGGACAGTTTCATGAACATCCACGAGTACCAGGCCAAGGCGCTCCTGCGCTCCTACGGCGCGCCGGTCTCTGACGGCCGCGTCGTCCTGCGCGCCGAGGAGGCCAAGACGGCGGCCAGCGCCCTCGACGGACCGCTCTGGGTCGTGAAGGCGCAGATTCACGCCGGCGGCCGGGGCAAGGGCTCCTTCAAGGAGGCCGACGCCGGCGAGAAGGGCGGCGTGCGCCTCACGAAGTCGGTTGAGGAGGCCGCCGAGGAAGCCAAGCGGATGCTCGGCCGCACGCTCGTGACGCACCAGACCGGCCCGGCCGGCAAGCACGTCGGCCGCATCTACATCGAGGACGGCTCGGGCATCGAGACCGAACTTTATCTCGCGCTGCTGGTGGACCGCGGCTCCTCGCGCATCTCGTTCGTCTGCTCCACCGAGGGCGGAATGGACATCGAGGAGGTCGCCGCGGCGACGCCCGAGAAGATCCTCTCTTTCAGCGTCGATCCGGTGACGGGCTACCAGCCCTACCACGGCCGGCGGATCGCCTTCGAGCTCGGGCTCGAGGGAGGGCAGGTCAAGCAGTGCGTCAAGCTGATGGGCACGCTCTACAAGCTCTTCGTCGAAAAGGACATGGAGATGCTCGAGATCAACCCGCTCATCGTCACCGACGGCGGGGATCTCAAGTGCCTCGACGCCAAGATGGGCTTCGACGGAAATGCCATCTATCGCCATCCCGACATCGCAGAGCTGCGGGACGAGACCGAGGAAGATCCCAAGGAACTCGCCGCCTCCAAGTACGATCTCAACTACATCGCGCTCGACGGCGAGATCGGATGCATGGTCAACGGTGCGGGGCTCGCCATGGCGACCATGGACATCATCAAGCTCTACGGTGCCGAGCCCGCCAACTTCCTCGACGTCGGCGGCGGCGCGACCAAGGAGAAGGTGACCGAGGCGTTCAAGATCATCACCTCCGATCCCAACGTGAAGGGCATCCTGGTGAACATCTTCGGCGGCATCATGCGCTGCGACGTGATCGCCGAGGGCGTGGTCGCCGCCGTCAAGGAGGTGGGCCTCAAGGTGCCGCTGGTCGTGCGGCTCGAGGGCACGAACGTGGAGAAGGGCAAGGAGATCATCAACACCTCCGGCCTCGACGTGATCGCCGCCGACGACCTGCGCGACGGCGCCGAGAAGATTGTGAAGGCGGTAAAGGGTTAGTTCATGTTCAGGAAGCTGTTCGGAGGATCATCGGGAGACGGCGGCGCGCCGCCCCCGCCGCGGGAGCCCCGCTCACCGCACGAGGACGCGATCCGGGAGATATACCGGATCGCAAAGTCGAGCATGATGGAGAAGAACCCGCTCTTCACTTTCAAGGATGCCTTTCTTCGCAAGGAGGGCTTCGTCCAGCGTGACTGGGGGAAAGTCCAGCAGGTGATCGACGAGAAGAACGGCATCCAGTTCGAGCTCGAGGACAGCTTCATGCTGATCGCCCTGAAGGAAACGGACATCTCCGCGATGGTGAACAGCTTGAAGCACGTGATCCGGGACGTCTTCCGCGTCGAGGCCGAGTTCCGTCGCGACGACAGTTTTGCCTCCATGCCGAACTTGCACCGGGCCGAATTCCGGGTCGCGCCGGATACCCTGCATCTTTACCGCATCATCACCTATTCCGGCGTTGTCCCGGGCGGAGGCGGAACCGAGGTCGAGGGCACGCATGTCGCCCTCAGCTACGAGTTGGGATGGTAGAAATGATCGTCATCACGCGGCCGCGCCACGCCCCCGCACACTAGATCACAAAGACCAGAAGGAAGCGCCAGCATGGCCGTACTCGTCGACGAAAACACCAAGGTCATCTGCCAGGGCTTCACCGGCTCGCAGGGCACCTTCCACTCCGAACAGGCCATCGCCTACGGCACCAAGATGGTCGGCGGCGTGACGCCCGGAAAGGGCGGGCAGGAGCATCTCGACCTGCCGGTTTTCAACTCCTGCCACGAGGCGGTGGCCGTCACCGGTGCCAACGCTTCCGTCATCTACGTGCCGCCCCCCTTCGCCGCGGACTCGATCCTGGAAGCGATCGACGCCGAGATCCCGCTGGTGGTGTGCATCACCGAGGGCATTCCGGTGCTCGACATGATGACGGTCAAGCGCGCGCTGGAAGGCTCGAAAACCACGCTGATCGGCCCCAACTGCCCCGGCGTCATCACGCCCGATGCCTGCAAGATCGGGATCATGCCGGGCCATATCCACCGGCGCGGCTCGGTGGGTGTCGTCTCGCGCTCCGGCACGCTCACCTACGAGGCGGTCAAGCAGACGACCGATGTCGGCCTCGGGCAATCCACCTGCGTCGGAATCGGCGGCGATCCGATCAAGGGCACCGAGCACATCGACGTGCTGGAGTGGTTCCTCGCCGACGATGAGACCACGAGCATCATCATGATCGGGGAGATCGGCGGCTCCGCAGAGGAGGAGGCCGCGCAGTTCCTGGCCGACGAGAAGAAGCGCGGGCGCTGGAAACCCACCGCCGGCTTCATCGCCGGGCGCACCGCGCCGCCGGGCCGCCGCATGGGCCATGCCGGTGCCATCGTCGCCGGCGGCAAGGGTGGCGCCGAGGACAAGATCGAGGCCATGCTTTCGGCCGGCATCGTGGTGGCCGACAGCCCCGCCGGGCTCGGCGAGGCGGTGCGCAAGGCGATCGGGTGAGCCTGGCGGGCCACATCGCCACGGGCTACCGCAACTATGCCCGTTTCGCCGGCCGCAGCCCGCGGCCGGAGTACTGGGTTTTCGCGGGGTTTCTCTTCGTGGCGCAGGTGGCCTGCTTTCTCGTCGCACCGATGGTGGCGCTGGCGTTCCTTCTGGTTTCCGCCCTGCCGGGGGCGGCCGCAGCCGTGCGCCGCCTGCACGACAGCGGGCGCTCGGGATGGTGGATCGCGGCGCCGGCGCTCGTCACGCCGGCCTGGCTTCTCGTCTGGATCGGGTCCGCGGCCTCGGCCCTCGCGGTCCGCAGCGATCCGCTGGACGACCCGCGCTACTTTCTCGCCGCGAGCGCCGTGATGGCAGCGGTGGCGATGATCCTCCTTTGGCTGCTCACGGCGCCGTCGCAGCCCGGCCCCAACCGCTACGGTCCCAACCCATACGAGGCGACCCAATGACCGACCAGAGCCCCAACGACCTCTTCCGCGCCAGCTCCTTCATGCAGGGGCACAATGCAGAGTATCTCGAGCAGCTCTACGCGCGATACGCGGCCGATCCCGCCGCGGTGGACGAAGCCTGGGCGGAGTTCTTCCGCGCGATGGGAGATCCGGAGGCGGAGGTGCGCGCCGAGGCGAAGGGGCCTTCCTGGGCGCGGCCCGACTGGCCGCCCACCCCGGGGGACGATCTCACCCAGGCGCTCGACGGCCAGTGGCAGCAGGCCGAGCTGAAGGACGCGGGCACCAAGATCGCGGCGAAGGCAAAAGAGGCGAAGGTCGAGCTGAGCGACGAGCAGGTCAAGCGCGCGGTGCTCGACAGTATCCGTGCGCTGATGATCATCCGCGCCTACCGGATCAGGGGCCATCTCGCCGCCGACCTCGATCCGCTCGGGATGCGCGAGGCCACGCACCACCCCGAGCTCGATCCGGCCTCCTACGGATTCACCGAGGCCGACATGGACCGGCCGATCTTCATCGACAACGTGCTGGGGCTGCAGATCGCCTCGATGCGGCAGATCCTCGAGATCGTGAAGCGCACCTACTGCGGCACCTTCGCGCTCCAGTACATGCATATCTCCGACCCCGAGCAGGCCGCGTGGCTCAAGGAGCGGATCGAGGGCTTCGACAAGGAGATCCGCTTCACCCGCGAGGGCCGCCGCGCGATCCTCAACAAGCTCGTCGAGGCCGAGGGCTTCGAGAAGTTCCTGCACGTCAAGTACATGGGCACCAAGCGTTTCGGGCTCGACGGCGGCGAGGCGGCGATCCCGGCGCTCGAGCAGATCATCAAGCGCGGCGGCGCGCTGGGCGTGAAGGAAATCGTCTTCGGCATGCCGCACCGGGGCCGGCTTTCGGTGCTCGCCAACGTGATGCGCAAGCCCTACCGCGCCATCTTCAACGAGTTCCAGGGCGGCAGCTCCAAGCCCGAGGACGTGGACGGCTCGGGCGACGTGAAATACCACCTTGGCGCCTCGTCGGACCGCGAGTTCGACGGCAACAACGTGCACCTCTCACTCACGGCCAACCCAAGCCACCTCGAAGCGGTCAACCCGGTGGTGCTGGGCAAGGCACGCGCCAAGCAGGAACAGCTGGGCGACAGGACGCGGCAGAAGGTGTTGCCGGTGCTGCTGCACGGCGATGCAGCCTTCGCGGGCCAGGGCGTCGTGGCGGAGTGCTTCGGGCTTTCGGGCCTCGTCGGCCACCGCACGGGCGGCACGATACACCTGGTGATCAACAACCAGATCGGCTTCACCACCGCGCCGCATTTCTCGCGCTCGTCGCCCTATCCCACCGACATCGCGCTGATGGTCGAGGCGCCGATCTTCCACGTGAACGGCGATGACCCGGAGGCCGTCGTCCATGCCGCGAAGGTCGCCACCGAATTCCGCCAGAAGTTCGGCCGCGACGTGGTGATCGACATGATCTGCTACCGGCGGTTCGGGCACAACGAGGGCGATGAGCCCATGTTCACAAATCCGCTGATGTACAAGGCGATCAAGACCCACAAGACGACCCTCTCGCTCTACACCGAGCGACTGGTTGCCGACGGGCTGATTCCGGAGGGCGAGATCGAGGACATGAAGGCCGCCTTCCAGGCGCACCTCAACGAGGAATTCGAGAGCGGAAAGGAGTTCCGCCCGAACAAGGCGGACTGGCTCGACGGGCGCTGGAGCCACCTCGACAAGCAGGGCAAGAAATACCAGCGCGGCAAGACGGCCATCAAGCCCGAAACCCTCGCGGACGTCGGGCAGGCTCTCACGCGGGTGCCCGAGGGCTTTCCCGTACACAAGACGGTTCAGCGCCTCGTTGAATCGCGGGCGAAGATGTTCGAAAGCGGCGAGGGCTTCGACTGGGCCACGGGCGAGGCGCTTGCGTTCGGCTCGCTGCTCACCGAAGGCTACCCGGTGCGGCTTGCCGGGCAGGACAGCGTGCGCGGCACCTTCTCGCAGCGCCATTCGGCGCTGATCGACCAGGACACCGAGGAGCGCTTCTTCCCGCTCAACCACATCCGCGAGGGCCAGGCGCGCTACGAAGCCATCGATTCGATGCTCTCCGAGTACGCGGTGCTCGGCTTCGAATACGGCTACAGCCTCGCCGAGCCGAACGCGCTCGTGATGTGGGAAGCCCAGTTCGGCGATTTCGCCAACGGCGCCCAGATCATGTTCGACCAGTTCATCTCCTCGGGCGAAAGCAAGTGGCTTCGGATGTCTGGGCTGGTGTGCCTTCTGCCCCACGGTTTCGAAGGGCAGGGCCCGGAGCATTCCTCGGCCCGTCTCGAGCGGTTCCTTCAGATGTGCGGCGGCGACAACTGGATCGTCGCCAACTGCACCACGCCGGCCAACTATTTCCACATCCTGCGCCGGCAGCTGCACCGTTCGTTCCGCAAGCCGCTGATCCTGATGACGCCCAAGTCGCTCCTGCGCCACAAGCTGGCCGTCAGCCGCGCGGAGGATTTCACCACCGGCTCCAGCTTCCACCGGGTCCTCTGGGACGATGCCGAGAAGGGAAACTCCGTCACCGAGCTCGCGCCGGACGACAATATCCGCCGCGTGGTGATGTGCTCCGGCAAGGTCTATTTCGACCTGCTCGAAGAGCGCGACGCCCGTGGCATCGACGATGTCTACCTGCTGCGGATCGAACAGTTCTACCCGTTCCCCGCGCTCAGCCTCGTCAAGGAGCTCGAACGGTTCCGGGAGGCCGAGATGATCTGGTGCCAGGAAGAGCCCAAGAACCAGGGCGCCTGGACCTTCATCGAGCCCAACATCGAATGGGTGCTCTCGCGTATCGGCGCCGCGCACCGCCGCCCCGTCTATGCCGGCCGGCCCGCCTCGGCATCGCCCGCCACCGGCCTCGCGAGCCAGCACCGCGCACAACAGGAAGCGCTCGTCAACGAAGCGCTCGGCAAGGAAGGTTGATCCGATGAGCACTGAAGTCCGCGTCCCGACCCTCGGCGAAAGCGTCAGCGAGGCGACCGTTGCGACCTGGTTCAAGAAACCGGGCGATTCCGTGGGGGTCGACGAGATGCTCTGCGAGCTCGAGACCGACAAGGTCACCGTGGAGGTACCCTCGCCCGTCGCCGGAACCCTCGGCGAGATCGTGGCGCCGGAGGGCGAGACGGTGGGGGTCGACGCGCTCCTTGCCACCATCTCCGAGGGCGCGGCGAAACCGGCGGCACCCGTGGCCGGTGTTCCCGCCAAGGCCGCGCCCGCCGGGGAAGCGCCGGCCGCGGCCGGCTCCGGTGCCGCCTCCGTCGACGTGATGGTGCCCACGCTGGGCGAGAGCGTCAGCGAGGCCACCGTCTCGACATGGTTCAAGAAGGTCGGCGACACCGTTGCCCAGGACGAGACGCTCTGCGAACTGGAGACCGACAAGGTCTCGGTGGAGGTGCCCTCGCCCGCGAGCGGCACGCTGACCGAAATCGTCGCCGGGGAAGGCACCACCGTCGACGCGGCGGCCCGCCTCGCCGTGATCGCCCAGGGCACTTCCGGGCGCGCGGCCGTGCCTGCCGAGGCCTCTCCCGCTGCGGCCGCCGCCGCGCAGCCCGAACCCGCGCCGCCCTCCGGCGCCGGGGCCGGGCGGGCGGATGTCGAGAACGCCCCCTCCGCCACGCGGCTGATGGCCGAGCACGGGCTCGATCCCGCCGCGGTCGAGGGCACCGGCCGCGACGGCCGGGTGATGAAGGAGGACGTGCAGCGCGCCCTCGCGCGCCCCGAGCCGTCCGCGGCCGCCCCGGCCCCGGCGGCCCCGGCCGCGGCTCCGCGCGGCCCCGTGGCCGCCGAGGATGCGGCGCGGGAGGAACGCGTGAAGATGACGCGTCTGCGCCAGACCATCGCCCGGCGCTTGAAGGATGCGCAGAACAGCGCCGCCATGCTCACCACCTACAACGAGGTGGACATGTCGGGCGTGATGGAGCTGCGCAAGGAATACAAGGATCTCTTCGAGAAGAAGCATGGCGTGAAGCTCGGCTTCATGTCGTTCTTCACCAAGGCCTGCTGCCACGCACTGCGCGAGGTTCCCGAGGTCAACGCCGAGATCGACGGGACGGACATCGTCTACAAGAACTTCGTCCACATGGGCGTGGCCGTGGGCACGCCGTCGGGCCTCGTGGTGCCGGTGGTGCGCGACGCCGACCAGATGAGTTTCGCCGCCATCGAGAAGAAGATCGCCGAACTGGGCCTGCGCGCCCGCGACGGCAAGCTCTCCATGGCCGAGATGCAGGGCGGCAGCTTCACCATCTCCAACGGGGGCGTCTACGGCTCGCTGATGTCCTCGCCGATCCTCAACCCGCCGCAATCGGGCATCCTCGGCATGCACAAGATCCAGGACCGCCCCATGGTGGTCGGCGGCCAGATCGTGATCCGCCCGATGATGTACCTGGCGCTCAGCTACGACCACCGGATCGTGGACGGGAAAGGGGCGGTGACGTTCCTCGTGCGCGTGAAAGAGGCGCTGGAGGATCCGCGGCGGCTGTTGATGGATCTTTGAATGGCGTCGCAAGCCGCTGTTGATCGTGATGGCAACACCATGCAAGCTCTCTGGGCTGCTGCAATCGCAGAGCATCGGCGCTGTTGGACCGATCAGCCTCGGTGTTACGGAAAACCTTCGTTCTCGGATCAGGACTTGAGAAGAGAACTCGATCCAAAACTGAGTCGGCCTCCCGAAGCGTTCCAACACATGCTGGCGATCTACCGAGTGGCAAGGTACTTTCCAAAGGACAATGAAGAATTGAAGAAGGACCTTTGGGAAAAGGTGAGATCTACCGTGGCCGCATGGGAGCCGGAGACCACGCTCGAAGATCGCGCGATTTCATTGCAGGAATGCCTTCCCCGAAGAATGGGGAAAGATGGAAAACAGCCAAAATTGGGTGACGGGCCTGTATCCGCTGCAAGCAAGCTCGCATGGTTCTTTGCCCCTCGACACTGGACGATGTACGATAGCCGCGCCTCGGCGTCGCTTGGGGCGAACAGCTTCGTCCACCATTACCGGATACTTCAGCGTCTTGGCTTCATCGAGTGGTGCAATGAAGCCAGACCAATCTGCCGGCGCTTTCATCCAGATCTATTCCCCAAGCGCATATGGGACAAGCTTCTTTACCTGTGCACTGACTGGTTCGAGCCAGGCAAACGCGCTTGTCGGAACATTGACGAAAGCGATAGACGGCTCGCGCGGGAGATTTGCTCCGCTCGGCATAGCCAACCGCTAGAGCAATACCTCCTGGTGCGGTTTCCGTTTCCTTCCAGGGCAGGCGCGTAAAGGTGATCCCCAAACTCGCAGCGGTCCACCGAAAAAATGCCGCGGCCCCGAGCCGCGGGCCCGCGCCGCCCGTCGAGGTTCGATTCCGAGCCCAGCCCGGGGTCGAAGCATGACCCCCGAGCTCACCGCCCTCGCCCTCGCTCTCCTCCTGCAGGTCGTCCAGATCGGGCTCTACTCGATCCTCGGCCAGCGCCAGGCGGGCACCGGTGCGGCCCTCGCGCCGCGCGACGAGCCGATCGCCCTCACGGGCCGCGCCGGTCGCGCGAAACGGGCGATGGACAATCACTTCGAGGGTCTCGTCCTCTTCACCGCCGCCGTCGCGGTCGTCACCCTTTCGGGGGCCGCCAGCGCCGTCACGGCCGCCTGCGCCTGGGTATACCTCGCCGCCCGCATCCTCTACGTTCCCGCCTATCTCTACGGCTGGACTCCCGGGCGAAGCCTCGTCTGGGCCGCGGGCTTTCTCGCCACCGTCCTGATGGTCGTCGTGGCGCTCCTGTGACTTTGGCCCGAAAATACCTCGGGGGAGGCCGCCGTGGCGGCCGGGGGCGGAGCCCCGATCCCCCGCCTGAATGAAAGGAACCACCCCATGGCAGACTACGACGTGATCGTCATCGGCTCCGGCCCCGGCGGCTATGTCTGCGCCATCCGCTGCGCGCAACTCGGCCTCAGAACCGCCTGCGTCGAGGGGCGCGAGACCCTGGGCGGCACCTGTCTCAATGTCGGCTGCATTCCCTCCAAGGCGCTCCTGCACGCCACCCATCAGCTTCACGAGGCCGAGCACAATTTCGCCGCCATGGGGCTGAAGGGAAAGAGCCCCTCAGTGGACTGGAAGCAGATGCTCGCCTACAAGGACGACGTCATCGGCCAGAATACCAAGGGCATCGAGTTCCTCTTCAAGAAGAACAAGGTGGACTGGATCAAGGGGTGGGGCTCGATCCCGGAGGCCGGCAAGGTCAAGGTCGGCGACGATGTCCACGGGGCCCGGCACATCGTCATCGCCACCGGCTCCGATGCCAGCACCCTGCCGGGCGTCGAGGTCGACGAGAAGGTCGTCGTCACGTCGACCGGTGCGCTCGAGCTTGGCAAGATCCCGAAGAGGATGGTCGTGATCGGCGGCGGGGTCATCGGCCTGGAGATGGGCTCGGTCTACGCCCGCCTTGGGGCCGAAGTCACGGTGGTGGAGTATCTCGACCACATCACACCGGGCATGGATGCCGAGGTCTCCAGAAGCTTCCAGCGCATTCTTGCCAAGCAGGGTCTGACCTTCATCCTGGGCGCCGCGGTCAAGGGCGTGGAGGCGATGAAGACGAAGGCCAAGGTCACCTACGCGTCCCGAAAGGACAACGCCGAGGAGGTGCTCGACGCCGATGTCGTTCTCGTCGCCACCGGGCGCCGCCCCTACACGGACGGGCTGGGCCTCGAGGCGCTGGGCGTGCGCACCACGGAACGCGGCCAGATCGAAACCGATGGCCACTGGGCGACCGGCGTGCCGGGTATCCATGCGATCGGCGATTGCATCGCGGGTCCGATGCTGGCCCACAAGGCCGAAGACGAGGGGATGGCCGTAGCCGAAACCATCGCCGGGCGCCATGGCCATGTGAACTACGGCGTGATCCCCTCGGTGATCTACACCCATCCCGAGGTCGCCGCGGTGGGCGAGACGGAGGAAGGTCTCAAGGCGAAGGGTCGTGCCTACAAGGCCGGCAAGTTCTCGTTCATGGGCAATGGCCGCGCGAAGGCGAATTTCGCCGCCGATGGCTTCGTGAAGATTCTCGCCGACAGCGAGACCGACAGGATCCTCGGCGCGCACATCATCGGGCCAATGGCCGGCGACCTGATCCACGAGATCTGCGTGGCAATGGAATTCGGCGCCGCCGCCGAGGATCTCGCCCGCACCTGCCATGCCCACCCGACCTATTCCGAAGCGGTGCGCGAGGCCGCGCTGGCCTGCGGCGACGGTCCCATCCACAGCTGAGCGGGGCGATGGAGACGGTCGCCCCCGGCATCTTCGTTCAGCGTGGCGACCGCATCCGCCTTCTCGGGGTTCCCTTCGACACCGCCTGCGTGATCGTGCGGCTGCCCGGCGGCGAGGTGTGGCTGCACTCGCCGGTGAAGCCGACCGAGGCCCGGATTGCCCAGGTCGCGTCCCTTGGGCCTGTAGGGCATATCGTGGCCCCCAACCGAATTCACGGCGCCTTTACCGCCGATTGGGCGCGCATGGTGCCCGGAGCAAAGGTCTGGGTGTCGCCGCGCTTCCCGGAACGGCACCCCGAGATCCGCCACGACGCGCTTCTGGCCGACTCGCCCCCGCCGGACTGGGCCGAGACGCTCGATCAGTGCCTCTTCGCGGGCAGTCTCTATCTCGACGAGGTGGTGTTTCTCCATCGTAAGCGTCCGGTCAGGCCGCGTGGTTTGACCAATTCCACGGCAGGAGATCATCCACGCGGGTGATCTTGTAGTCTGGGATGCAGGCCAGCGTATCGGCGAGCCATCCCTGCG
>Ga0008838_101330_pt1 | contig 10924 bp, 13 predicted proteins | sample HotLakConUCCSL28_FD_62212 | JGI IMG/M metagenome (GOLD analysis project Ga0008838, IMG submission 62212) | Hypersaline microbial mat communities from Hot Lake, Washington, USA - Hot Lake Consortium UCC-SL28 (Hybrid Assembly) | ecosystem: Environmental > Aquatic > Thermal springs > Hot (42-90C) ...
GGGAAACCTTGTCTCAGCCCCTCGAACCCATGCCTCTTGACCTCGCCGCCTGAGAAACCGAAAGATCACATGCCCGGAGATGGCCGCCAGGAAATTTCCACAGCATTCGCGACACGACCCCACGCAGGATCGCCGCAGCAAGTTTTGCAGGCCAATTTCCCTGACGCTCACCTTTCGTGAGCATCCGCCGAAGACCTTGGCCGTGTCGTGTTAATCATCGAAGAAACCTCAGGCCATTGAGCAGTCGGTAATCGCTCTGCCGGCTAAACAACAAGACGGCCCTCTGCGGATGTTTACCGTCGTGCGCAGAATAGCAAGCGTGAAACATTTATATCAATCTGTAAAACACTTGTTGCAATCTTATCGGAACATGATAGCTTTCCTGCATGACAGAGTCCTTTGCTCAAGCTCTTGCCGCGCGAATTGACAGCCTGCCTGCGCAGTTGCAGAAGGCTGCGCGCTGGATTGAGGCGCATCCGCATGATGCGGCCCTGTTATCCATGCGCGAGCAGGCGGGTCGGGCAGGGGTTCAGCCCGCGACCATGACGCGACTGGCGCAGGCTTTGGGCTATGACGGCTATGATACGGTGCGTTCTCTGCATGCGGATGCGCTGCGTCACGCCCGGCAGCCCGGCCTTGTTGCGACGGCAGCACGGCGCAACAAGCTTCAGGCGGGTACGCCAGAGGCTGCGGCGCAGGCCATGGTGGGGCACGGAGCCACGCAGATTGCTGCGCTGGCCGATCCTGCGACGCTGGCCTCGCTGTCTCAGGCGGCAACCTTGATAGGTCAGGCAAGGCGGGTCTTCTGCCTCGGCTTGCGGTCTAGTCACGCTGTCGCATGGCATGTCTGGTATGCACTTTCGTTGATCTCGGAACGGGCGATTCTTCTCGATGGCGTTGGCAATGTGGGGTTGGACGGACTCGCTCAGGCGCGCGAAACCGATGTGCTGTTTGTTTGCGGGGTCGCCCCCTACACGCGGGTCGTGGTCGAAGCGGTCATCCAAGCGCGCGCACTGGGGTTGCGCGTGGTTGCATTGACGGATTCGCCACTGTCTCCACTGATCGCTCCGGGCGACCCTGCGCTGATCGTACCGACCGACAGCGGGTCCTTCCTGCACAGCATGGCCCCGGCTTTCGCGCTGGCGGAAGTTCTGGTGGCACTCGTTGCGCGCGGCGATGACCCTGCGCTGCTGGCCCGGCTGGACGGTCTGGACCGCCAGCTTGCTGCATTCAACACTTATCATCCCTCGAAAGGCCCGGAAACATCATGACTCATCTGCTGCACCGTTCGATCCACACGCCGCCACGCCGCGCGGTCAGCGCATCCGGAATTTCTTTCACGGATGACAAGGGTCAGACCTATATCGACGCCTCTGGTGGGGCGGCTGTGTCCTGTCTGGGGCACGCACATCCCGAAGTGATCGCGGCACTCCATGCGCAACTGGACAAGCTGGCCTACGCGCATACTGGGTTTTTCACCACGGACGTGGCGGAAGAGTTGGCCGCTCATCTGATCGCGGACGCGCCAGAGGGACTGAGCCATGTCTATCTGCTTTCTGGCGGGTCCGAAGCAGTGGAAGCCGCGCTGAAAATGGCACGCCAGTATTTTACCGAAACCGGCCAGCCGCAGCGCCGTCATATCATCGCACGGCGACAAAGCTATCACGGCAACACATTGGGCGCGCTGGCTGCAGGGGGCAACGAATGGCGCCGTGCGCAATTCAAACCCCTGCTGATGGAGGCGCATCACATCGCGCCGTGTTTTGCGTATCGCGAACAGCAAGAGGGTGAGACTGATAGCGATTATGCGGCCCGCGCTGCAGGTGAGCTGGAAACGAAGATCCTGGAGCTTGGCCCCGACACAGTCGCAGCCTTCATCGCAGAGCCAGTGGTCGGGGCCACAGCGGGCGCCGTTACGGCAGTGGGGGATTACTTCAAGCGCATACGTGCCATTTGCGATCGGTACGGGGTCCTGTTGATCCTTGATGAAGTCATGTGCGGCATGGGGCGGACAGGCTATCGCTATGCCTGCGAATATGACGGGATCGCGCCGGACCTGTTGACAATCGCCAAAGGGCTGGGCGGTGGGTTTCAACCAATCGGTGCCACGCTTCTGAGCCGCAAGATCTTCGACGCTTTCGCGGATGGTAGCGGATTTTTCCAGCATGGTCACACCTATATGGGCCACCCGATGGCCGCAGCGGCGGGACTGGCCGTGCAACAGGTGATCGCCCGCGACAACCTGCTGGCGAATGTTCAGGCGATGGGCGCGACACTGAATGCGCAGTTACAAGCGACATTCGGCCAACATGCACATGTGGGGGATATCCGGGGCAGAGGGTTGTTTCAGGCTGTTGAGCTGGTGGCCGATCGCGATAGCAAAGCGCCGTTTGATCCGGCGCGCAAGCTGCATGCGAAAATCAAGTCAGAGGCGATGGCGCGTGGACTGATGGTCTATCCGATGGGGGGCACGATAGATGGTGTGCGCGGCGATCATGTCTTGCTTGCGCCGCCATTCATCGTGACCGAAGCCGATCTGGCTGAGATTACTGGGCGCCTGGCCGAGGCGATCGATGCGGCGCTAAGCGAATGACCTTTGCGCCCCTGACCGATGCCGAGTGGCCTGCGGATATCGCCGATATGCGCGATGGATTTGCCGGGCAGCTGAATGTCTATCGTCTGATGGCGCATCATCCCGCATTGCTGCGCGCCTGGGCCGATTTACGCATGCATATTGTCCGCAACACCTCTCTGGGGCCGCAGCGCGCCGAGGTGGTGATCCTGCGTCTCGCCTACAGGCTGGGCAGCAGCTATGAATGGGGTCAGCATGTGATCCGTGGTCTGGACGCGGGCCTGAGTGAAGCACAAATCCACAGCCTGCGCGGGCCGGTTGCGAAAATGGCCGAGGAAGACGCGCTTCTGGCGCGCGCGGTAGATTCGCTCTTTGATGAAGCGCGCCTTGCGCCTGAGCAGATGCACGCGCTTGAAGCGTTGGTCGGGCGGCACGGGGTGTTGGATCTAATGGCGACAGCTGGCATGTATCTGACCCTGGGCTTCATGCTCAACAGCACCCAAAGCCCGCAAGATGACGCGATCGCCCACAGGCTTGCGGCGTTGCCCGACAGCTTGCAATTGGCTGGCTGAGTACCGCAAATCTGCAGCGTCCCCATCATCCGCCCCCCATAGCTGCGCCGGAACATAACGAATTTTGGGTGCTGAAATAATTCCGTTTGCTTTGTGCTGACATTGGTGCAAATATATTTGCATCATGTTCACATGATATGTTCAAAATTTGCACAATCAAAGCAACAGGGGATCATCATGAAACGCACTCTCTCCTTCTTCGCGGCGGCAGCACTTGCGCTTGGTGTCAGTTCGGCATCTGCAGATAAATTGGTGGTGGCCACCGATACGGCATTCGTGCCCTTCGAGTTCATGCAGGATGGCGAGTATGTCGGTTTTGACATCGATATGTGGAACACCATAGCAGACGAGCTGGGACTGGAATTTGAGCTGCGCCCGATGGACTTCAACGGAATCATCCCCGGCTTGCAGACCAGACAGGTCGATGTGGCACTCGCTGGGATCACCATTCGTGAGGATCGCGCCCAAGTCATCGACTTCTCTGACGGCTATTATGACAGCGGGTTTCTGATCATGGTTCCCGTTGACAGCGAGATCGAAAGCTTTGCTGATCTGGAAGGCAAGACGCTGGCGGTTCGCACCGGCACTTCGGCGGCTGACTATGCGCGTGACAACTTCACCAACACAACCCTGCGCCAGTTCCCGAATATCGACAATGCGTATCTGGAACTGCGCACGGGACGGGTTGACGCTGCGATGCATGATACCCCGAATGTGCTGTATTACATTGCAACCGCAGGCGATGGTGCTGTCAAGGCCGTAGGCGAACAGATGATGGCCCATCAATACGGCATCGGCTTTCCCAAAGGCTCTGAACTGGTCGCGCCCGTCAATCAGGTTCTGGCCAATATGCGGGAAGACGGGCGTTATGACGAAATCTACATGAAATGGTTTGGCACAACGCCACCGAGCAACTGAGCCTTGTGAGACAACGGTCTGGTCGGGGCAGAGCAGCTTTGCCCCGACCACTATGACCGGCAACATGGCAGGTCATTCACAAGGGGGCGCTTATGGAAGTCAATTGGCTGATCATTCTCGATTTCATTCCGCAGCTTATCAAGGGGGCGCAAGTCACGGTTCAAATCACGGTTCTCGGACTTTTGGGCGGCGTTGTTCTGGGCGCAATCGCAGGACTGATGCGCGCCTATGGCAATGCGCTGATCAACGCGATTGCTTTTGTCTATATCGAGGTCATCCGCGGCACACCCATCGTCGTGCAGGTGATGTTCCTCTACTTTGCTCTTCCGGTTCTGGCCTCGATCCGCATTGACCCGATGACAACGGCAATTCTGGCCATCGTCATCAATGCAGGCGCCTATATCGCGGAAATCGTGCGGGGGGCGGTGTTGTCTATCTCCAAGGGCCTGACAGAGGCGGGCCTCGCGATCGGTCTGCCGCGCTGGAAGGTCATTGTCCACATCGTCGGGCCGCTGGCGTTCCGCAGGCTTATTCCGCCTTTGGGCAATCAGTTCATTGTCAGCTTGAAAGATACATCGCTGTTTATCGTGATCGGCGTGGGTGAGTTGACCCGCACAGGACAGGAAATCATGGCCGCGAATTTCCGGGCAGTGGAAATCTGGACGGCGGTGGCGATCATGTATCTCATCATGACGGGTTTGCTGTCGCTGGCGCTTCGGATGGTCGAAAAACGCATGAGGATCCTATGAGTGACGCCATCATTCAGTTTCGCAATGTGTCCAAGCATTTCGGCCCGCTCAAGGTGCTTGATGAGGTTGATCTGGACATCCACAAGGGCGAGGTTGTCGTGCTAGTCGGCCCGTCAGGATCTGGCAAATCAACCCTTTTGCGCTGCATCAACGGGTTGGAGAAGATCACAGGCGGTGATCTGATCGTCAATGGCATGAGCTTGTTGGGCGGCAACAAGGTGATGCGCGAAATCCGTCAGGAAGCGGGCATGGTCTTTCAGCAGTTCAACCTGTTTCCACAAATGACCGCGCTACAGAACGTGGCCTTCGGACCGCAGCAGGTGCGCGGGTTGAGCCGTGCCGAGGCGCGCGAACTGGCCAAGGATTTGCTGGCCAAGGTGGGGCTTGCCGAGAAGGCAAATCACGAGCCCTCGGAATTGTCGGGTGGCCAGCAGCAGCGTGTGGCCATCGCGCGGGCGCTGGCGATCAAACCAAAGGTCATGCTGTTTGACGAGCCGACTTCGGCGCTGGACCCGGAGCTGAAGCAGGAAGTTCTGAATGTGATGCGCACGCTTGCTGCCGAAGGCATGACAATGGTGGTGGTCACGCATGAGATGGGATTTGCCAAACAGGTCGGCACGCGCCTGATCTTCATGGAGCATGGCAAGATCGCCGTGGACGGAACCCCGCGCGATGTCATCGACAATCCACCCAATGACCGGATGAAGGATTTCCTGCAACATGTCTGAAGCCTCTGTTGTTGAACTGGGATGGGTTCGCGCCACTGGCACTCCCTATGAAATCGGGGCTGCACTGGGGCACGCAGGGCGGGTAGCAGTGCATCAGCGTCTTCGGCCGCTGGACTATTGGCAGGCCGTAACAGATGAGCTGCATCTTCCAATTGTCACGCGACTGGCCGCGCGCACCCAAGCCCTGTTCCCGGAAATCCATGCAGAGTTGCAGGGGTTGGCAGATGGATTGGAACTGCCGTTCCTGCAGGTCATGGCGTGGAACTGCAGAGGTGATCTGATGTCAAATGTCCCGGATGGTTGCACCACCGTGCAACTGCCAGGGCCGACGGCTGTGCTTGCGCATAACGAAGACGGCCTGCGCGAATTGCATGGCAGTTGTTTCATCGCAGAGGTCACAGACACCAATGGTCACGGTTTCCTTGCAAGTTGCTATCCCGGCTCCTTGCCGGGCCACACGTTTGCAGTGACCCGCAGCGGTATTGCACAAGCGGTGAATAACCTGCGCCTGCGCAATGTCCGGCCGGAGATTCCGCGTATGGTCCTGGGGCGCGCAGCTCTCGCCTGCATGACCATCACCGAGGCGCTTGACCTTCTTGCCCGCGAGAATGAGTGCGGCGGGTTTCATTTTACCTTGGCGCAAGCTGGCAACACGGGGCTTCACAGCGTCGAATTCGGTGGTGGAGCCTTCTCACACAAAATCATCGAGACCGCGTCGGGCCATGCCAATCACGCGCTGCATATGAACCTGCCGCAAACGCAGATGATAACCGCCTCATCAAGAGATCGGCAAATGCGCGTTCGGGAATTGCTTGAGATGGGCGTATCGGACGCGCTGCGCATCCTGCGCGATACTGGTGGGGCTGGTCTGCCCATCCATCGCACATCCAGCGACGACCCCGACAAGGAGAACACGCTTGCTTCGGCTATAATTTCTGTCAACAACACTGGGGTAAGCTGGAAATTCTATGACCAATCCTCCCCCGAACCCATCTACACTGGCGAATTCATCGCTTCCTGAACCGCCGCAGACTCTGGTACAGCTACGAGAGTTGATGCTTCGTATATCGCGCGGTGAGTCGGAAATCGTGCTTGGACCGAAAGCCCGCGCTGCGCTTGCGCGTATTCTGGACCTGCAGGGCAATCAGGCGCTGTTGTCGATCACATCGCTCGCCAATGCGCTGAGTGTAAATCCGTCAACTCTGACACGACTTGCGCGCAGTCTGGGATATTCCGGGTTCGGGGCGTTTCAGGAGGTTTTGCTTAATGCCTCGATGGCTCCGCCCGGTGCGTTCTATAGCCATCAGGCGGAAAAGGCACTGTCTGGGGGCGTGGGACAGACGACCGAGGCATTGATGCTTTTGTGTCGCGAAAATCAGGCCAATATTGACCGGTTTCTATCAATGTATGACGACGCCCAGTTTCACAGCGCCGTGTCACTTATTTCAAATGCGCCAAGGGTCATGATCTATGGAATTCGCCAGTTTCATGCCTTCGCAACTTTTCTGGTCTATGGGCTGCGTCTAATACGCTCGGATGTCCATCTGCTGGATTCCAATGCGCTTGGGCTCGCCGAGGGGATTGCCTCGCTCGACAAGGAAGACGTTCTGATCGTGTCAAGCTGTGCACCTTATTCGCGCGTAGTCACGGAAGTTGCGCGCGCGGCCGCGACAAAGCCGGTGAAGATTGTCGCCATTACAGACCGCGCGGATTCGCCGTTGATCGAGGTGTCGCAGGCCGCAATCCTGGTGCCGCATGAAACCCGATTTCTGTCGAATTCCCTGACCACATTCATCCTTGCGGCGGAATGTCTGATCAATGCCTGTGCGACCGCAAGACCTGTGGAAACGAAAGCAGCTCTGGCCGAAAGAGATAGCTTGATCAGGGGTTTGAAAATAGAGCTGTGATCATACGCGATGCGGACCTTGTTCGGGAGCGGTTAAAGCCTGGTGGTCAAGCGGCCCGCTTTGAGACGTCCAGCCTTCCTTAAGGGACAGCGTACCGAGTGACGGCAACCCAGTGCGCGGCCCGCGGTGACCATTGACCATCTCATTCGCCGCCTGGAAACGGCGGTGCAAAATTAGGCCACGATAGCGGCGGGATCATCCCGCTGCGGGCAGGTTATCCAAGCCAGCCTTCCAACTGGTTGATCCAGCTTTCAGAGGTTTTGCACGGACTGAATGGCCGCTAACTTTGGCCGGGCCCGATCAACCGCGTTTGCAACGAACGGCAGCTTGCCGCCCGATACGACGAATCATTACAGAAATGTAAGGCGGTGGTACGCTGCACTGTCGGCCTAGCCGAGGACGTGGCGGGTTTGGAGGACAGGAGAGAAGCCATGTCCATCGAAACTTTACCTGCCCTTCGCCCCACCCGTGCCCCTTGGAACAAAGGCCGCATCATTGGCCAGAAGCGGCCACTTCTTCCCAAGCATGTCTGGTCCATCCGTGTCCGGCTGGAAATGGCGGACAACAGGCGCGATCTCGCGCTGTTTAATATGGCCGTCGACAGCAAACTCCGGGGTTGCGATCTGGTCTGCCTGAAGGTGAACGACGTTTACGCCGCAGGCCGTGTCAAGGAACGTGCTTCGGTCACGCAGAGCAAGACGCGCAAACCTGTCCGCTTCGAGATCACCGATACGACCCGCGCGTCGCTGGAGCGATGGATCAAGGATCCCGAAATGATCGGCTGTGAGTATCTCTGGCCAAGCCGTCTACACGCCAGCCCGCACCTGTCGACGCGGCAATATGCGCGGATCATGCGCGATTGGGTGCTCTCGATCGGGCTGGAGCCAAGCGCTTACGGCACCCATTCGATGCGCCGTACCAAGGTTGCCCAGATTTATAAGAAGACCGGCAACCTTCGCGCAGTCCAACTGTTGCTCGGCCATACCAAGATGGACAGCACTGTGCGCTATTTGGGCGTTGATCTGGATGATGCGCTCTCCTTGTCGGAAGGGATCGACCTGTAAGCTGTGCCTGGCCGGTTCAGGCCGGCTAGGCATGTCGCCAAAAGCGACATTTTCTTGACTTCGCGCTGCGCGTCGCTTAAAGCTACATCATGAAGCAGATCAGCTACACGAAATCCGCCATCAAGGCATTGCGACGGATGCCGGCGAACACGGCGATGCTGATCCGCACCAAGATCGAGGCATATGCGACAGACCAGGCCTCGCAGGCAAACAACGTGAAATCCCTGAAAGGCCGAGAGGGGATAAGACTGCGTGTCGGGGATTGGCGGGTGATCATGGATGATCAGGGCAATGTCCTTGCCGTGCTGGACATAGGCCCTCGGGGCGGCATCTACGACTGAAAGGGCATAACATGAACGAGATGGTGACAATTCCGCGCGAAGAATATGAACGCCTGCGGGCCGCGGCCGATGATCTGGCCGATCTCCAGACCTATGACCGCGCCAAGGCCGCACTTGCCGCGGGCGAGGATGAACTGATCCCCGCGGATTACGTGAACCGGCTGCTGAACGGCGAAAACGCGCTGCGCGTCTACCGGGACCTGCGTGCGATGACGCAAGCTGCCCTTGCCGAAAAAGCGGGTGTGAACCGCGTGATGGTGGCCGAGATCGAGACCGGTCGCAAGCAGGGCTCGGTCACGACCCTGCGGGCCTTGGCCAATACGCTCGGCGTAAGCCTCGATGATCTGGCTGAGTAAGGCGGCCCAAAGCAGCCTTTCAACCATGCCTACATGGTGCAGTGCGGCTTCACCGAACCGGCCATTCGTCCATTGAGCAGCATTTTCGGAGGGTGAAGGTCGGCAGAGCGGGACATTCGCGGTCATTCGCTGCGCTTGCACGGGAATCCTTCGCGCTTGCGGCGTAACTGACATGGAGGGCGGAAAGTGTGAATTCGCTGGGCGTGCGTAGTGGTTTTGGTCTTCCGTAAAAGCAGACACTGTCATGCCGCAGAACCGGGCACAGTTCCGCGTATGACGGTATTGGGCTTGGGTTATCGGAAGGAAGAATCGCCGTTGACATCTGGGATGGGTGCGGCAACGGTCAGAAAAATGGACAGCGCCCGATCTCCCTGACGCGGTTACGCGCCCTCAATACCAATGTGACCGGATGCGACCGTCTGCCACAACTGCGCATGCCGCCGGTGTAGGTTGGCAGGTTCGCGAATATACTGGGATTTCAGGATGAGCCGAAACCAACCCAGTAAGCAAGCTGGTCTTTAAAAAAACGCCACCGTCGGAAAGGCAATTATCCTTGATGTATAGTTACATCCCCTTAATTGCTCTGCTTCTTCTGCCGGGCTGCGGTCTAAAGCAGTGCCAGAACGGGCAACATAGTGCATCGATTGGAGGAAGCGTCATCGCCGACATCATAGAGAACCGCGACGCCCCAGGCAGAGAGGGCCATCCGCAGATTTTCGAGGCGATCGAGGACAGGAACCATGATCGCGTTGCCCGTCTGATTGCCTCCGGTGCCAATCTCGAAGCACGTGGTTACGCGCAGGGTACACCGATCCTCAAGGCTGCTCTGACCCATAACTGGACCATGGCCGAAATGCTACTGGCAGCGGGAGCTAACCCGATGGTGCCCGATGAATTCGGCATTACGCTGCCTGCGGTTGCGGCCCGGTCGCGTCTTAACCCCGAAAGCGACGAGGGGCAGGCATTGGCGCGGGTGCGGAAGATTCTGGTCGAGCGCGGCCTGATCGGATTGGTCTTTCCGCCCGATCAGGTTCGCGCGATGGTCGCCGAGGGGCGCTGGCCGCCAGATCCGCAATGAGGGGAAATCGCGCCATTATGTATGCTATGTTATTGGCACTGAAAATGTTTCTGCCTAGTGTGGCCATACCGCAAACGCATATTGATATAACCGCCAAAGGCCGTGACGGGCTGCCGGGGATCTTCTGGTTGATCAAGGAACGCGACGAGGCCGCTGTCGGGGCATGGCTGGATGCCGGCGGTGATATCGAGGCATGGGGCTATCATCGTGCGACCCCTGTGCTGGCCGCCGCGATCGTCGATAACTGGCCGATGGTGCTGTATCTGATCGAGCGTGGCGCGCGCATGGATGTGGCGGACGGGCGTGGCTTCACGCTGCCTTACCGCGCCAGTTCGACCCGCATGGACCCAGATGGCATCTTTGGCCCGCCGCTGAATGCTGTGCGAGCGCATCTGGCGCAGGCGGGGCTTCTGAGCCGCATCTACGAGCCTGCGCAGGTCCGCGCGATGGACGCAGAAGGGGACTGGCCACCATGAGTCTCCGGCTGATCGGACAAGGACTTATGGCTGGTAGCTTGGTGGGGTCGTGTCTCGGAGTTGGTGGAAATTCGAGGGCGGCGTAATCTCCGGGTGAACTGACACCCACCCAACCGGCGGCTGCAACCGCCAGGGAGATCACGCCATGAACCAGATTACCGAC
>Ga0008838_101353_pt1 | contig 10716 bp, 13 predicted proteins | sample HotLakConUCCSL28_FD_62212 | JGI IMG/M metagenome (GOLD analysis project Ga0008838, IMG submission 62212) | Hypersaline microbial mat communities from Hot Lake, Washington, USA - Hot Lake Consortium UCC-SL28 (Hybrid Assembly) | ecosystem: Environmental > Aquatic > Thermal springs > Hot (42-90C) ...
GAACGTGAAGAGGCGGAGATCGACGACCTGCGGCGCCGGGTGGCGAGCAGCCTCGACGAAGCGCGCCGGGGCGACCTCGCCGACGGGACCGGGGAGGATGCGGTGCGCCGGGCCTTTGCCCGCGCCCGATCGGGCGCGTGATCGCGAAGCCATGGCGCCTGACGCGTCAGGCCGAAGAGTCACTCACCGACATCGCCCGATGGACGTTGGACACATTCTGCCCGCGCCAGGCGGATGCGTACGAGGCCGATCTCATCGACCGCTGCAGCTCGATCGCGAGCGGAACCGCGCTCTCGCAAAGCTGCAGGGCGCTTCTCGACCCTGACTTGCCGGAGGACCTGCGGTTCACGAGGGCGGGTCAGCACGTCGTCGTCTTCATCGAGGACGCTGAACGGGTGATCATCGTCGACTTTCTTCATGTGCGCAGCGATTTCCCTGCGAAGCTCGACCGGTTGGAGGCGAAGCGGCGACGCGAACCCTGATCATCGCTCGCAATCGCGCATTGAGATCAACATGGCTTCTGTCCGCGAAAGCATCCTGCAGCGATCGCTCGGCGAGTTGCAGGTTGTCCACGGAGCCGTTGTGGTCCGAGGCGAGGTCGGCACCGCACCGGCGAGCGGCGCGTGCGCTCCCAGGAGCTCAGCCCTTCGGCATCACGTCGAGGCGGACGGCTAGTCCGGAGAGGCGGCTTTCGGGCGCGGGATAGCGTGCCATGACGAGCGGGTCGTGGCCCGGAACGATGTGCGCATCGTTCGGCGCGAGCCGGCGCAGCGTCGCGTAGCCCTCGAACAGGGCCTCCACGTCGTGGACGATCGTGAAGGCGCGGCCGGTCTCGAAATGCTCGTAGGTGTGGCTGGCGTCGGAGGCGAGGACCACTGGGCCGCGCGCCGTCTCCACCCGCACCACCTGCAGCCCCTTAGAGTGGCCGCCGACGAGGTGGACAGTGACACCCGGCGCGATCTCCTCGCTGCCGTCGTGGAAGGCGAGGCGGCCTGCGAAGAGGCGGCGCACCATCGTCTCCACGTCTCCTCCGTCGAACGGGGCGCGCATGAAAGGGTGGCACATGCAGCGGCCCGTGGCGAAGGCCATCTCCCGGTCCTGGATGTGGAAGCGGGCTGCGGGAAAGAGGGCGCTGTTGCCGGCATGGTCGTAGTGAAGGTGGGTCAGCACCACGTCGGCCACCGCGGCATGGTCGACGCCGACGGCGGCAAGCGCCTCCTCCACGGGCGTCGTGATGGTGCGCCCGCGGCGGGCCGCACACGCGGCGTCGAAGCCGGTGTCGACCACGATCACGCGCTCGCCCTGCTTCAGGACCCAGACGAAGTAGTCGATGGGCATCGGCGCGTCGTGCGGGTCGCCGCCGATGAAGTTGTCCGCGCGCTGGCGCTGGTGCGAGCCGTAGCGCACGGCGAGGACATCCCAGAGGCCGGTTTCGGGGGTCATGGGCTGCGCCTTTCGTCGATCCAGTCTAGCGCCTCGAAAAAGTGGGGGCGGAAACGCTCGGGGTCCTCGATCATGGGGAAGTGGCCGAAGCCCGGCAGCTCGCGGAAGAGGATGGCGTCCGTGCCGATGGCGCGGGCGAGGGCGCGGGTGCTGCCCGGCGGGGCCGAATAGTCGTAGCTGCCGGTGAGGAGGGCCACCGGCCGGCCGGAGGCGGCGATGCGGGCGCCGTCGTACTCGTCGCTGTAGTAGTAGAGGTCGCCCTCGTAGATGCCGGGGCGGCCCTGGGCGTAGATGGCGCAGGCCTCGTCCCGCCGCGCCTGCGGGGCGGTCGGCGACAGGAGCGCGCGCACGTAGGACGGATTGTGCCGCCCGCCGGCGATACGCGCATCGGACAGGAGCGGATTGCGCCGCCCGGGAGAGGAGAGCGGCGCCTCGAGGGCGACGACGCCCGCGACGAGGTCCGGCCGCTCGGCGAGGACGGTGAGTGCCATGTCCGCGCCCATAGAGCAGCCCGCGAGGACGGCAGGGCTGCCGCAGAGCGCGGTGATGGCGGCGACGCACCACGCGAGATAGTGCGCCTCGCGCAGCCGGTAGGGCTCGGGCGCCTCGCAATCGTCGACGCCGCCGGAGAAGCCGTGCCATGGCATATCGAAGGCGATCATGCGGTGGCGGCGCTGGAGAGCTGCGTCAGCGAGCTGGTGGCGGAACTGCCGCGCGTCGGCGCCAGCCGTGTGGAGGAAGAGGAGAGGAAGGCCGCGTCCGGCTTCGAGATGGAAGATGCGGGCCGTTGCCGGGGTGCCGCCGATGTCCGCGGAGAGGCGGGACCAGCGGCCGGTCACTGCCTCCTCGTTCCGGGCGAACTGTGGGCCGGGCGTCGCCGGACCGGGGCGGGAGAGCTCGAAGAGACGTTCGAGCGCGGCGAGCGCCTGCGCCTCCACCACAGGGTCCGCCTCGACGACGACGTCGCGGGCGAGGCGGCGGACGGCACCGAACGACTGGTAGCCCGGGGGCGGGACGGGCGACAGGATCCGCGCGAAGGCATCCGGGGAGCCGCGCAGGACGATGGCGACGTCGGAGGCCGGGGCCGGGAGGCGGGTGCAGGGCTCGGAGAGGCGCAGGACGTGGCGCTCGCCGTCCACCTCGACGACGAGGTCCACCGCGAGGCCGCGGGCGGCGGCGGACATCACCGGATCTTCCGGCGCCCGGTCGAGCCAGCGTGGGACGGCCTCGCCGGTGTTCGGCGCCTCAGCCACCATCCGGCTCCGCGCCGCCAGGGCGGTCCTCGAGGAAGCGCATGATCTCTGTGTGGTCGGCGTCCTCGGGAAGCGCTGCGGCGGCGGCGCGCCAGAGGGCGTGCGTCGCGGCGAGCGTCGGCTGCCCGGCGCCGAGGTCGGCGGCGAGGCCGAGATCCTTCGCCATCAGCGCGAGGGCGAAGCCGGAGCCGTAGTCGGCGTTCAGGATGAACTGCTTCAGCTTGTTTTCGGTGGCATTGTTCCGCCCGGTGGAGGCGTTGAGGACGTCGACGATCACCTCCGGGTCGAGCCCGAAGCGGCGGCCCACGATGACCGCCTCGCAGGCCGCCTGGAGACCCGCCGCGGAGACGAAGTTGTTGAGCGCCTTGAGCGCGTGGCCGGAGCCGAGCGGGCCGGTCCGGAACACCCGGCCCATGTTCGACAGCACCGGCTCGGCGCGGTCGAGGGCGGCCGCATCGTCGCCCCCAAGCATGATGGCGAGCGTCCCGTCCCGCGCCCGCCGCACGCCGCCGGAGACCGGCGCGTCGAGGAGCGCGATGCCGCGCGGGGCAAGGTCGGCCCCGAGCGCCCGGGTCGCGGGCGCAAAGGAGGAGCTCATGTCGACCACGATGCCGCCCGGCGCCATGCGCGCGACGAGACCGTCGCCGCTGGCCCCGAGCACCGCCTTGCGGACGACGTGGTGGTCGGCGACCATGGTAATCGCGATGTCCGCGCCCTCGCCGGCCTCCGCGGCCGACGCGGCGGCGACGGCGCCGGTCTCCTCGGCGAGCGCCCGACAGGCGTCCGCGCGGATGTCGAACAGGCGCAGCGTCGTGCCGGCGGCGGCGAGCTGGCGGACCATCGGCCCGCCCATCGCGCCGAGGCCGGCGAAGGCGACCGTCACGCCCGCCCCCGCCCGCTCCGGCGCGTCACTTTCCGTCGATGGCATCGAGCACCTCACGCGCCACGCGGAAGGAATCCACCATGGCAGGGACGCCGCAGTAGATGCCGACCTGGAGGAGGACCTCCTTGATCTCGTCGCGGGAGACGCCGTTGTTGACGGCCCCGCGGACGTGGGCGGCGAGCTCGTGGTTCCGGCCGAGGGAGGCGAGCATCGCAAGGTTGATGATGGAGCGCGTCTTCCGGTCAAGCCCCTCACGGCCCCAGATCTCGCCCCAGCAGTAGGTGGTGAGGATCTTCTGGAAGTCCTCGGTGAAGTCGTCCATCCGCGCCGTGGCCCGGTCGACGTAGGCATCGCCCAGCACCGACCGGCGGATCTTCATGCCCTTGTCGTAGGTTTCCTGGTCCATCGTCCTTCCTCCGCATGGGGTCGGGCGCGGCGGGCGCCGTTCCCGAAGTCGTGTCCGTCGCCGCCGGTCCCGCGGGAGCGGCGGGCCAGCGGCGGGCTCGGGTCACACGCGACCCGGCGCCGGTGGGAGCGGCGCCCGCCGCCCGCCAGGCACCGTTTTTGTGGACGGCCTCTCCCGGCATCCCGCGCTATCCGAGGGCGGCGATCGCCGCCTCCGCCGCGCGCGCCACGTGGGCCTCGCTGAGGGCGCGCGCCGTGTCCGGATCGCGCCGCTCAATGGCGCCGAGGATCGCGGCGATCTCCCGTTTCGTCTCCGCCAGCCGCCCCGCGCGCGACAGGGAGTAGCGGCGCAGGAGGGTGACGCGGTTGTGGAGCTGGGTGAGGATCTCGGCCGCGACGCGGTTGCCCGCGCCCTCGGCGAGGATCGCGTAGAAGCGGTTCTTGAGCGCGAGGAGACGGGCCGGATCGGCGCCCTCGTCCGGCTCGGCGAGGAGGTCGCGCACGGTCGCGGCGAGAGTTGCGAGGATCTCGTCCGACGCCGCGCGCGCGAACCCGGCGGCGATCAGCCCCTCGATCACGCCGCGAACGGCGAAGATCTCCTGCGCGTCCGCCGCCGTGATCACGGCGACCTGCGGGCCGCGGTGGGGGACGAGCTCCACCAGCCCCTCGCCCGCGAGCTTCTGGAGCGCTTCCAGCAGGAGGCCGCGGCTCACGCCGTAGCGCTCGCACAGGACGCGCTCGGCAAGGCGCTCGCCCGGCGCGAGGGCGCCGCCCACGATGGCGGCGCGGATCGCATCCACGAGCTGCTCGCGCAGGAGGCTCGCCTCACGGCGCAGGCCACCCGTCGGTGGCGCCGCCTCGTCCGCCCGCCATGCGCCCATGCCTGCTGCCGATCCCCTCTTTGGTCTCGTGCGAACGATCGAGCCGGACGTCCGATCCGGCGGGGGCTTCACCGTGTCCGGGCCGAACCCGTCTCCAGTCCGTCGACCGACCCCGCGATCGTCCGCGTGTCTCCGCCGGCCGCCGCTGGGTGCCAGATTGTCGAACGATCTGTCAATCGGTTGACGATCCTGTCCGGAAGCGGTTTGCCATTCGTGCGAAGACACGCGACGCCGGGTCGCGCCGGCGACAACCGCGAGGAGGGACCTCATGAGCTAGACGGACACGAAGAACGGCGCCAAGGCCGGATCCGGCCTTCGCATCAGCCGCCGCGCGGCGCTCGTGGGTGGCGGCGCGGTGCTCGCCGCCCCGTTCATTTCCCGCGGGGCGCTCGCCCAGTCGCAGGTCAACGTCGGCGTCATCTTGCCGCTCTCGGGCGCCAACGCCCAGTTCGGCATCAACAGCCGCAACGGCATCCAGCTCGTCGCCGACGAGATCAACGCTGCGGGCGGCATCCAGAGCCTCGGCGGCGCGCAGATCAACCTCGTCATCGCCGACGCCACCTCGAACCCGACGCAGGCGGCGACGGCGGCCCAGCGCCTCATCTCGCAGAATTCGGTGGTGGCGGTGCTCGGCGCCTTCGCCTCATCGCTAACGCTCGCGATCTCCGAGGTCACCGAGCGGCGCGGCCTTCCGATGATGACGACGTCCTTCTCCGACGTCATCACCGACCGCGGCTTCCGCAACATCTTCCAGATCGTGCCGATCGGCTCGCGCATCGGCGGGGCGACATTCGACTACACGGTCGCCCTCGCGAAGGAGAACGGCGAGACGCTCGAGCGCATCGCCATCATGTACGAGGACACCGCCTACGGAACCTCCCAGGCGAAGGGGCTGCGCGATACGGCGCAGGCCGCGGGCATCGAGGTGGTGATGGACGAGGCCTATCCCCTCGGCATCACCGACGTCGCCCCGCTCATCAACCAGCTCCGCGCGTCGGGCGCGCAGGTGGTCTTCCCCGTCTCCTACCTCAACGACAGCCTCCTCATCGTGCGCACCATGCGCCAGCAGGGCGTGTCCATCCCGGCGATCGGCGGCGCGGCCGGCTACATCATTCCGGACTTCAGGGAAGGCCTCGGCGAGCTCGCCGACAACGTCCTCTCCATCACCCCGGTGAACTACGATCTCGCGCCCGACTACACCGAGCGGTTCCGCGAGCGCTTCGGCTACTTCATGGTCCACGAGGCGCAGGAGCACGCCGCCTGCATGGGCATCCTCGGCACCTGCCTCGAGCAGACCGCCTCCACCGACCCGCAGGCGATCCGCGACGCCATCTCGGCCGGCACCTTCGACACCGGCTGGGCGACGGCGATGACCGGCGGCTTCGTCCGTTTCGACGAGAAGGGCCGCAACACCGTCGCGATCCCGCTGATGGTGCAGTGGCAGGGCGGCGAGCTCGTCACCGTGTTCCCGGAGGAGTTCGCGAAGGGCGAGGTGATCTGGAACGCCTGACGGCTCCTCCGCCGCGTCCGCGCGGGGCCGGCTGCCCCGCGCCACGCACCGCCCGTGGTCCGCGTCCGGCTTTTCCGGCGCGGCCGCGGGAGCGTGGCCATGCCAGCACTCGGGTAACGAATGGAACCGCTCGCCCCCTTCCTCCAGGCGCTGCTCGACGGCGTCATGATCGGCGGCGTCTACGCCGTCCTCTCCGTCGGCCTCAGCCTCGTCTTCGGCGTCATGGGCATCGTCCATTTCGCCCACGCCGAATTCCTCATGGTGGGCATGTTCGTCGCCTACTTCCTGTGGCTCTATCTCGGGCTCGACCCCATGATCGGCGCCTTCATCGCCCTCGGCCTCGTGCTCGTCGCCGGGATGGGCATCCAGCAGGTGCTCATCAAGCCGATCCTGAGCGCGCCGGAGGTGGCGCAAATCTTCCTCACCGTCGGCCTCCTGTTCGCCATGGAGAACGGTGCCCTCCTCCTCTTCGGCGCCGACTTCCGCTCGGTCGTGACGCCCTACCAGACGCAGGCGCTGCTGGTCTGGTCCGCGCTTCCCGCGGAGGAGATCGTCGACGCGACGCCGCGCATCCTCGTCGGCCTCGACAAGCTCTACGCCTTCGGGATGGCCCTCCTCATCGGCGCGTGCGTCTTCTCCTTCATGCAGTTCACCAGGGCCGGCCGCGCCATGCGGGCGACGGCGCAGGACCCCATGGCCGCGACGTTGATGGGGATCGACACCAACCTCATGCACCGTCTCGCCTTCGGCATCGGCGTCGGCGCGACCGCATTCGGCGGCGCGGTGATCCTGCCCTACATCGCCGCCTCGCCCACCATCGGGACGCAGTATGTCGTCCTCATGTTCACCGCCGTCGTCCTCGGCGGGCTCGGGAGCGTGGCGGGCGCGGTGGTCGGCGGCGTCGCGGTCGGCATCATCCAGTCGGTGTCGGCGCTGTTCCTGCCGATCCAGCTGCAGAACTTCGTGCTCTTCATCGTGTTCATCCTCGTCCTCGCCTTCCGGCCCGAGGGCATCCTGTCGCGGCGGAGGGCCTGACCCGTGGAGCATGCGCGTCCGTCCACCCTCCAGATCGTGCTGATGGCGATCGGCCTCGGCCTCCTGATCTGGGCACCGCTCAACTTCTCGCCGCAGAGCTACGAGGTGCGCGTCATGTGCCTCGTGCTCCTGTTCGCCTCCCTCGGCGTCGCGTGGAACTTCCTCGGCGGGCTCGCGAACCGCGTCTCGCTCGGGCACGCCGCCTTCTTCGGCATCGGCGCCTACGCCTCCACCATCCTGCAGCGCACGTTCGACCTGTCGCCCTGGATCGGGATGCTGGTGGGCATGGTGATCGCGGCCCTCTTCGCGCTCCTCCTGTCGATCCCCACCTTTCGCCTCAGGGGCCACTACTTCGCGCTCGCGACGCTGGCGGCGGGGGAGGCGATGCGCGTCCTCGCGAACTCCTGGGCGAGCCTCACCGAGGGGCCCGTCGGCATCTCCGTCCCGTTCCGGATGGAGGACAGCCTGTGGATGCTCCAGTTCCGCGACGTGACGCCGTATTATTACGTCTTCCTCGCCGTCTTCGTGCTGGTGACGGCGCTGTTCTGGTGGGTCAAGGCGTCCGCGCTCGGCTATCGCCTGCGAGCGGTGAAGGAGAACGAGGAGGCCGCGGAGGTGATCGGCGTCGACACCTACCGCGCGAAGCTGATCGCGCTGTTGATCTCGGCGGTGATCACCGCGGGGCTCGGCACCATGTACGCGCAGTTCCAGTTCTTCTTCGATCCCGACACTGTGTTCGGCATCGCCGCCATCTCGGTGCGCATGGCGCTGATCGCGATCCTCGGCGGCGTCGGCACGGTGTTCGGTCCGCTCATCGGGGCGGCGTTCATCATCCCGCTGGAGGAGCTCGCCAACACCTGGTTCGGCGGCGAGGCGGCGGGGCTTTCCGCGTTCACCTACGGCGTCGTCCTCATCGTCATCATCCTCATCAACCCGCGCGGGCTGATCGCCCTCTTCCGTGACGGCTTCGCGCGCCTGCGCGGCGGCCGGAAGGAGGCGGCGGCGTGAGCGCCCCGCTCCTCTCAGCGACCAGCGTCACCCGCGCCTTCGGCGGCCTCGTCGCCGTCAACGACGTCTCGTTCGAGGTGCGGGCGGGGGAGATCGTCGGCCTCATCGGCCCGAACGGCGCGGGGAAGACGACGCTCTTCAATCTTCTCGTCGGGCTCACCCGGCCGACCCGCGGCACGATCCTGCTGGAAGGGGAGAGCGTTGTCGGCCGGAAGCCCCACGCCATCGCGGCGCGCGGGATGACGAAGACGTTCCAGAACGTCGCCCTGTTCATGGATTCGTCCGTCCTCGACAACGTCGTCACCGGCGCGCTCCTGCGCCACGACCTCAGGGACGCGCGCCGGCTCGCCCGTGCCGCGCTCGACCGCGTCGGCCTCGCCGGGGTGGCGGGACGGCTTGCGGGCGATCTCTCCTTTCCCGAGCGTGCCCGGGTGGAGGTCGCCCGCGCGCTCGTGACGGAGCCGAAGCTCCTCCTCCTTGACGAGGTGATGGCAGCGCTGACGCCGGTGGAGATGGAGACCGTGATCACCCTCGTACGCGACCTCAGGGACACTGAGGGCCTCACCTTCATCGTGGTGGAGCATCACATGAAGGCAATCATGAAGCTGTGCGAGCGCATCCTTGTCCTCAACTTTGGCCAGCTCATCGCCGAGGGCCCGCCCGAGGTGATCTCCCGCGACCGGACGGTCATCGACGCCTACCTCGGCTCGGAGTTCCGCAAGGCGCTGGAGGCGGGCCAGGCGAAGGCGGCGAGTGACGTCCATGCGGGAGGCGCGGCGTGAGCGCGCCGTCCGCACGCGGCGAGGCGCTCCTCGCCATCGAGAACCTCACGGCGTCCTACGGCGGCGCGCCGGTCCTGAAGAACGCCTCGCTCACGATGGCGGCGGGGGAGTTCCTCGCCGTGATCGGCGCCAACACGGCCGGCAAGTCGACGCTCCTGCGATCGATCTCCGGCCTCGTGCCGAAGGTGTCCGGCCGCATCGCGTTCGAGGGGCGGGACCTCACGAAGCTGCGGCCGCACGAGATCCCGCCCCTCGGAGTCGCCCACGTCCCGGAGGGCCGCCACGTCTTCCGGGACATGAGCGTGGAGGAGAACCTCGTCGTCGGCGCCCACGCCCGGGGCGACGGGAGGGCGCCGCCCGAGACCATCGAGCGCGTGTTCGCCCTGTTCCCGCGGCTCAAGGAGCGGCGGCGGCAGCTCGCGGGGACGCTGTCGGGTGGCGAGCAGCAGATGGTGGCCGTCGGCCGCGGGCTGATGCTGGAGCCGCGCCTCCTCATCCTCGACGAGCCGAGCCTCGGCCTCGCCCCGCAGATCGTGGAGGAGATGCACGGCCGCTTTCACGAGATCCACGAGAGCGGCGTCTCCATCCTCCTCGTGGAGCAGAACGTCGCCCTCGCGCTTCAGACGGCGACGCGCGCCTATGTCATCCAGTCGGGCGAGATCGTGCTCGAGGGTTCGGCCCGCGAGCTCGCCGCCGACGACCGCGTCCGCGAGGCCTATCTCGGAATCTGACGGCGCAAGGCACGGGGACTGCTGCGCCCGGACCGCGCCGGCACGCGAGCGGAAGACACCGATGACCTGGCTTTCCGTCAGTGACTTGCTCCGATGATGGTCACATGGCCGCACGATCCGGCGGCCCGCGTGCTTCGGGAACGGAGGCCGCGGGCGGCGACGCCGGCGGCGTCGAGCGTGCCATCCGGGCGGAGCGGGGATGGGCGGCCCTGGCGGCTGCCCGAATGCTTCCTGTGCTTCTCGGTGCCACCCGAAATGCCGGAGCCGCGCGTCGCGCCGCCGCAAGGCCGGCCGCTGCGCTTCGGCACACTCAACGCCCATGCCAAGATCAACGACGCGACGCTCGCGCTCTGGGCGGGCGTCCTGTCGGCGGTGCCACGCTCCGAGCTCTTCGTGAAGTGCGCGGAATTCGCCGAGATCGACACCCGGGAGACGTTTCGCCGGCGCGCCGCGGCGGCCGGCATCGACCCCGCCCGGCTCGTGCTCGAAGGACCGTCGCCCTTCGCCGAGGCGATGAATGCCTACGAGCGGATCGACATCGCCCTAGCAGGCTGCTGAAGAACCTTGCCGGCAAGGACGGTTTCCCGTTTCTGGCGGTTCGCTGGGGGCTGAGATTACCGCCTCGGTCGGAGGCTTCCCCGTCCCCACGCCCAAGCTCAGGCCGCGAGCAGCTTGGGCAGGCGTGCGAGGTTGCTGGCCGCCATGGTCAGGGTGAAGCGGGCTCGGACGCGGTCGAGGCCGCGCAGGACCGTCTGGGCCATGCCGCCGACGGTCTTGGCCCAGCC
>Ga0008838_101360_pt1 | contig 10678 bp, 5 predicted proteins | sample HotLakConUCCSL28_FD_62212 | JGI IMG/M metagenome (GOLD analysis project Ga0008838, IMG submission 62212) | Hypersaline microbial mat communities from Hot Lake, Washington, USA - Hot Lake Consortium UCC-SL28 (Hybrid Assembly) | ecosystem: Environmental > Aquatic > Thermal springs > Hot (42-90C) ...
GCCGGCAGCTGGTCGGTTTACTGGTACAACGGACTGATTATCAACTCTGAAATTGCCCGGGGACTGGATATTTTTGAGCTGGAAGCCAGCGATTTCCTCACCCAGAATGAAATTGATGCGGCGAGGTCGGTCGAGGTGAACAAATTCAACGCTCAGGGGCAATTCATGTTTGTCTGGCCGGCCAGTTTCGCCAAGGCCCGTGCCTATGTAGATCAGCTGGAGCGTAACCGGGAGCTGGATATCAATCGCCTGACCATGATCCGGGCCCAGCTTGCTGCTGCCGAAGGTGCGCAGGGTCGCACCCGTGGCGGTATTCTGAGCAGTCTGGCTGCGGAGGTAGAGGGCATGCAGAACGTTTCCGGCAATCCGGCCAAGCTAGCCATGTTGGCAGAGGCTATCGCAGCGCTTTGATCATGCAACCGCTCGATTTCATTAACTAGTAATACTGTTGTTTTGCAAAGTACATGGCCATAATGCTATCACATAGTTAACAAGAAGCTAGAAAGCCCGAATTATTCTAGTCTAGTCGGAAATTGAGTAAAATGGGCGCGGCTTAATGCCGCGCCCTACGTTTTTCAGCTGACTACGGGTAGTGCTGCAAGATTTGCGACAGATTGAAGCTGACAAAGCGGTGCAACCAAAACTTTTCGTTCTTTGGTACCAGATTTGCCAAGCACATTATTAATTAACATCGATGTAGCTGCATACCCTACCTCAAATCCGGAGTGATGAATATGAGTGATATTCGGATGAAGATAATATGGAGCGAATCCATCACTTATTGCCATCAGAGAGAAATCATCCGGAATACGCAATCCTCTGCGTGTTAGTTCAAAGTGGGTATGAACCATAAGTTCGTCTGACATGGTGAAAATTGCAGTAGCATCCGCAAAATCATGTAACAAAGTATCCAATACAGAAGGTAACTCGAGAATCTGTTCAACTTCAATCATGCAGCTGCCTCCATTCAGTAATCCTTTTTCAAGCATTGACTGCTCAAAACCAGCTCTTCGCTGAACCGTCATAGTTAAAGAAGGGTTGCCAAATATGCCAATCAGCTTCCGATGGCCATGTTCGGCAAGATAATTTCCTGCTCTATAGGCTGCATCGAATCCGTTGATGCTCACACCGGGCAAGTTAGAGGTTCCGGTAAGTTTATCAATCAGCAAAATTGGGGTGCCGGTTTGACGAATCTCTTCAATATGAGCAACATCCTTCGTTTCTTCTGTTACGCTAAGCAAGACCCCGTCAACAGCTAGGCTATGAACGTAACGCAGGAGCTCTGATTCACGCTCCAGAAGATTGTCAGACTGAAAAATCATAACGGAAAAGTTGTTTTTTGCCGCAGCTGTGTTGATTCCGAAAATCATTTCCGGTACAAAAAAAGAATTAATTTCGGGCAGGATGAGCGCAATGGTGTCTGTTCTGCGGGTTCGCAAAGACTTTGCCCTTTTGTTTGGCTGGTAGTTGTATTTGTGAGCCAATTCCCTGACGCGAAGCTTCATTTCGTCGCTTACCTGATGATTATCCGCCAGTGCGCGTGACACGGTAGAGGGGGTGGTGCCCAGCTCAGCGGCCAGATCCTTAATCGTTATCCGTTTCATCATAGATATGCGGTGCCATGGGTAATTTTTTATCAAAAAAAAATGATTAAAGCTATGTAAATCTACTGGGCGGCATTACCTGCAAACTAGGATTTCGAAAAAGTAACCTATTGCCGCAGAGTAAACTACATTGCAAATGCAATTGAACATTTATCCTCAACGCAAACGTTTGCGTTGAATTTTTTTCGACCGCTCTGCCAGTTATCTAAATTAGGAAGCGCTTCCAAGATTGCTTTACTACCGGTATGTAAGTGATTTTACCGGAATTAAACTTGGTTGTATAGTACAGCAATATTGCCCAATAATGCAAAATCAATAGTCAGAGCTCTATGAAAACAATGCAACTAACAGGCCTTTTAATAGCCTTTATGGTCTTAATGGCTTTGCCTCTCAAAGCCCAGATGGTTACCATTCAAGGCACCATTACCGACGCTGATAGTCAACCTTTACGAGGTGCAACTGTCATGGTTAAGAACACCTTTATTGGTGCATCTGCAGCAATTGGTGGAGTTTATCAACTAAGAGTGCCCGCACAAGATGAAGTTATTCTCGTTGCTTCATTTCTTGGATATCAATCGATTGAACGAATAGTACAGCTAGCTGGGCTGACAGAAGTTACCGTAGATTTTCAGTTGGAGGAAGACGTACTCGGGCTGGGAGATGTAGTTGTAACCGGGGTGCTGAATCAGCAATCGAAAATAGAGTCGAGTATCTCAATCAGTACAATGGATGTTGAAAGTGTATCGCTTTCTTCCCCTCGTACAACAGCAGAAATCTTTCGGGCTATACCGGGTATTCGTTCTGAAGCTTCTGCCGGTGAGGGGAATACCAATATTACGGTACGGGGCGTGCCCATTTCTGCCGGTGGTTCTAAGTATCTCCAGCTTCAGGAAGACGGATTGCCACTGCTGTTATTTGGTGATATAGCCTTCGCTACATCTGATATATTCCTGCGTTTTGACCAATCCGTAAACCGTATTGAAGCCTTACGTGGTGGGTCTGCTTCAACATTGGCCAGTAACTCTCCGGCAGGGATAATTAACTTTATCAGCAAAACCGGTGCATTGGCAGGTGGTAGTGCCAGTACCAGCGTTGGTTTAGACTACAATCAATTCAGAACCGATTTTGAGTACGGATCACCGTTAAGTGATGACATCCGGTTTCATATCGGAGGTAATTTCCGTCAGGGTGAAGGTCAGCGGGAAGCGGGCTTTATGGCCAATCAGGGCGGACAGTTGCGAGGGAACCTCACAAAAATGTTCGACAGCGGATACATGCGGGTGTATTTCAAGTACCTGAGCGACCGTACCCCGGCTTATATGCCAATGCCAATGCAGGTATCCGGAAGTAACAGCAGTCCTACATGGGAGTCGCTCCCGGGCTTTGATGTACGTTCGGGCAGCATGCACAGTGTTAACCTTATGCACAATCTTGGCACAGATACCAACGGTAACCTGCGACGTTCAAGCGTAGCCGATGGTATGAATCCCGTTGTTAGTTCATACGGTACAGAATTCGCATTCGACCTTGGCGACGGATGGCGAGTTGAGAATCGCACCCGTCTTTCTAACATCTCTGGTCGATTTGTTACCCCGTTCCCGGCTGAAGTTGCAGGCGGAACATCGATGGCCGAATCTATTGGTGGAGCTGGCTCAACGCTTGTTTACTCTGACAATAATGGCAGTCTTGGCAATGCATTGGCCATGCGAATTCACATGTTTGATGTTGAACTGAATGATTTCAATAACCTGTTCAGCGATACCAAGATCAACAAATCGGTAACCGATCAGCTCGATATTACAGCAGGTTTCTTCAAGGGTTATCAGAATATCTCCATGACATGGTTGTGGAACTCCTATCTGATGGATATAAACGGTGGTAACGGTCGCCTGCTCGACGTAATCAACAGTCAGGGAGATAACCTGAGCGAGAACGGACTTTATGCTTATGGAACACCATTTTGGGGCAACCTCCACCGAAACTACGATACCAATTATGAGGTTTCTGCACCGTACCTTGGTGTAAACTATCGTGTAAATGATGCCTTAACCCTGGACGGTAGCGTTCGTTGGGATGTAGGTCGTGTGCGTGGCTCTTTTGCTGATGGCGTAGCCAGAACATTTGATGTCAATAACGATGGAGTGGTATCAGCGCCTGAGCAATCGGTTTTTTTCGTAGATAACGCGAATCCAACGGTTGTAAACTATGACTATGACTATGTCTCATTTTCAATCGGTGCTAATTATCTGTTGAACAGAGACCAGGCCGTTTTTGGGCGCTATAGCAATGGTGCTGCCGCTAAAGCAGATCGTATTCTGTTTTCAGGCTTACCATATTCAGATGGAACACGAATCAATGTGATTGATCGTATCAGTCAGGCAGAGGTTGGCTACAAGCATAATTTTCGTAGTGGTGGACTCTTTCTGACCGCATTCTATGCAGAGACGATTGAAGAGGGTGGATTTGAAGCAACATCCCAGGCCATCATCGAAAACGATTACCGTGCATTCGGACTTGAAATGGAGGGTAACCTACGTTTTAATCAATTTGATTTGAGAAGCGGTATTACATACACGGCTGCTGAAATTACTTCAGGTGCGAATGAAGGGAATATCCCAAGAAGACAACCGGCACTTATGTTCAGCGTACTTCCATCATACGCACTGGGCAGCCATAGTATCGGGCTCAGTCTAATTGGTCAGACCAGCGCCTATGCGCAGGACAATAACGAGCTGAAGATGCCGGGATACCTGCTTGTCAACGGATATGTAAACCTCGCCGTAAGTGAGTCACTTACTTTATCGATTAATGGAAACAACCTTACAAACGCTCTGGCTATCACCGAGTCGGAAGAAGGTAGTATAATTGGCGGACAGGTAAACATCGTACGTGCTCGTCCAGCGCCAGGAAGATCACTCCTTGCTACAATCAGGTATGCGTTCTGATATGCCACCCCGGACTGCCAGCAGGTGGTCCGGGGCTTTCTTTTGATTCTCAGCACGAAAAAAATTCCATTTAGTCGTTTCAATACATGTTTGACGTCACCATCAGTCTAATTGATTATATCATAATCGGCATTTACTTCGCCTTCATAATCTGGCTGGGGTTGTATTTTAAAAACCGGCACAAATCTGAGGAAGACTATTTTCTCGCCGGCAGGTCCTTAGCCTGGCCGGTAATTGGGTTCTCGTTATTTGCTTCCAATATGGGTAGCATAAGTCTGATTGGGCTTGCCGAAAGTGGCTACCGAACAGGTTTTGCCGTTTTTAGTTATGAGTGGATGGCAACCATCGTACTAATCATTTTTGCGGTTTTTTTCCTTCCTTATTATCTAAAAAACCGCGTTTACACCATACCTGAATTTTTGGAAAGACGGTATGGAACATTTGCCCGATACTATTTTTCGGGTGTTACCATCACCCTGAATATTTTTATCGATATTGCCTCTGGTCTGTTTGCCGGGGCATTGGTAGTGAAAATGGCCTTTCCTGATTTGTCGTTAACCACAATAATCTGGGCAATTTCACTGTTTGCAGCCTTTTATACGTTATTGGGTGGTTTAGCATCAGTTGTTTATTCAGATACAGTACAGGCTGTGTTACTTATTTTCAGCTCTATTGTGGTTACCGTACTGGCCTTCAATTTAACCGGAGGGTGGGATGCTATTGTAGCGGCTGTAGGTACAGAACATCTAACTATAATCCGTCCGGCAAGCGATCCCGATCTTCCTTGGCCCGGTCTTTTCTCCGGTGTATTCCTGCTGGGATTTTACTTCTGGGTAACAAATCAGTTCATAGCTCAACGCGCACTAGCCGCGAAGGATACCCGTCAGGGTCAATGGGGAGCACTCTTTGCCGGACTTCTTAAACTCTCGGCACTTTTTATCATGGTATTGCCCGGAGTTATGGCCATCGTCCTCTTCCCGGATTTGGATGATCCCAAAAATGCTTATCCCACGCTTATTTTCAACTTACTGCCCGCAGGATTACTCGGCCTGACCCTCGCAGGGTTCATCGCAGCCTTGATGTCGAGTGTTGACTCCGGACTGAACGCTGCATCTACCTTATTTACCTTCGATTTCTACAAAAAGTATAATCCAGACGCCACCAAAGAACAGACCATGAAGATTGCGAAAATCATGATTGGTATTTTCATGGTTATTGCAGCACTTTGGGCACCTCAAATCAACAAATTCCCGTCTTTCTGGGATTATCTGCAAATGGTGCTTTCGTTTATTTGTCCGCCCATTGTTGCTCTCTTCATTTTTGGACTCTTTTCAAAACGCATCAACACCCGCGGTGCGAATGCGTCCATTATTACCGGAGTTACATTGAGCGTACTCAGTATGGGCTACAAGTTTTATGTAAACTATGCCGGTATTGAAGATGTGCTGCCGCATTATCTGTATCTGGCCGGCATTATATTCATCGTATGTTCAGCGGTACTGTTAACATTTAGTCTCACCTCCAGCCCCGATGAAAACAAAGACTGGGAGTCTCTGATCTGGACCCCCGCTTACTTTAAAGGAGAAACAGCGTCTCTTGTATCACTCCCGTTTTACAAAAATTACCGATATCAGTCTATTGGTCTGCTCATATTGGTAGCTACACTTCTTATCATTTTTTAGAGTGTGCTTCTACTCATGTCATTACACAAAAAAAAGATTATTGGAATAGGAGAGTTACTGGTTGATCGGTTTCCAGATTACACCAAGCCCGGCGGTGCCCCTGCGAATGTGGTTTATAATCTCAACAAACTCGGTAATAATGGAATAATCGTGAGTTCGGTTGGTGATGATGAAGCCGGCAAGATGTTATGTGATTTCCTGAAAGAGCAGGAGATTCCCACCAAATATGTGCAACAATCTGCCAAGCCCACCGGCATGGTCGATGTAACCTTTGACGCAGAAGAGGCTCACTATCACATTGTGCGTAATGTGGCCTGGGATGATATACGCTGGTCTGAAGACCTGTTGCAGCTAGCTCAACAGTGTGATGCCATTTGTTTCTCAACGCTGAGTCAGCGCGATGAAACCACTGCCGGAACCATTTACAAATTTCTGGATCAGGCAAGTCCGTACGCGCTCAAGGTCCTCGACATAAATCTTCGTCCTCCATACACTGACAAGGAAATGCTGGCCGCATCCTTTCAGCGAGCTCACGTCATAAAAATGAATGAACACGAGTACCGCATGGTGGCAGAGGTTTTTGATGTAGCAGAAACCTCCACATTCTTATTTGAAACGTTTGGCGTAAGAGCCATAATTCTCACTCTTGGATCAAAAGGAAGCAAATTTATTGCTCCGAATGCCCTGTTTGAGGGAAAATCCCAACCTGTAGACACGAGAAATGGCGATTCTGTAGGCGTTGGTGACGCTTTCATTGCCTGCATCATCCATCATTTGTTAAAGGGTACAGATCCGCAGATAATGATTGAAAAAGCTAATCAGTTTGCGGGATTTGCAGCTACGCAGTCTGGTGCCATGGTAAATTTTCCCGCTCAATTACTTGATCAGACAAGGTAATGTCCTATTTCCAAGAAATATCACGAGATCGCTTACTACAGTCCTGCCTCCATGCAGCTACAGATCAGTTAAAACTGGATAAGGCCTCCCAGCAAGAGGTTTTTCTTCATAGGTTTAATCTGAATTTCCCGGCACTTCTGGATGAATTATATAAGCTATATGCCGACCAGCTGGATTTTGCCGTACACCTTCAGAACCTGGCCCGCACATTAGCTACATCATGGAATGGTCGACCAGGATGGTTGCGAAAAGATGATGCAGCTGATGAAAAAAACCCGGATTGGTTCACCGATTCCAATATGGTGGGCGCGGTGTGTTATGTAGATTTGTTTGCAGAGGACTTAAATGGACTAGAGGAGCGAATTTCCTATCTGGAACAGCTAGGGGTTACCTATCTGCACCTTATGCCCTTATTTGACGTACCCGAGCCCGAAAACGACGGGGGCTACGCCGTAAGTAGTTACAGAAAAGTGAACCCACGGCTGGGTACCATGAAACAGTTGACCCGACTGGCGCAAAAAATGCGCAAAAAAGGTATATCGCTTGTGCTGGATTTCATCAATAATCATACATCAAACGACCACGAGTGGGCTCAGAAAGCACTTGCCGGGGACAGCCGGTATCAACAGTTCTATTATTTGTTCCCCGACCGAACCATTCCGGATCAGTTTGAACAAAATCTCAGGGAAATTTTTCCGGAAGTAAGAAGGGGTAACTTTACCTGGAATGAAACCTTAAAAAAATGGGTATGGACAACATTCCACAGCTATCAGTGGGACCTTAACTACCGCAATCCAGACGTATTTACAGCGATGACAGGAGAGATGCTGGGTCTGGCCAATGTAGGAGTACGGTTCCTCAGACTCGATGCTGTACCATTTACATGGAAACAGATGGGCACGCCTTGTGAAAACCTCCCGCAGGCCCACGTAATTGTCCGATCGCTTAATCTTTGCGCACGTATTGCGGCGCCCGGTTTACTGTTCAAATCAGAAGCCATTGTGCACCCCGATGACGTTATAAAATATGTTGACCCCAACAAGTGTCAGGTATCGTATAATCCTACCTTCATGGCCTTGCTGTGGGAATCCCTGGCTACACGTGAAATCAAACTGCTGCGTGAGTCCATCCTGCATCGCTTTCGCTTACCTGCCGGGACGGCCTGGGTTAATTACGTTCGGAGTCACGATGACATCGGGTGGACGTTCAGTGACGACGATGCCATGCAAATCGGAATACATGGAGATAATCATCGCCGGTTTCTAAATCGCTTTTACAGCGGAGAATTCCCGGGTTCATTTGCCCGGGGCCGAACATTTCAGTTTAATCCTTCTAACGGTGATATGCGGATATGTGGTACCACGGCCTCGTTGGCAGGAGTGGAGGAAGCCTTCGAAACTGACGATTATGGCAGAATGCACGATGCCATCGCCCGCATTATACTGCTCTATGGAATGACGATGTGCATCGGCGGTTTGCCACTCATATATCTAGGTGACGAAGTAGGTCTATGCAATGATTATACGTACACCGAGAATCCTGCCAAGCAATATGACTCCCGCTGGGTCCACAGGCCTGCAACGAACTGGGAGCTCAACGAGAAAATTATGGCTGGCAAGAAACCTGAGTACGTGTTATTTGAACAGTTACGAAAACTGATTAACATCCGCAAAAAAACACAAGTTTTCGGCGATAACTTTGTCCACCTTATTGATACAGGTCACGCTTCAGTGCTCGGATTTGTTAAGACACTGAGCGAAACAGCCAACAGCAATCGTTCGCACGGAGATTCTGCCGTACTTGTACTTGCTAATTTCCGGGAGAAAACCAGTGATGTGATACTTCCAAATGCCTGGACGGTCACACCACTGCGCGATATGATTTCCGGGAAACGCGTGGCACCAAATGAAAAGATGGTTCTGGCAGCATATCAGCTTTGCTGGCTTCAGGTGGATACGTCCTCCTGACCGATAAGCAGCCTACCCGGCCACCTACAACTGCCGAAGCAACGTAATTTTCATGATGGCCTGCTGGTCGAGGGAGCGGCGCCGCACGGCCAGCGGGTCGACCGCATCCCCGCGGGTGTCATTCAGCACGATGTACAGAAACGACATGGGCAGGTATTCCCATTGCAGCCGGCTGTTCAATACATGAAGGTTAGAGCGGGTATTGAACTGGTAGAAGGTAATCCACTGAAACCGTGCATTCAGCGCCACGCGAGTCTCCAGCCCGGTAATGCCGGCACGGATGTCATCGTCGTCTGTACCCACATCGCGCAATCGGTTGTAGGTGTAGGTGCCCGTAAGCATGAGCTGGGGCACCGGCGCAACACGGGCTTCCAGGCTCGCTGAGAACAACCTTCCCCCGAAATAGCCTCCCTCGCGCAGACTGACCTTGCCGGCAATCCGGCGCGAGTAATCGGTGTTGTATTCCAGCTCCTGCAGCCAGTATTGGTAACGGCCCGGAGCAATGCTGGCGCCCAGGGGACGGAACGGGTTCTCCAGCTGCTGCCAATGTGCTTCTACCGACCATTCCAGCTCGGAGGCGTCCCGACCAATCAGCGCGACCGGACTGGCCGTTACCACTGCCTCCCGAAAATTCAGGTCATTGTACCGGCGGAAATGTACGGCGTCAACCGAAGGCTCCAGCTCCTGTATGAAATCCGGAAGCCAGCCGGGCATGGCGGTATGCGTGTACGCCGCACGACTCATCACATAGTTCACATCGTCAATAAATCCGGCCCGGGGATCGTAGGTTTCCGAAACCGAGGCCAGGGTCAATTCCAGTTGGTTTCGGTTATCACGATATTCCCCGAGCCACACACCCGACCATCCGTCTGCCGGTGCATTTGCATCCGAATTGCGGGTGTAGGAAAGCATGTAGTGCGATAACAGGGTGTTGGTCATCCGCGAAAATCCATCGGCGGTGAGGGTGAGGTTGGTGTTGGCGGGCGAGGGGGGCACAAAAAGGCCGGCATCGCCTATGAAGTTGTCGGGCACCGGCGGCACCGGACCTTCGGCATCGTGCCGCAGCGAGGCCATGATGCCCAGCCGGTTGGTGGCATTCAGATTCCGGGTATACCGGCCCATGGCAAACCAGGCCGCACCCGATTCCGACCCTTCCGCCTGCCGCATCAGCATGGCACCGGCGGTCTGATCGGTACCCCGACGTGTAAATCGAAATCCGCCGTCCAGCGCCACGGGGTTTCCCTGATCGTCCAGGCCGATGCGCCGGGAGAAAAAGGGCTGAATAAGCTCCCGGGCCGACATCGTGTACAGCTCGTTTCCCTCCAGAAAAAACTGACGCTGTTCGGGGAACTGCACCGAAAACCGGGTCAGGTTCAGCACCTGTCGGTCGGTATCTACCTGGGCAAAGTCGGTGTTCCAGGTTACATCCAGCACCGAGCGGGTATCCATCGCCCACTTCACCTCGCCGCCGGCCTTGATTTCGGGACCACGCCATCCGTCCGATGTTCCGCCCGGGTCACCCTCGACCGCAGTATCCTGCCCGGAGACCAGCAGATAGGGATTTACCTGCACGTTGGAGGAGG
>Ga0008838_101366_pt1 | contig 10573 bp, 7 predicted proteins | sample HotLakConUCCSL28_FD_62212 | JGI IMG/M metagenome (GOLD analysis project Ga0008838, IMG submission 62212) | Hypersaline microbial mat communities from Hot Lake, Washington, USA - Hot Lake Consortium UCC-SL28 (Hybrid Assembly) | ecosystem: Environmental > Aquatic > Thermal springs > Hot (42-90C) ...
GCTCACTCCCGTCGACTGCACGCCTGCGACGGAATCAGACCGACCTTCGCCCGTCAACACCACCACGCGGTGCGTGAGACGCACTCCGCAGCGTAAGGGGGTAATTGTGCAACAGGCTCCTTGCGGACGAAAGATTGCCGAGGTGAGCTCAGTGCGCAGGAGGGCCTCCTTCCAGGATTGTCACGGTGGTTAACTTCGGTATCCTCCGCGTCAATATTTGGTGCGCTCCTGTCGCAGGCAATCGTAGGCGGACCCTGTCCGTGTGCCGCAATAACCTTCGACCATGAAATTATGGTGGTATGGTGAACAATAAGATTATTCAAAAGCCGAAGTCTCAGTCGTTCTTGCGACTTGGCTGTCGCCTGAACGCAGACGTCAATGCATTGATCGCCTCCGGGGACGAGCACTTCAAGGCGGAGCGGTGGGAGCAAGCCCGGCAGGACTACGAAGCAGTCCTCGCGCTAAATCCGGATGATGTGCGTTCGAACCTTCGTTACGGGCGTCTCTTGGCGAAAACCGGCAGGCCTGCCGAGGCCGCCGGTTACTTCGAGCGCGTTCTCGCCGCCCGTGCGGACGATCCCAATATCGTGGAGGTCGCCGTCAGGAACCTCCTGGTCCTTGGAGATGCGCATCTTTCCGAACAGCGCTGGGAGGAGGCGCAGGAGGCTTACGAGGCCGCCTCGAGGCTCAAGGTCGACGATCCGCGGATAGACCTGAGGATGGGAGAGCTTCTGGCGAGGACCGGCAGGCGCGCTGAGGCCATGCACCATCTCGTGCGTGCGGCGGCGAACGCGCCTGAGGATCAAAAGACGCGCTCCGCGGCGGCCCGGAACCTGATCGCTCTCGGGGATGGGCATTGCGAGGAGGAGGGCTGGGAGGAGGCGCGGTCGGCCTACGAGGCGGCCCTTGCCCTCAGCCCTGACGATGGGGCGGCCAACCTGCGTCTCGGGCGTCTCCTGGCGAGGATCGGGAGGCGGGATGAGGCCGTCGCCTGCTTCGCTCGCGGCCTCTCGCGGAAACCGGACAATTCTCTTCTGCGCTCCGCGGCGGTCCAGAACCTGCTCGCTCTCGGAGACGAGCATTGCGAGAGGGAGAGCTGGGAGGGGGCACTGCATTTCTATGAGAGTGCCCTCGCCATCGGCCCCGAGGAGGTGGGGGTGAACCTGCGCCTCGGGCGGCTCCTCGCCAGGACCGGCAGGCGAGAGGACGCCGCTGCCTTCTTCGATCGCGTTCTGTCGGCCGAGCCGGTCGATCGCGAGCATCGGTCCATGGCGGTCCGGAACCTTCTGGCGCTCGGAGACGAGCAGCTGGAAGGCGACCGCATGGCGGATGCGAGGAAGACCTACGAAAGGGTTCTTGCAATCAGTGCCGACGATCCGGAGGTGAACCTTCGGATGGGCCACCTGCTGCTGGCGGACGGCTCGCGCTTGGAAGCGGCGGTTCATTTCGATCGTGCTGTGTCGAACACCTCGGCGAGCTTCAAGAAGCGCCTGAACGGCGCGATGACGTTGCTCTCGCTGCGGGAAAGCCTCCTCGACAAGGGGCGGGCGGAAGACGCGCAGATGGCCTACGAGGTCGCGCTCACCCTGAACCCCGCCATACGACTGCACACGAGCAGCTATGGCGCTCGACGCCCGTATCGTTTCGCGTCGACGGACCGCCTCGACGGGTCGGCCATCGCCTACCTCTCGGCCGACCGTGCAGCTGTGAGGAAGGACATCGCCTTCTTCAGCTGCGTGGCTGGCGGCTACGATCCCGTGACGTATCACGAGTTCCTTCAGGGCGATGCGGACTATTTCTTCTTCACCGACGAACGCGTGAGCAACGCGTACATCACCCATGTGAGGCCGCTGCCGTATTACTGCATCGATCCGACCCGTTCGGCCCGGTACGTCAAGACCCATCCGCACGTGCTGTTTCCCGGCCACCGCATCGCCATCTGGTTGGACGGCAATATCCTTGTTCGCGGGGATCTGTCGGAGATGATCGCGCGCTTCGAGGCGTCCGGACTTCCGGTCGGCGCCATACCTCATCCCGCGCGCATGTCTGTCTATGGAGAGGCCGATATCTGCGCCAGCCGGAACAAGGACGATGTGGATCTCATTCAGGCTCAGGTCTTCCGTTACAGGCAGGAAGGATTCGAATGTGATGATCTGATCGAGAGCAACCTGATGATGTTCCGCCTCGATCATCCCTTACTGCCGGAACTGATGGCGATCTGGTGGGCGGAGATCGATCGCGGGTCGCGGCGGGACCAGCTCTCCTTCAACTACGCGCTGCGGCGGACGGGGGCGGATTATTTCCGCCTTATGGAGCGTCCGGACAGTGTCCGCAATCATCCAGCGCTCGCGATCTTCGAGCACGGTTCCGGCCGGAGCCCCTATCGTCCCATGGTGACGAGGCTCTCGCGTTGCACGAGCCGCAGCTATTCGGCGGCAATGGCGCAGCGGCTGGCCGCGCAGGAGGGGCGTCGGGTCGATGTCGTCGTGTGCGTTCACAATGCCCTCGACAGTGTGGCCCCTTGTCTTGAATCCGTCGCCGCGCATCGGGATCCGGCGGTTCACCGGATCCTCGTGGTGAACGATGGCTCGGGTGCCGAGACGTCGGCTTGGCTCGAGAGCTTCGCGGCGCGGACCCAGAACGTCGACATCTTGCACCGCGCCGAGCCGGGCGGGTATACCGTTGCAGCGAACACGGGCATTCGCGCGTTGCACCCCGCGGCGGAGATGGCCATCCTCCTCAACAGCGACACGATCGTCGCCGGGGCGTGGATCGGCAAGCTGCTCGATGCCGCGTCCTCGCATCCGAAGGTTGGCATCGTCGGCCCTTTGTCGAACGCCGCCAGCCACCAGTCGATCCCCAACCACAAGGGGACCGGGACACAGACGGCCATCAACGACCTTCCCGCAGGGTACGACGTCGCCGCCATGAACGCCTGGTGCGAGGAGAACAGTCCCGAGGACGTCCTGCCCCACGTGCCACTGGTGCATGGCTTCTGCTTCGGGATCACGCGCGAGCTCGTGGATGCGATCGGGTTCTTCGACGCGTCCAGTTTCCCGTTTGGATTCGGAGAGGAAAATGACTACTGCTTTCGTGCGACGGACGCCGGTTTTTCGCTGTTGGTCGCGACCCACACCTACGTCTATCACGAGAAGTCCCAGAGCTATGGGACCGACAGGAGGCATGCGCTGTCGAGGGCCGGCAGCACCAGGCTTCGCGAGCTCCATGGTGCGGCGAGGGTCGAGCGCGCCATCGGCAGCATGCAGGACAATCCGTACCTCGACCGGATCCGCCGACTTGCCGCCGCGCAGCTTTATTAACGGCCAGATATGAACGTTTTACAGATGAGCGGAGGCTACCAGCATAACGCCCTTTTACATGCTGTGCCGGATAACTAGTGGAGGAGATCATGTTCTCAGTGGCACATTCTGATATTCTTATCCCGGTGCCGATAAAGCGCTTTCACAATTGTTTTTCATCGCGAGGTCGACCTCCTTGCAGCGCAGCTACGCTCCGCGGCCACATGGGGAGTTCGAAGTTTCATCAGCGAATACGTTGTTTGCCTAAACGAGGAAGGTGCCCAACTCGATCGTGTGCGGAAGCAGGTTGAGGAGGCAGCAAAAGAGCTCGATGCGTCCCTTTCATCAAAACTTCGTCTTGTTGAGCGCGCCCAGTTGATCGGCCCTGTACGTTCAGGCAAAATATCTGGATGGCGCGTGCAGCAAGCACTCAAACTCGCCTGCTACAAAGCCTGCTCGTCTCCATTGATATTAATCCTTGATTCAAAGAACATATTTATTAGAGAAACGCGCTACGAAGATTTTGCCGACGGCTCTGGAGTGCCTAAAACTCACTTGTTTAAATATCAAAGAAAATCTGATTTCTGGCGATTACTTTTTGGCTCGAGCGAGTATATTGGTGTTCCTGCGCCAGTCGGGGACAGTCAACTAGGATACCCAACGACAACACCTAACACAATCATTGCCTGCATTCTGAAAGAATTACATGATTTGATAGTGAATAGGCACGGAAGGCCGTTAGGAGAAGCCTTCCTAGAAGAGCCCGCTTTACAAAATGTTACAGAGTTCCTTCTCTATCATGCAATGCTGGAAAAGAAGGGAGGCATAAAAGCGCACTATACACTTCGCGAGCCAATATGCCATACCTTCTTCGCGACGTCTCCTGTAGGAGACGAGGCGATAAAAAGTCGTCTTTTGCTGCTTGATGATCCAAAGGTAAAGCTTACTGGCCTGCATCGTAAGCGGGTCGGGCGCCTGACGACAATTGAGCGGGATACCTTCGTTGACATATTCATGCGCTCTGGGATTATCCTTCGTGCAGAAGACTTCAGTGATTTCGAGCAATCGCATTTGAGTCGTCAGCCTGCGGTGGAATAAAACTTCAGCATCGTAGCGCCTATGGAATGGTCGAAGCAGCACGGGCGATGATCTCCTCCCCCTCGGTGAGACGCTCCTGGAACTGCCGCACCAGAGCCGTGAGAACGCGAATGCGCGCATCGCCGACCTTGCGGGGGTCGAGACCGCCCGTCAGCGGACCCGTGGCGACCAGCATGGCTATTTCCCCCCAATGCTGATCAAGAGTCGCCGCGGCCTGTGTCTGTGCCTTCAGAAACCGGGTGGATAGCGCGGCAAGGTCGAGCCCGCGCACGTGATCAGCGACGCCGCTCCAAGACGTGAGGCCGGATTCCGGCGCCTTCGTCAGTCGGAGAACGCCGTCGAACTTCGGCTTTCCGCGCGCGATCACGATTGCTGGCACGCCGTAGGCTGCGGCAGTGATGTAGCCGTGCATGGACGAGCCGACGTAGGCAACGGCGCCCGCGATCAGCGCCGCCATTTCATGAAGGCTTCGGGGACTCGCGAGGACGAGCGGGTCGCTGCGCAGCGTGTGCGCTACCTGTCGTGCCGTACCCGTATCGCCATGGCAGGGTCCGATAGCCGCAAGCAGCGGGCGGGCCTCGAATGCTGCTGCCAGCCCGTCGATCTCGTCGGCCAGCTGCGCCGGCTCGAGGTCGCTGATGTAGCGCCTGTTTACGTGGGTGACAAAGAAACGTGTATCAGGTCCAGCGCCCAGCCGTGCGAGGGTGGCTTGAAGCGCACTTGCGTGGCTGGTGGCCGGCCAGAGCGCAGGCAGTTCCCAAGCGGGATCGGGAACGACACGGACGTGTCGATTCGGCGCGATCTCAGAGATCATCTCGCGGCTTTCGACGTCGCGGACGGCCAGGTAGTCGGCGCGCAAAACGGCCTCGCGCACGATGGGGATGAACGGTGTCTCAAAGTAACCGGGAACCCCTGGAGCATTCCAGATGACCGGCATTTCCGGCGGGGCGGAAAGGGTGGGCACGATCCAAAGGTCCGCATAACCGGTGAGGTCCACGGCGGCACGCCTGTAGAACGGAAGGGTGGTCGGCATCGCCTGAAGGATGTTGCCGCCGCCGATCACTAGAGCGCGCGCGGGCAGACCGGCCGCAGTGTCGAGGGGCCTACACGGTACGGTATCGTTCCATAGACTTAAACTGCCGGCCGGGCTGACGTGAATGATCTCGTCTTGTGGGAAACGTCGCTGCAATAAGGCCGGAAACAAAAGATCCCCATAATTTTCAACATCGAATGTACCCGTATGAAGCAGCATTCTTGCCATCTTTTCTTGCGTTCGATGTCGAAGTCGCCCCTTGATCGGGCGGCAGGCGCATCATAGTGTCTCCTGAAACATTTTCTAGGAGATTGCGAGGGTGTCGCTGCATCGTACAGCGCTTGTGGCAAATGAGACAGGTCGAACATCAAATCCAGGGTGCAGGGCGGTAAGGCGCGGCCTTGGCCGCCTTCTTGCAATTTGCGATATGGAGATCTCAGGCAGCCTGCCGCTGGGCTACTGGGCCGACCACTTCAAGCATATGGCTCCTCCCAAAAAGTACAGAATCCAGCAAGAGCACGGCTGCTTCCCTCGCGGATGTGTCGAGGCTGCGCCGCTCGATCTGGACGAATGGGTATCCATCGTAACAAAACTTTCCAAGGAAGATTGTGCTTTGGCGGAACGCCTGGATGCGAACACCGCCGTCGTTGTCAACGGGGAAGGCTCCATCCATCATAATCTGCCTCGTGCGCTGGCACTGCTTGCATTGGTGGAGGTAGCTGTATCCCGAGGAAAGCGCGTTGCCTTGATAAACACAACACTTCAGGGCATGAGCATGGCTCTTCTGAGGCGGGTTCTTCCGCCGCTTGAATTTTGTCATTTTCGCGAGGATAGTTCTCTCGATCTGGTCGCGAGCAGCGCGCCTTGCGGTTTCGTCGCGCCAGATCTTGCCTTGCTTTCCCTGAGAAATCTTCCTGCCCCACAGCGTGCCGCCGAACAGAGGGGCAGTCGAAAGTGCCTCATTTCCGCCGGCGTCGTAGGGAATGAATTGATCGTCAGGCAAATTATCGCAGCGGTTCGCGAGTGTGAGCTTCAGCCGATCTATCTCATGATCGGCGATGGGGGAGAGCGTGAAGTCGTCGCCCGGGTCTGCGGCGAGGAGAGGGTGCCGGTCGTGGACAGTGGGATCGTCAGCCTGGAGAGGCTGACGTCCATAATCTGTTCTGCTGGGATGGCGGTTTCAGGGCGTCATCATATCAATCTGTTTCTTATGCATTGCGGTGTTCCGTTCCTTCCGCTCCCATCGAATACATGGGAGATCGAGGGGGCACTCCGTCTAATGGGCTATCCTGTGAAGCCGCTCCATTGTTTCGACGAGCTGACGGAGGGTGTCAGGAGTGTCTATGCGAACCGGGAAGCTCTTGCCGCATTCGCGCGTCAGGCCGCGTCTCGCGGCCAGGAGCAAAGCCGGATGACCATCGATCGGTTCCGCCAATGGAGCTGCTGACCCCGTTCGACCTCGTCGACATGTTCCCGGACAAGCAGAGGGTCGCGGTCATCGGCAACGCGCCCACCTTGCGCGGAAGCGGCATGGGCGCCCACATCGACGATCATGACGTCATCGTGCGGTTCAACGATTGTCGTGTCCGGGGGTTCGAGCGCGACGTCGGTGGCCGGACCGACATCCTGGTCTGCAATCCATACGCCGAGACGAGGCCCGAACGTCGCGTTGCTGATGAGCCCTTGCCGCGAGCCGTGGTGGTTCTCACTCCTCAGACACGACGAGGAGAGCGGGGGGCTTTCGAGGCGTGGGCCGGCGCCTCGAGGGTGTTGTTCAGCTATACCCCGGACATCCGCGTGAACACCGTCGAAAGGGAAAACGTCTCCCTGACGACGGGCACCTATGGCCTCTCGCTCGTCCATAACATCTTGAGGCCCAAGGATATTCTCATTTCCGGCTTCACGATGTTCCTTGGCGAGGACAGTAATCATTATTGGAGTGACGAGCAGCCTTCCGGGTTGAAGTCTCACGCTCCTGAACGTGAGGCCCGAGTCTTCACAGACGTCTTGAACAGCTTCCGGTGTCACCTGAAGGTTACGAAGGACGTTGCCGGAATCGCGGTCCAATGCGGCAGGCCACTTAAGGAAGGCGTCAGGGTGATGGACGTACCGGTGTGATGCGGCGACCGGACGAGAGCTGCCGCGACAGGAGTGCAGGTGAAGTGCCCCTCGCCGCCGGACAATGCGGGAACCTGCTCCCCGGAGCATCCTCCGCTGCCAAAGCCGCCCCTGCAGGACAGGCACCGCATGCTACCCGGCCCCAACACGGTGCCCCAGTCACTCAATATCTCCCGCCTCGGCCCGCCGCCGCCGCTCCATGATGGCGAAGCCGAAGCCGAGCGCGAGGCTGACGAGCGTCACCGCGAGAAGATACCAGAGGGAGGCATCCGTCGTCTCGTAGACCGGAAACCAGGCGTCGCGCGTCAGCTGTGCCGAGTGGAGGATCGGATTCCACAGGACGAAGGCCTTGTAATCGTCGGGAAGCTGCTCGCTTACATAGAACAGCCCCCCCGTGATGGCGAAGAGACGCATCAAGGCCGGGTAGATCCGGCGGGTCCCCGTGTAGATGAAGCTCAAGAGGGACGCGCCAAGTCCTGCCGCGAAACCGATCGCAGCCGAGCAGACGAGGCACAGAATAATCATTCCAGGATCCTGCGGCAGGGGGATGAAGGCGATCCACACGAGATAGGCAAGGAGCCCGCCCGCGATGAGCGCGTTCGCGACGAGCGCCCGCGGCGACTGGCCGAACATCAGGTCGAAACGGCTCACCGACGGCTCGTTCAGGCAATGCACGAGGTGCGCCGGCCCGACCGCCGTTGTCATGAACGTGGTGCGGAACGTGAGGAACTGCGCGACGCCCATGATTGCAAACGGGAAGCTTGGCATGTTGGCGACCGATCCGCCGAAGAACACGAGCGTCATGATCGTAAAGATCATGATGAGCATGAACGGCTCGGCGAACCACCAGAAGAGACCGAGCCGCTCGGAGCGAACCTCCTTGACGAAGGCGAGATTCCAGAGCGCGAACCAGAGGGGAAAGCCTTTCGTCGGCGCTCGCGACGCACGCCGGCGCGCTGCCTCCTCCCGGGCGCGGTCGGCATAGAAGGTCGCGAACGCGTCCGGAACGGCCACGGCGCCTTTCGCCCCGGCCTTCTTTGAGCCGCGCTCGACAGCCTGCCTCAGCACCTCGCGCGCCGACTCGAGCTCCTGCTGAAGCCGGGCCAGCGTGCCCGCTGGGGTGACGTTGTCGTCCGCCATGGTCGATCCCCTTCTCCATCCGCAGCGGCCGGCGGGATCCTTGCTCCGTGCGTGGAGGCGCGCCTCCCGCTGCGGATCCACAGCTGGGCAGCCGGCCTTGAAGCATGCCCTGCTGCCGCCACCGGACCCGTCCCGAAGCTCAGACCTTCCCCGGTGCCGCGGACCTTGCGTGGGTTGCGGCCTTTCCGCAAGGGCGGGTTCTTTCCGGTTGGACTGTGCCGACATCAGGTCGTCGCCGAGGGTCCCGTCCCGGCAGGGGCGGCCGCTCGTCGGGAGCCAGTCTCCGGCTCCCCGCCCGGTCCCCCGCCCTCTCCAGCGCGCGCGAGCCTGATGCGAACGTCCCGCTGCACGATCTTGCCGATGCGCCACCTCTCACCCACCGGATCATGCGGCCAGCGTCCGCGCACCTTCAGCGTTGGCGCGGTCGTCCTGTTGATGTGCCCCGAGGCGTAGGAATCGATGCCGTAGACCGTCAGGCGCTCCAGCTTCGTGCCCGCGAGGTACTCGATCCAGATGAGGCCGCTCGTCGGCTCCGCCCGCATCGCCTTGCGCAGGCGGCGGTAAGGCGCCTCGGGCAGCCGCATCACCTTGCGGCCCACGAGGAAGCGCAGCGACAGGTGATGGAAGTCCGGATGACAGGCAACTGCCTTGCAGTCGAAGAAGCGGCCAAAGAAGCGCTGGCGGTTTCGGTCGGCGGTCGAGCAGGACCAGAGCGTCGTGCGCCGGCCCACCGCGGCGGCGTGGGTGAGCGCGAGGACGACGTCTTCCGGCGCGTCCGCGGAAAGGACCGGATGGTGCTCGCGGCCGCTGGAGCGCCCGTCAACGAACACGCCCGCCAGATGCTCCCGCGGCACGGCGCTCTCGGGACAGTCCTTGCGCACGATGAGGGGGTGGCCGAGGTTCATGCGGATGACGATGTCGTGGGCGTCGATCTCGGCGCCGGCCGTCCCCTCCCGCAGGGACGCCGCGTTGCCCACGAGGGCGACTGACTTTCCCGTGAACATCTCCGGGTCGACGAGGGAGAGGAGCGGCAGGCGGAGCGCGACGCCCGCCGGCCGGATCACGTGGGCGTCGAGCGCCTCACCGACGCTCATCGCCACCGGACCGAGGCGCTGCCAGGCGTAGGCCGCCGCTGCCGGAGACGCCCAGCGCCAGAAGGGCCGCGGCAGCGGCTCGATGGCCTCGCCGCCGGCGAGAAGGTCGTCCGCGACGGCCGCCGCCACCGGATTGTCCGCGAGAACGGGAGGCGCGAGGCGATCGGCAGCGACATTCACCACCGGCTCGTCGATCTTCAGGCCTGCCGTGTAGAGCGCCCACGAGACGAATCGTTCGTGACGCTCGCGCCGCGCCTCCGCCGGTTCGGCGAGCGCCTCGACGTAGGCCGCCTCGATGGTATCGGGGCACGCCGGCGTCACCGCCTCGTCGTAGGCCGCCCGGCCGAACGACAGGACCGGGACGCCGTGGCACATCGCCTCGAAGCCGGCGTCGGCGTTGATGGTCGCCACCGCCTTCGCCAAGGCGAGGAGGCGGGTGAGGGGCGCATCCTCCACGAAGGTGGCGCGCGCGTGGGCGTGAAGGGACTTGAGACGCGCGAAGGTACGGCTCGCGTCGTCGGGATGACGGACGAACAGGACCCCGACGCCCGAGGTGCGTGCGAACGCGGAGAGCGCTGCCACGAACGTCTCCGTGTCGACGGCGCCGTGCTGGACGAGGGCCGGGTCGTCCGGCGCCTGGAGGACGGCGAGGACGTCGAACGCGTGGCCGTCCCCTCCTGCAGATTCCTTCGCCGGCTCCAGCCGGCTGTCCGCGCGGAAGGCGGCAAGAAAGGCTGCGAGCCGCGGGTCGACGGGGTCATGGCGGAAGGCGCCTGTGCCGGCCCACGAGG
>Ga0008838_101389_pt1 | contig 10292 bp, 9 predicted proteins | sample HotLakConUCCSL28_FD_62212 | JGI IMG/M metagenome (GOLD analysis project Ga0008838, IMG submission 62212) | Hypersaline microbial mat communities from Hot Lake, Washington, USA - Hot Lake Consortium UCC-SL28 (Hybrid Assembly) | ecosystem: Environmental > Aquatic > Thermal springs > Hot (42-90C) ...
ATTCATAGGCGTATCGTTCCTTTTGGAAGTTCTGGCAGGCTTCAGCACCCGCCACGATACGCCGCCCCCTCAAGCCTCGTCACCCACATTCGGCCATAGCTCTTGTCCGATGACGGGACACCTTTGCGAAGCCGTCCCGAAAAGGCTCACCGTGCAAGATCCGACGGTGCAACGGCGGAGGGGCTATTCCCCGCCGGAAACTCATGATCAACCGGAAAAGTCACCATTCGCCGCTGCGCTGCCTTCAGGTGAAGACGGGGGCAACGCATCCTCCCCGATCCCCTTGATCAGGCGCAGCACCTCGACGGCGACATTCCACGGGACAGGTTGCGCAATACGCACAAACGCTTTGCCGTCGCCGAGATCCTCGATATGGATATCGGGATATTCGTCATCAGCCAGAGCCGTATCACTTTGCCGAACCATGCGCGGATTCGGGGCGACGAGCTCGTCAGTCTCGAGACCGAGTACCTTGCTCAAGGCCTCGACATGGGTCATGCGGCGGGGAAGACTGCGGCCCTTGGCATAGGACCAGACGCTGACGTCACTGATTCGCGCACCGGGAGGAAGATGCTCCTGCGCACGCCGTGCAGTTTCCTTGTAGGTCAGACCGCTACGCTTGATCGCAGTCCACAAACGATCGGCGAACACTTCCTTGTCGATAGGCAAGGTGCGTTCCTTGACCGATTTGGCGGCACTCGCCGCGGAAATGGACTGGCGCTGCATCATCAATCCCCTGCACTATCATCTGTATCGCAGCCCCTGAAAACGAGGCCTGGACCTGAAAAACATTCACAGGCCGAAACGTATCCCTCATGGCTATCCCGCCCGTGGACGACGCTTCGACTTGCCGGAAAGCTGCGAACCTGCTGATCGCGAATCGATCCGAACCCATTCAAGTAATGTAGTATCGATTAACTTTAACAAAAAGTGAACCGGCAATTGAAAAAATCGAAAGCTGCAAGCATTTGAAGAAAGTGTGTGAGTGACACTTGCGGCGGATCGATAGAAAAGCAAAATCACAACAATTTTTCATAATGCTACCTAACGCAATACAACATAAAGATGGCCATTACTGACCTGTCATTATCAAAGAACCGGGCTACTGCGGCTTGGGCGAAGGCCTTTCGCACGGATATTCACTGGAAGACTCGTTTCCCGGCGCCACGATGTCCCACAGGCGCCCAAACTCGACAACCAGCGTGCGGCACCCACATGGTTCGGCCCACCATTCAAATCACATGAAATTTTGAATTTATTTACAATAATCGAAATCAAATGTAAATGGGCTTCGTCGGAATCTCGACATGCATGGTTTATACCACCAGCAGAAGCGTCAGAATTCCACCCAGCACCGCGTAGACCACCGCCGGCATCAGCGTGGCACGCAACACATCGCCCTCCCGTCCGCGCAGCCCCACCGTCGCGCCGCCGGCGATGATGTTGTGCGGGCAGGCCATGTTGCCGAGAGCCGCGCCGAAGGATTGCGCCGCGAGCATGATCACTGCCGGCAGATCGAGGCTGCGCGCGCTCGCCATCTGGAATTCGCTGAGCAGGATGTTCGATGCCGTGGCAGAACCCGTGACGAAGGTCCCCAGTCCGCCCACCCCCGCCGCGAAGAGCGGCCAGATCGGCCCGGTGCGCGCAACCGCCTCGGCCAGCGTGTCGATCATCTGCGCATGCACCATCAGCCGCGAGATCGCGAGCATGGCCAAAAGCGCCACGACGACGGGTGCCAGCCGCCCCGCGGCTGCACCGGCGGCTGAGAGCAGGTCGTGGATCCTGCGCCCTTGCAGCAATGCGCCGAGGATGAAGCCGGTCATCAGCATGGTGCCGGGGTGGTAGAGATATTCGAACCGCCCGGAAAAGCCGCCAGGCAGGCTCCAGGCGAGGCTGAATGCCCGCAACATCTCCGTCAAGGGGACAATCATGCGGCTTGCAAGGATCAGCCCGACGATGACGAGATAGGGCGCGGCAGCGTGCAGCAGCGCCTTCGCGCCGGGCCGCTCGCTTGCATTTCCGCCCCCGCTTTCGGCCCTCTTTGCGCCATCATCCGCTGCCGCCTCGTCAGCACGCTCCAGCCCGAGTCGCTTGAGCGCGAAGACGAAGATCACGGCCCCGATCGCCGCGCCGGCGAAAGTCGGCAATTCCGGCCCGACGGCAAAGGCGATCAGCGCGGCGGGGGCGAGGAAGCACAACGCGGCCAGCGCCGCGAGCGCGCTGTCGCGCATGACGAAGCGCCCGTCATCGGCGACGCGCATCAGCAGCACCACGAGCACGGCGCCGACGAGAAGATGCATCAGCCCGGTCCATTGCCCGATCGCCTGCGCGGAGATGCCGGTGAGATCGGCCTGCGCGACGATCGGCGTCCCCACCGCCCCGAAGGACACCCCCGCCGCATGGCCGATCAGCGCCAGCGTCACCGCCTTGAGCGGCGTGAATCCAAGGCTCACCAGCAAGGGCGCCGCGAGCGCCACCGGCGTGCCGAACCCCGCCGCGCCTTCCATGAAAAGAGCAAAGAACCAGGCGATCAGCAAGACCTGCACCCGGCGATCCGTCGAGACGGAAGCCAGCCCGGCGCGGATCACGTCGAAGGCGCCGGAGCGCTTCTGGATCTCGTAGACGCACAAGGCGGGAAAGATGATCCACAGGATCGTCGCCGCCGTGAATCCCGCCTCGGCAAAGGCGAAGGCCCCCGCCCGCGCGGGGCCGATCTCACCGAGCACCGCATCGCCGTAACCGAAACCGAGATAGGCGACGCCGAGCGCCACCGCGAGCCCGGCCAGGCCCGCCCGCGCCGCCGGCCAGCGCAGACCGAGCATCAGGGCGATGATCAGCGCCAGCGGCGCGGCGGCGAGCAGGGCAGGCATGAACGGGCGAGACTCCGGTGATCAGGCATCCGGTCTGTGCAACGCACAAAGCCTTACACCCGATCCACCGGCCTCGCCTCGGGATTCATCCGGATATGCCCCCGCGTCAGCGCTTCCACCAGCGCAGGACATGCGCCGTGCGGATTTCGAGAACATCGGGATGGCGCGAAAGCCGTGCCCGCAGCCGCTCCGCATCCTCGGCATTCACGGCCTGCGCGATGACGACCATGTCGCGATCACCGGTGACCGACCAGCATTGCACCAGTTCGGGCCATGCCTTGATCTCCTGAAAGAGCAGGGAGCAGGTATTCTGCCGAAGGTTGAGGGTGAACATCACCTGCGGCGGCTCCGCGCTCGCCCGCGCTTCATCGTGCGTTTTGATGGTGAAGCGGCTGATCACGCCCCGCGCCACAAGCCGCGTTATCCGATTGTGAACGGTCTGGCGCGAAACACCGAGAAGCGCCGCAAGTTCCGACAGAGGCCTGCGCGAATCCTGCGCGAGAAAGGCCAGCAAGCGCCGATCCGTGTCGCTTAATGCCTCGTCGATCGCCATCGCCATCCCCTGCATCGGAAGCTCTCGCTTTAGCGATCTGTCAAAAGCCGGTCAAATCGCAAGATTGTAATCAAACGCACCCGCAATCATCGTTTTCCCGATCGCGGCACTGGCCGCGCCGATGACCGACTCATCCCGGAAACTCCATGTCCGATCTGAAACAGACCCTCGGCATTTTTCGCGGCACCGCCCTGATGCTCAACATCGTGCTGGGCGCCGGGTTGCTCACGCTTCCGGGGCTGGCCTATCGCGAACTCGGCGAGGAGGCGGTCTGGATCTGGCTCGTTTGCGGGGGCGCCGCGATTCCGCTTCTCGTCGTCTTTGCCATGATTGGCCGGCTTTATCCCGATGCCGGCGGAATTCCGGCCCTTGCAGGACGCATCTTCGGTCATCGCGCCTATGTGATGAGCACTTTCCTTTTCTTCGGTGCAGTCGCCCTCGGCTTGCCGGCGATCGCGATAACGGGCGGATATTACGCATCCGCGTTTATCGACCTCTCCCCCTACTTGCTGGCCGCCCTTCTTCTCGTTGCCGCCGCGCTCGTCAATCTGCTCTCGGCGGAACTGGCCGGACGCGTCGGCGGGGTCATCGCTTCGATGCTGATCGCGGTCCTCTTCGCGCTCGTCGTTTTCGGCTTCGTCGCCGTCGGGGCCGGCAGCGAGGACCGCGCGATCGCCGGGCCGGCATTGCAGCACGACATGACGACCTATGCAGCCGTCTTCATGATGGTGTTCTTCGCCTTTACGGGCTGGGAGGTCGCCGCGCATCTCTCGGAGGAGTTCAAGCGCCCGGCACGGGATTTTCCGCTCGCCATGGCCTTGTCCTTCGTGATCGCCATCGCGTTCTATCTCGCCCTCGCGATCATCATCGCAGGAAGCGACATCTCCGATCACTTCGAAGCCCCGTTCGCCGCGCTTTTCGCCGATCATTACGGGGAATATGCCGGGCTGCTCGTTGCCGCCGTCGCGGTCCTTCTGATCTTCGCCAATCTCTCCGCGGCAGTGTGGGCGGTATCGCGCATGGTGCTGTCGACCGCGCGTGCCGGACTGTTGCCGGCGCGCCTCGCTGCGACGACGAACGGAACGCCTCTGCGCAGCGTCCTCGTGGTGGTGATCACGCTTCTCACGGCCATCGCGCTCGCGGCATACGATCTTCTGCCGCTCGGTGACCTGCTCGCCTATGCTGGCCAGAACTTCCTGATCCTGTACGGGATCGCCGCCCTCGTCCTGCTCTTCGCCGTCACGGATTGGCGTATACGCGGCGCGGCGCTCGTGGCGATCACCACGGTGCTCGCGGTCATGGCGCTGCGCGATCCGCTCGCGATGTTCTATCCCGCCGCCCTCGTCATCCTCGGCGCCCTCGTCCCCCGCCTTCGTGCCGCGCCCGCGTGACCGCGCCGCCCCGCAGGCGGTAATGCCCCTGCAGATGCGGGGCCGCGCCCGCGCTTACACCCGATCCACCGGCCTCGCCTCGGGATTCATCCGGATATGCCCCGTCGTCAGCGCGCCGCCGGAGACGATGAAGGCCATGGGGTCTGTGCCGGCTGCACCGGAGCAGCGAATCATTCATCGGCCAATCGGTTTCACGTGAAGGATCTTGTCTGCCCGGTCTGCCTTCATAGCACAGGTGCAAAAGCGGTCCCGGGCAGACCAGCAATGATGAAAGAAATTAAAGATTGTATCTTGCCTTGACATATGAAATTATAATTGTATTGATTTCGGCACCACCGCACCGATTAAGGGTGATCAATCTGAAACTCCACCTTAGAAATATTCAAATAATACCATGTATATTACTGAAAAATTTCTGAATTCGAATATTTTTTTTGCGTATTTTCTGACATCAATCAGAATTTTTACTTCATTTACTGCACGACCTTCAACGAATGGGCAACGCACTGCGCTAGCATTTACGCGATCCCGCCCGAGATGGTGCATAAAAGCTTCCCTGAAAAAGCAGGACAAAGGGTACGCAAACCGCATCTCCAGGCAGGAATGCGACGTGCACCCGGAGCATCACCCCGGCAGACAATGCCGGACCACGTTTCGCACCCGCCTTCGGGGCAGTGCGGAAACGGGTGAAGGGGTGGTCAAGCCCCCTTCACCCAATGAAGCCGCCGGGCGGAAAAGCCCGGCAGACCACAACGTGGGCATGCTATCAGGAGCAGCCCGCAATAAAAAGGGAACACAACATGTCCAACGAGATCACGAAGGCCCGCAAGAATCTCCTCGCGCCGGTGAGCTTCGGGGGTGGAGGCGACAGCGGGGGCGGCAGTGGCAGCGATCCGAATTGGGGCGGCGCCTGCCAGAACTTCATTGCCGCAACCAATTTCGCCGTCCTCGGCACCGTTGCAACCGCAGGGACACCGATGAGCAAGGGCTTTGCTGTTGCCGGTGTGGCAACCGCCGCTGCTGCAGGGGTGACCTGCGCCGCAGCTGTTGGTAGCGGTCAACAGTCGCATATGTGGTAACGATCGATCTGAAAGCTTGCGCTGCCCTTGCATTCATACATGCAAGGGCAGCTAGATCGAGACGCAGCCTCCATAGCGCCGCTTCATCACACCCGGAGAAAATGGCAATGCCTTGGACTAATTATCTCGCATATTCGACGCTAATTACTGTAAACACGATGTACGTCGTTTTGAATACACAACATAAGAATCCGATAACATTTTCAGTCATTCTTCTGACTATGGTTTTCGTCTTTACAGGATTGATCGGCCTCGGGGAATGGTACCGCATGCGTCAGAACCGGGAACCGCCTCAAAACGATGAATGATGCACAAACGTGGCATGAGCGCCGCGTTTGGCGCAACAGTGCCGATCAATCCGACTGGCTTGCCCAACGCACAAAGCCTTACACCCGATCCACCGGCCTCGCCTCGGGATTCATCCGGATATGCCCCGGCGTCAGCGCGCCGCCGGAGACGATGAAGGCCATGGCGTCATTGGCGCTCCAGTCGAGCCAGACGAGACGCTGGAAGGGGACGATCTCGACATAGCCGGAGGTGGGATTCGGCGTCGTCGGCACATAGACGGCGGCGACTTCCTCGCCGGTATCGCTCGCCGTGAAGGTCGCGGTGACGAAGCCGATGGCGCGCATGTCGCGGGAGGGGAATTCGATCAGGACGACGCGCTGGCGCACCTTGGGATCGTGCTGGAGTGAATTCATCAGGGTGCGGGTGGCCTTGTACACAGTCTTGGCCAGCGGCACGTATTCCATGGACTTGTCGACGAAATAGAGCATCTTTCGCCCCACCACCGCATTGGCGAGGATGCCCAGCAGATACAGGGTGATCAGAACGAGGATCAGCGCCATGGTCGACTGGAACCACCAGGCCATCAAAAGGTCACTGAGAAACGCGTTATCCGTACGGATGCGCCGTGCGAAGGTATTCACCGTCGGCTTGCCGGCTCCGATCAAGAGATCGACGAGATAGCTCATCACGACGAAGGTGAACCAGAGCGGGATAATCGCGAGCAGCCCGGCGACGATGTTGCGGCGAAAGCGCATAATGGCGTCATGCCCTCCTGAGGCGATTCGGAATTCGTGGCAGTTTACGCGGATCGCCCGTAAAGGCGATGATCACTTTGGGGAAAGCAGACCATGGCGAGGTGGCGTTGACGGTATCGGCATTGATGGGGCTGCTCGGCGGGATCGGGCTCTTCCTCCTCGGCATGAGCGCGATGACGAACGGGCTGCGCCAGGGCGCGGGATCATCGCTGCGCGGCATCCTCACGCGCTCGACGGCGACACGCCTGCGCGGGCTTGCAGCGGGTTTCTCGATCACCGCCATCGCGCAATCCTCCACAGCCGTCACGATCGCCACGATCGGCTTCGTCAATGCGGGCCTCCTCAACCTGCCACAGGCGGTCTGGGTTGTGTTCGGCGCCAATCTCGGCACCACCTCGACCAGCTGGCTGATCTCGCTGGTGGGCGTGAACGTGCGCATCGACGCCCTCGCCCTGCCCGCCATCGGCATCGGCGCCATGCTGCGCCTCGTCGCCCGCGAGCGCCGGGCCGGGTCGCTCGGCGAAGCCCTGGCCGGATTCGGTCTCTTCTTTCTCGGCATCGTCATCCTGAAGGATACGTTCGGCACCATTGCCGAGACCATCGATATCTCCCGATTCATCATTCCGGGCTTTGCCGGCACGCTGATCTTCGTCGGCATCGGCTTCATCATCACCCAGCTCACCCAGAGTTCGAGCGCCTCCATCGCCATTGCAATAACGGCAGCAAGCGGGGGATTGTTCGGCCTGGAGCCCGCCGCCGCCCTCGTCATCGGCGCCAATCTCGGCACCACCTCGACGGCGCTCATCGCCTCGATCGGCGCGACGGCCCCGGCGCGGCGGGTGGCGCTGGCGCATGTGATCTTCAATCTGATCGTTGCCACAATCGCGATCATCGCCCTGCCCCTGCTCATCGCCTTGACCACCACGTTGAGCGACTGGACGGGCGCCGATCTCGACGGCGCACGCATCGGCGGCATCGACGTCGCGGCGGCCATCGCCATCTTCCATACGCTGGTGAAGGGATTGGGAATCCTGATCATGTGGCCACTCGCCGCACCGCTGGTCGACTGGCTGGAGACGCGTTACCGTTCGGGAGACGAGGATCTGGGGCGGCCCCGACATCTCGACCCCACGTCGCTGGCGGTTCCGGATCTCGCTGTGGGCAGCCTCGTGCTGGAAATCCGCCGGCTGGGCACCATCGCCACCGGAGCGGCGCGGTTGATGCTCGCCGACGGCGCCGATTCCCGCCGCGCAAGCCGCGCAAGCCGGCGCTTCGACGCGTCCGAGAAACTCATCACCGCCTGCGACGATTTCATCGCGCGATTGCAGCCGACCTCGCTCGACCGCCGCCTCGCCGACGCCCTCACCCATGCGCTGCGCGCCTTGCAGCACTACCGGGTCCTGACCGGCCTCGCCGGCAGTGCCAATTCCGGCGAACTCACCCGTTCCGGGCTTTCGGACAGCATGCGCGCGGAGCTCCGGGCCTATCGCGATCTCGTCGTCGCGACACTCTATGGCCCCGCCCTTGACGAGCCAAAGAGCGGCGAAGGTTCGCCACCGGCAGACGCACAGCGCGTCGAGAATGCCTATCAGCGCATGAAGAAGGCCCTCCTCGTTTCGGCAGCACAAGGGGCGATCGATCCGATGGAACTCGACCGGCTGGTCACCACTATCGATCGTCTGCGCCGCTGTGGCGAACACGCCGCCAAGGCGCGACGGCGCATAGCGCTGATCGAGAACGCGCTCGCCAACGGCGAGGCGGAAGCATCGGAAAAGGATGACGTGGAAATGTCGATATCCTAGCGGATTGACTCCAACGCTTGGAACCCTCGTGAGCGTGCCGCGATGATGGCGTTTGGGTCGGCTCGCCAGACGAACGGCTTGGGCTGCTCGTTATGCTCGGCGATGAACCGGTTGATGGCGGCCTGCAATTCGGTGACTGAGCGGAACACGCCATGCTTGAGGCGCCTGCGGGTGAGCTTGGCGAAGAACCCCTCGACGGCGTTGAGCCAGGAACTGGAGGTGGGCGTGAAGTGGAAGGTCCAGCGGGGATGGCGCGCAAGCCATTCGCGGACCTTGGCGTGCTTGAGAGCGGCATAATTGTCGATGATCACGTGGACGACCTTCCCGACCGGGATGTCGCGCTCAAGCGCGTTCAGGAAGCGGATGAACCCCTGATGCCGGTGGCGTTGCATGTTTCGGCCGAACACCTCGCCGGTCAGGACGTTCAGCGCGGCGAAAAGCGTGGTCGTGCCGTGGCGCTTGTAGTCGTGGGTCATGGTCGCGCCGCGGCCCTTCTTGATCGGCAGGCCCGGCTGTGTGCGGTCAAGCGCCTGGATCTGGGACTTCTCGTCGAAGCTGAGGACGACGGCGTGGGCGAGCGGTGCGACGTAGAGCCCAACAATGGCGTGAAGCTTCCCGGCGAAGGCGGGATCGTTGGACAGCTTGAAGCTGCGCCAGCGGTGCGGCGCCAGACCATGCGATTTCCAGATCCCCTGCACCGTCGAGACGGCGAGGCCGGTGGCCTTCGCCATCGCCCGCGCAGTCCAGTGGGTGGCCTCGTGTGGTGGCGGCTTCAGCGTCATTTCGACAACCTTCGCAGCGCGCTCGTCCGGGACCGGCGCTTTGCCGGGCGGTCGCGTCTTTTTGGGGCGGGCTCTAGGCGTCGGCTGCAAGATCGGGGGCTGACAAACAACGCTCCAATGGCAATCGATGCGCATTGAAACCGCGTAAAACCGATGAGGGTGACTCTGACGACGATCCGGGCGTCGCGATCCGGAATCGCGTTGCAACATGCCTGACGTAGCCCATTATATAGCGCAAGATGAAACCCGGCGCGCCGCAGCCTTCAGAATATGTCGTTGTCCTGCCCGGCCTTGGCCTGGAGCAGCGCGCGCACGACATGTGCATTCGCAGCGGAGCGCTGCATGAAGCGCAGGCCCTCGCCGGCGATGGCGAGCCCGTCCGCATTTTCCACGAGCGGCCATTCCACGCCCCACATCCCGCGCAGAGCCGCGCCCGGCGAGGCGTAGCGCATGTCGCCGAGACGCAGGAAGAGATCACCCTGCGCGCCTTCAACGATATGCGGATGGATGATCCCGCGCGCGAAACGGCGGTAGATCGCGCCTTCCGGGGTGGCGAGCGCGGCATCGGCCAGCGCTTCGGCCCGTGGCTCGCGCGCGATGCGGGTCCAGTTGATGGCGCGCGGGTTGAGGGTCGATACATAACCGACATGCAGGCTTTCGGGCTCGCGCGTCACGATCCGGCGCAGCCAGGGCGAGAACATGGTCGTCGTCACCTCGTAATCGGTGACGATGCGTTCCTGCGCGCCGGGATCGGCGAAGACCAGATCGCGGG
>Ga0008838_101391_pt1 | contig 10282 bp, 8 predicted proteins | sample HotLakConUCCSL28_FD_62212 | JGI IMG/M metagenome (GOLD analysis project Ga0008838, IMG submission 62212) | Hypersaline microbial mat communities from Hot Lake, Washington, USA - Hot Lake Consortium UCC-SL28 (Hybrid Assembly) | ecosystem: Environmental > Aquatic > Thermal springs > Hot (42-90C) ...
AAAACGAAGACGTTCTTCCATCACCGAACTCTCTCTCCACGGCATCCACACCTCCCGCAAAGGCGAAAAGTGTTACCCATGTGTCCGGTACAAACTGTCACCTATCTCTCGGGACGCTCAGTCTCCAAGTCAAAGCTGTCCGATCTGCAAAGCGCATCGAGCGTGATGACGGGACTCGGTCATTTGCAGTGTCATCACGCTGGCGAATCGACTTTCAGTTTGTCGTTTTCCCGACAGAATCGGCGCCGCGGTGTTCCGCTTGTGTTTGCGCGCCGGTGCGTTCGCCTCGCGGCATCAATCGGCGCCATCCACACCGGAATCCGGATTTTTCCAACGACACGGGCCGCTGGGGCTTGCTCATGTCGCGGGAAGCCGAACAATGCCCGGGTCGGGGCGAATCCGGCATCCGTCACCCGCGTGATTCGCGTCGTGGGCCTGGCGGCGTGTGGGCAAGTCAGCGAGCCAGCGTGACGACATGAAGACAATCGCAATAATCTCTCAAAAGGGCGGTGCAGGGAAAACCACTCTCGCGGTTCACCTCGCCGTCAGCGCCCAACTCGATGGCCACCGCGCGGCAGTCATCGATCTCGACCCACAGGCGACCGCGCGCAAATGGGCCGACAAGCGCCGTGACGAGCCGGAAGTCGTGGGCGACCACGCAGAACGACTCGCCTTCCTGACCGAGGCCGCCCGGCAGAACGGGGCCGGATTTCTCGTGATCGACACCGCGCCCAATGCCGACCGTGCCTCGCTGATGGCGGCGCGGGCGGCCGATCTCATCCTGATCCCGTGCCGCCCGGCCGCGTTCGACCTCGACGCGATCGAGGCGACCTGCGATCTGGCGGATCTGGCCAGGAAGCCGGCCTGGGTGCTGTTTTCCTCCGCGCCCGTGCGCAGCCCGCTGGTCGAGGAGGCGCGCGCCGGCCTGGAAGGGCAGGGCAGGCAGGTGGCGCCCCATGTGCTGCACCAGCGCGTGGCGTTCTCGCATAGTGTGATCGACGGGCGCACGGCGATGGAATTCGAGCCCTTCGGCAAGGCGGCGACCGAAATCCAGGATATCTACGCGTGGGCATGCGGGCAGGTGGGCATGAAGGCGCGCCTGCGTGCAGGCAGGCTGCGCAAGTCCGCATGAGCATGAACCCGGATTCAGGGAGGGTATTTGCATGACCAAGAGAGCCAGTCTGTTCGGTGGGCGCGGTCCCAAACTCGTCGAGAACGAGGAGCCTGCCGGCGCTGCGCCGGAGCCGGGGGAAGCCGCGCCTGCGGGGGAGCGGGAGCGTCCGTCGCGGAAATACCCGGTCGCCAAGACGCGCGAGGGCAAGCGGGTCGCAACGGTCTATCTCGAACCCGAAGCATTGCGTCAGCTCAAGCGGATCGGCTTTGACGAGGAGACGACCGTGCAGGAACTCCTCGTCGAGGGGATCAATGCGGTGTTCGAGAAGCGGGGTCTCAGTCGCATCGCCTGAGGGCGCAGCTGCGGCCCCCGCGACGCTTGATCATGCGCAGATGGGCAAAGCCATCCTTGCAGTGGGGTCCTCGCATCCTGCGTGCCCGGCCTGTAGGGTGCGCAGACCGCCGGGAACACGGCGTGACAAGCGAGGATACTGCCCATGATCGACCTCTACACGTGGACGACCCCCAATGGCCGCAAGGTCTCGATTCTGCTGGAAGAGCTCGGACTGCCCTACACGGCGCATGCGATCAATATCGGCAATGACGAGCAATTCGCCCCCGATTTCCTGAAGATCAGCCCCAACAACAAGATCCCTGCCATCGTCGATCACGACAATGGCATGACCTTGATGGAGTCCGGAGCGATCATGATCTATCTCGCCGACAAGACGGGCAAGTTCCTGGCGCACGAGGGCGAGGCGCGCTATCGGGCGCTCGAATGGCTGATGTGGCAGATGGGCGGCGCCGGGCCGATGCTCGGGCAGGTCCATCACTTTCTGAAGTTCAACCCCGGCAAGGCCCCTTATGCCGAGGAGCGTTTCTCCAAGGAGGCCCGGCGGCTTTACGGCGTGCTCGACAAGCGCCTCGCGGAGGTGCCGTATCTGGCCGGCGAGTACTCGATTGCCGATATCGCCACATGGCCATGGATCTCGCGTTTCGAATGGCAGCAGATCGACCTCTCGGCCTTTCCGAACCTGGCCCGCTGGTACGCCGCGATCGCCGCGCGAGAGGCAGTGCAGAAGGGGTATCACGTGCCCAAGAAAGTGGGCGATATCCCCATGGTGTGAGCCCGGGTCGGGTTATCTGGGTACCTGGTTTGTGGAAAACGCGCTACGGCGCGTTTTTTTTGACTCATGATACAGTTTATGATTGCTAAATAGGAAGGGAGCAATTTAAGAAGGGCGCGAAATGCCATGTGATCCTTGGATCCTGTGAGTTCTGGATCCTGGGATCCGCTGATCCCGTGACCCTGTGATACTGATTGTGTTGTTTTCCGTGCATCTCAGACGAAACCGGCAATTGAAGAGCGCTGCGCGCCTCATGCGGCAAGTCCCCGGACGGTTGTTACCCCTCGGCCTGCTCGCGCTTATTGCGATGCATGCGGGCGTGGCAGCCCGGGAATTGGAGGATGTGGTACAATTCGATGATTGGGAATTGCATTGCTCCGAGGCTGCCGGTTGCCGCATGATGCAACGTCTCGTGGTCGAGGCGACACGCGAGACCGTCTTCCTGATCACCATTCTGCCGGGCGACGAGGCGGGCGCATTCGCGGGCATCGTCTCCGTACCGCTGCGCGGCTATCTGGCGCCTGGTATCGCGCTTCAGGTTGATGCCCGCGCGCCATTCCAGCTCCTCTACGAGACCTGTGACCCTTCGGGTTGCCATGCCGGGTTCGCGCTTGAGGGCCGGGTGCTCCAGGAATTCCGGGCCGGGCTGAAGGCGCGGTTCCGCGTCTGGACATCGCGGGACGAGCCGGTCGATCTCGACATTTCGCTGATTGGTTTCACCCGCGCCTTCGAGGCTCTGAGGGAGCGCATATGAGCCGCTTCGCATCGCTTCTCGCAGGCGCCGTCGTGCTCGTGGCAACATTCACGTATGGCGCGCACGTTGCGCAGGCACAGGTCACGCCGGATGGCGGTACGGCGACCGGAGTCGCGATCGCCGGCGATGGACGCATCACAGTCGATATTGCGCCGGTCGGCGCAAGCCAGATCAGCCGCAACACCTTCACCGATTTCTCGGTCCCGCGGGCCGGGGTGGATCTGAACAACACCCTGATCGGCGCCCGCACCATCCTGTCGGAGGTCACCTCCACAAACCGGAGCTTCATCAACGGTCCCGTCGAGATCGTCGGCCAGCGTGCACATTTCATCCTGGCCAATCCCAACGGCATCACCGTGGATGGCGGACGCTTCATCAATACCGGTGGCGTGACGCTGAATGCGGGGACGGCTGCGCTGGTTGCGGCAGGTGGCCAGACCAACGTGGTGACCACGACGCATTCTGACGCGGATATCCTCATCGAACCCGGAGGACTCGCCGGCGCGATGACGGGCTTGCAACTCGCCGCCGGGCAGTTGTCTATCGACGGGCCGGTCGTGAACGAGAATACCAGCCCCTTCGCGCAGATCGCGGCACTTGCAGGCAATATCGAGATCAGCCACGATTCCACGGTTCTGCCCGGTTCGACCCTGCAGGAGCACGCCACGATCACGGACCTTCCCGGTGCGTCTGGCGATGTGCTGGTGGATGTGACGCCGCGGGGATCGCTGACCGCCAGCAGGGTCGCGCTGCGTGTCTCTGCCGACGGGGCGGGCGTGTCCTTTGCGGGTGACGGCCTGGCCTCGCTGGGCACATTCGGGATCGATACGCGGGGGCATATTGCGGTCGGTGGCGGTGTGGTGCGGGCGGAAGCCGATCTGTCGGTACGTGCCGAGAGCGTCGCTGTGCTGAACGCCCCGGCGCGCCAGGGCAATCTGGAATCGCTCAGTGGCGCCGTCACTGTCATTGCCCGGCAAGGCGATATCGCGCTGGAGGGGCGGGTCACGGGTGTGCGCATGACCGGCGGTGACCCGGATTCTCGTGGCGGCACGACGCTGATTGCCGCGCGCGACATCCGGCTCTTGAGCGAGAATGCTGACCGGCTCGCGATCGCCTTTGCCTCTGACGGTGATCTCGTGGCCGAGGCCGGGCGTTCCATCGTCAACCGCAACGGGCGACTCTTGTCGAATGCCCAGACTGATTTGCGGGCGACGGTTGAACTCGACAATCGAACGGATCGACTGGATGACGCCAGCGCCATCACGCAGGTGGTGCGCGGGCGCCGTACCTGGTTCTCGTTCCTGTTCGGGCGCCCGCGCACGACGATCACCACGCAGCGCTTCGCCAGCCTGCGGATTCCCGGCGAACAGGCGACTATCGCAGGCGCCTCCGTCTTCATCGTCGCCCCGGATATCCGCAATTCCGGTAACATCTTCTCGCTTGACGGGCCGATGGTGATCAATACGGCGCGCCTGACGAACCAGGGCAATTCCGGTGGTGATCTTCGCCTGGTCAAACGCTGCCGCCTGACCTGCTGGAGTCGTGGCTTCTCGACCGCGCAACTCTCCGGCGGCGCCATCAATTCGGCCATCGGGCTCTCGATCGAGGCGAGCGCGTATATCCACAATGACGGCGGCAGCTTGCTGGCTCTGGGCAATCTCGAGCTCGAAGCACCGCGGATCGAAAACCGGGCGATGTTCCTGCCGGCGATCGCGAGCCCGCCAGGGGGCATGCGCAACTTCTTCGTCGGTCGCAAGGCGATCTTCGCCATGGAGCCCTTCGGCGGCACAATGCTCTCCTCGCAGGGGGAATTGCGGCTGACGAGCCCTGCACCCGTGCTCTCTGATGGTGGGTCGTTCACGGGCGCTGTCGGCGTCTTCGCCCCACGCGGGATCGACAGCGTGCGCAGCCGCCTGCCGATCGGGGGCGTGGCGGTACAGCGCATTGGCCTGTTCGAAGGTTGGCTGCCATGAAGACGGGGATGATCCAGGCCTGCTGCCTTGCGGGATTCGCCGCCGGCTTGCTTGCCGTCGCCCCCGGCGCTCCATCCGCTGCGGGGGAGGAAGCTGATCCGCAGATCGTTGTGGAGACGCGGGAACTGGAGAGCCCGGATGCCGGCGCCTGCTTTCCTGTCGAGCGCATCGTCATTGGCGGCGAATTCATCATCGCGCGCGAAGCCCTTGTCGAGGCGGTAGCCGAGCATGCCACACACTGCATCGGCACGCAGGCCGCCGGGGCGATCATCGGCGCGATCAATGCGGCGCATGTACAGGCGGGGTACGTCACGACACAGGGGTATCTGCCCGAGCAGGATATCCGCGCCAGCCGCGCCCTGACCATCGAGATCATTCCCGGTCGGGTCGAGGCGATCGACTATCGCGAGGCTGCAGGGCTTGTCGGGGAGCCTCTAAGAGAGCGATTCAGAAAGTCGGTGGAAAACATTCAAGATGCTGAGAGCTTTTGGCAATTGAGTCATGCTTTCTCGGATCTGTTCCAACGTCTCGATGATCCGTTCGACCGCTTCCAGATCATCGATGGCGCACGCCATCCCGGTGTGAAGCCCGCCCTGAGCTTCGACCTTGCCGAAGGGGATGTGCTGCATCTGGAGCGTTTGCAGCAGGGCATCGAGCGTATCAACTCCGTGCCCTCCGGGCGGGCCCGGGCCAGCCTCGAACCCGGAGAGGCGCCCGCGACATCGCGGGTCGTGATCGAGAACGAGCCGAAAGACGCGTTTCGGCTCACGGCCGGATATGAGCATAATGCCGCAGAGCTCAGCGGTTCGGGGCGGACGGTGACAGAGCGCATCCGTCTCGATATCGCGAAGGACAATCTGATCGGCCTCAATGATGCGTGGCGGACATCGCTGGCCAGCGGCGTGAACTCGAACGAGGCATCCTTCGGCCTCACCCTGCCGTATCGCCGGGCGCAATTTGCGCTCAATGGAGCCTATTCCGAGTCGTATCAGCAGATCACGCCGCTTGCCGGCCTGTTTTCGCAAACCGGTACGATGTCCGCGCGCGTCGATTATCTGCTCTCGCGCGATGCCGACCAGCAGACGCGTATCGATGCGAGCCTGACCTGGCGGGTCGGCGAGCGGCATATCAATGATCTGAAGCTGACTCCGCAGCGCTTCGCAGTGGCGCGGATAGGGGGAAGTCGCACCCTGTTTCCCGGTGAGCGTCGCCAGCTTTCCTTCGGAGCCGGAATCAATCGCGGACTGACATGGTTCGGCGCGACGCAGGATCCGCAGCGACCGGCGCCGGATACCCCGCGCGCGCAATTCTGGAAGATCGACGCCTTCGCCTCATATGCGCACGGTTTCCAGCGGCTGGGTGTATGGCGCTCCGAATTGACCGGGCAATGGTCGCCAACCCCACTCTATGCCGATGACCAGGCGACGATCGGCTCCGGCGCCAGTGTGCGTGGCTTCGCGGGCAGTCTCGCCAAGGCGGATACGGGTGCGGTGTGGCGCAACACGTTCCAGTTCTCGATTCCGCCTGACGTGTTTCTGGGCGAACGGGCAGAGGAAAGCGGTTTTCTCGTCGATGTGATCGCCGCAACCCAGCCTTACCTGTTCGCCGATGCCGGTTACGGACGAGATCTCGCCAACCAGCGTACAGTCGCGCGGGCAGGCGCCGGCCTCGGCCTGCGCTACGCTCATGGGCGAACCACCATCGATGCCAGTATCGCCTATCCGCTGCACGATGAAGGCCGTCCCCTCTCTCGAACACCGGATATCTCTTTCTCTATGTCTTTCAAGCTGTTTTGAGGAAATGTCGATGTATCGCCTTATAGCTGTCATGCTTCTTGCAAGCGTTCTTGCCGCACCAGGATCCGCGCTGGCGCAGGAAGCGGCCCCTACCGAGGGCTCACCCGCACTCGCACGTGGTCTGGCTGCGCTGGAGCAGGATGACTTCGAAGTGGCGCTTCAGAATTTCCAGTCCGCATTCGAGGCAGGCGAGCCCGATGCCGGCTTCTATCTCGGGCGGATGGCAGAGCTGGGCATCGGTGTCGAGGCGGATTTCGAAGCGGCAAGGGTGCTCTATGCCGCTGCGGCGGATGCGGGCAGCGCGCGGGCCATGAACCGGATCGGCCTGATGCATTTCCGGGGGGAGGGCGTCTTGCAGGATTACCTCGCTGCGCAGGAATTGATCTGTGCAGCGGCAGAACAGGGCGACCGGGACGCCGGATTCAACTGCGCGGGCTTTCTGCTGGAAGGGATCGGTGTTGCGGACGATGCTGAACCGGAGGCGATCCGCGACACCGCCTTTGCCCTGTATCGCGATGCGGCCGAGCAAGGCCATATCGGCGCCATGAACGCGCTCGCCTTCGCGCATCGCGACGGACTGGCGCCTGATCCTGACATGGAGCAGGCGCTCGCCCTGTTTCGCCGCGCGGCAGATCTCGGTAATCCGATTGCACTCTTCGAACTGGGGCTGATGCTGGAGGAGGGTGTCGGCATCGAGCCCGATCTCGTTGCGGCGCATATGCACTTCAATCTCGCGGCCTCACGACGCCACCCGACTGCGCCACAAGCCCTCGTCCGTGTGACAGAGCAGCTCTCTCCTTCCGAGATTTTGGAAGCGCAACAACGGGCACGTAGCTGGCAGCAGACGGAATCCGATTGAAAAACCGCAAAATGAAAGCATGCCATCAACGCCTTAAAAAGGCTGTAGAAAACAATCTTTGATCGTATATTAATGTGTTGCTATACCCCGGCGCGTCATTTCTGAGCGATTCGAAGCACGGAAGATTCCCAATCATGCCGATCAAGCAAGGCGTCAGCCGTACCATAGCCGCCAAGCAGGCTTCGCAGCGGGAGAACTGGGTGCAGCCCGCTACGAGCCGCGGGCGCTTGCGCTGCGTCTCGCTGAAGCGCGTCGCGGTATCGCTGATCGGGCGTGGGACCAGCCTCGCCGCCGCGCTCGCCGTGGCTTTACAACCCCTGATGGTTGAACTCGCCCGCGCCCAGGTCATAGCCGATCCTGCGGCGCCGATCGAATTCCGTCCGGGAATTGGCAGCAGTGGTAACGGCGTTCCGGTTGTCGATATCGTGACCCCGTCCTTCGGCGGGCTCTCCCACAACAAGTTCGACCGCTATAACGTCGATACCAACGGGCTGATCCTCAACAATTCCGGTCTCGGCGGGCAATCGATCATCGGTGGCTCAGTCCACGCCAACCCCAATCTGGTCGGTCGCCAACCGGCGCGGACCATCCTCAACGAGGTGACCGGGACCTCGGTCAGCACGCTTGCGGGCACAACGGAGGTCTTCGGTGCGCGGGCCGATGTCATCGTCGCCAATCCGAATGGCGTCGGTTGCGTCGGGTGCAGTTTCATCAATGCCGGGCGGATCACGCTGTCGAGCGGTGTGCCGATCCCCGATTACGCCCGCGGTACTGTCGATTTCGACGTCAGCGACGGTCTCGTCTCGGTCTCCGGTTCCGGGCTCTCCGGCGTGCCCGGGCTCAGTGGCATCGACGAGATCGATCTGATCGGGCGGCGCATCGGGATTGATGGCGCGGTCGAGGCGCAGGAACGTGTGCGGCTTCGTGCGGGCGCGATGCGCTATTCGCAGACCTCGGATACGGCGAGTGCGATCGCAGGGGCTCCCGTTCTTGCCGGGGATGCGATTGTCTCCAGTGCGGCAGGCGTCATCAATGCCGGCTCGATCTCGGTGATCTCGCGCGATGTCGATCTCGGCGTCGTGATGGCAGGGCGCCTGACCAGCGATGCCGACAGCATCGTCATGGCCTCGATGGGTGAGTTGCTGCTCGGCGATGCCGAGAGTGCCGCCGATCTGCAGCTTCAGGCGCAGGACGGGCTGGAACTGAACGGGCGATACGATGTGGACGGGCGCCTCACGGCGGCGGCCGAGAATATCGCGCTGGTCGATGGGGGCATCGCGGCGGGGGATGCGGTCATCCTGGAATCACGCGATGCGCTCAGCGTTCGAGGGCAGGTGTCGTCCGGATCCGATGCCAGCTTCATCGCCGATGGCGCGCTGGATGCGCGCGGACGCATCCTTGCCGGCGGACGTGCCGCGCTGGAGGGCGACAGTATCACCACCGATGCGCTGGAGCTCGGCGGACGCGACGTCACCGTGATCGCCCAGGACGGACTCGCCCTCGGGGCCGGGACGATCGCCGCGCTCGACGATATCGCCATCGTCGGCGAGGACGTGCAGTTCGCACAAGGACTCGATTTCGGTGCGCCGGGCCGCTTCTTCGTGGTCTCGCGCGGTGATTTCGAGAACGCCACCATCCTCGACCACGCCAATCTCGCCCTCTCGATCGGAGGGTCCTTCAGCAATGCGGCCACGGGTGTGTATCTGCGTGACGAGCTCGCGCTGATGCTGACCGGGGATCTGGTCAATGAAGGCCTGATCCAGGGCCTGAAAAGCACGACGATCAGCGCGCGGGCGCTTGATAACCGTACAGGCGGAGTGATCGATGCGCCGCTCGTCACGATCGGGCTCAGCGGTGATGCCGGCAATGCCGGAACTATCCATGGCGCGGACGGGGTGACGCTGGAAGCGGCGTCGCTGATCAATGCACTGGACGGTCGCATCGCCGGTAACGGGGTCGCGATCACGCTGGATGGCGGGCTGGCCAATCTCGGCGAAATCCTCTCGCCGCATACGCTGACCATCGTCAGTGACGGGCTCGTCGAGAATGACGGCAGCATGGCTGCCGGCGGGGCGCTCAGCCTGCAGGCCGTCTCCTATATCGCCGGATCCCCGGCGGCCCGACTGGCCGGTGCCTCCGCGCAGCTGACTTTGTCGGGCCTGATCGACAATGCCGGCATCATCGCCGCGGGCGGGCCGCTCGGGCTGGTGGCGCAGAGCCTCGAGAACCGCAGTGATGCCGTGATCCTCAGCGAGGCGGCGGCCACGCTGACCCTGACGCAGGATGCGACCAATCACGGCCTCGTCCTCGCCGACGGCGCGCTGACGCTGGCTGCGCGTGATATCGACAATACGACCGATGCCGTCCTCTACGGCGCTGATCTGGCGATCACGACGACGGGTGCTCTGGCCAATGCCGGTACGCTTCTCAGCGAGAGCGTGGCCGCGCTGACCCTGGCGGGAAGCTATGCCTCACAGGGCGGCATCCTGCGTGCGAGCCAGCGCATCGATCTCACCGCAGCGACAATCAGCGCCCAGGGTCGCATTGCTTCGCCTGAATTGTTCCTAAAGGATTGCTTGTTGCGTCATTAAGAATGTTCCCGAATTGATTGGCATTCGGGGGCGAGCATGAGGCGGATCAGCATGGCCACAAGAGATGAA
>Ga0008838_101396_pt1 | contig 10201 bp, 8 predicted proteins | sample HotLakConUCCSL28_FD_62212 | JGI IMG/M metagenome (GOLD analysis project Ga0008838, IMG submission 62212) | Hypersaline microbial mat communities from Hot Lake, Washington, USA - Hot Lake Consortium UCC-SL28 (Hybrid Assembly) | ecosystem: Environmental > Aquatic > Thermal springs > Hot (42-90C) ...
CTGCAATCTCGATCTCATCGTCGCTCCGGGAACCGGATTGGCTCATGTCGGTGTCTCCTGTGATTTCGGCTGACTGCATCTCCTGCCCGAAGGTGACCATAGGGCCTGTCAGCGTGTCAATTATGCAATGCACGAGCCGCGGCGCTTGTTCCATGCGCGGCATGAACCGATCGGCGGCTATCGGCGTCGTTCTCTCGTGTGGCTTTGCACTCGCCGAGCGAAGTGCGGGTGTATAATGAAATTGCAACATGATTTAGCGGGCAAATGGCCCTTCCACAACCGATGAAGGCGAGTCCGGTCCATCGTCCGGATTGCCTGTTCCTCGGCGCTCAGTGCGGCCGCGGGCTTATCCTTAAGCTCCCCCGGCCCCGGTATCTCAATGAGCAGCGCATAAGCCTTGATGGTTTGATCCCGACCCGGACGGTCTGGGCTCGACCTGTTTCAGGCGGACGGAATTCTTCCGCTCGAGAAGAGACTGGGTCAACTCGGCCCGTTCAACGGCCTGCGCCGCGCCCGATCCTGAATTCATCCGCAGTGAACGTTTTACCCACAGTGGGCCGCAGGTGCTGACGCTCTCGGTCGGCAACAGAGTTTGAAGTTCATTGTGGCGAAGCCCGCCTTGGGGGCATAAGATGTCGAGACGGTTTTTCGCGTTGGGCGGTCAGAGAGAAGCGCGGCGTCTCTTGTACTTCTCACATACAACCTCGGTTTTTTGTCGGAACAGAGATTCATATGTCAGATCCAGGCGCAGACCTTGAATACGGTGCCCATCCAAAAGTCGAGATCGGATGGGTCATCGAGGGCGATCTGACGGAAGAGCTTCGAGAGGCCGCAAAGGCCACGGCTGCAAGACTCGAAGAGTTTCTCTCAACCTCGATGCCGATGTTCAACTGGATATTCGATACGTTGGAACGACCGCTTGAAACGGGTGATGGTCGCAATGAACCGGTCCAACTGCTGGATGCTGTCGAGATCGACCGGGATGCGCAGGGATGGGATTTCGCTTTCGTTTTGACCGGTCGGAAACTGCGCGGTCGTGAGAAGGCGCATGTTCTGGGGATGACCTCCGGCATTTTCTCCACCGCGCTGGTATCCACAGCGTTTCTGAACAGTCGGGTCTTGTCGGAAAGCGAACGCGTCTCGCAAAGACTCTATGCATTGTCGATGCATCTGTTTGCGCGTCTGAGCGGGCTATCCCCGGATCGCTCGGACACATTCCTCCGTTCAGTCAACGCCCCTGAAGATCTTGATCGGATGAACGGATTGAGCAATGAAGCAATCGAAGAGTTGACGGCAAAAATGATGAGCGTCGCTGATCTGCGTGCCGAAGAGTTGCTGGAATCCAAGCATGGCAACTTCCGTTTTTATGTCCGTTCGATCTGGTTGAACCGCAGCACTTTGCCTGAGGCGATCTTGAGGATGCGTCCTTGGGTCTTGCCTCTACGATTGCCACGGCTGACCACTGCCGCAGGCTCGGCGCTCGCAGTACTCGTCATGACCGCAGAATCCTGGGAGGTCGCCGCCAATCTCACCGCCTACTCGATCATTTTGCTGTCGGTGCTCTCACTCGCGGCCACCAGTGCCTATTTGTTGAAAGCTCAGCGACTGCTGGCGTCCCGTCAAGGACCCCTGCGCGAACAGCGAGCCGTGAGCAATGCGGGAACCGTTATCGCCTTAGTGTTCGGAATGGGCGCAACCTATCTCGGAGTCTTCGCGATCGCCTATGTTCTGGCCATAGGACTTTTCGGCAACGCATTGCTGGAGCAGTGGGTCGGGGAACAAGCATTGTCATCGGTGCGCCTGCGCATTAGCGGGCTGGTCGCATCCCTCAGTCTGACAATCGGCGCGCTGGGCGCCTCTTTCGAACCCTATGGCTATTTCCGACATGTGACGCAGATCGACGACGAAATCTGACCGGAAGAATGGCCTGGCCAAATGGCCTGAAGTGGGGTGCTTTTCGCGGCCTTGGATGCCTTGAGGGTGATGACCTCCCACTGACGTGCGTACACAGAAGACGGATGTAACTCAGGCATCGAGGGCGGCAGGTGATAATTTCCATCGAGATGTGACCAGCCTTTCAGTTCTGTCTCGGGTCTGGTGTGGTGGTCAAGTTCCTGTCTTTCTAAGGCGATTGGGAAAACCATCCTGCTGAGTATCACCCCACCTACACGGCGACCATCAGCCGTTTGGGCCGAGAGTGGCAGAGAGGGTCGGCAAGCTGAAGGATGACATCGACCGAACCTCTGGCGGCATTCTCAGTCGCGATGCGCTTGCTCATACGGCATTGGGTGCGGCCAACCGTCAGGCATCACCTTGCGTTTGCACTTCGAGCCGAGCTGCTCTCATCTCCAGACAAGCGTTCGTACAAGGTGGCATAGGCCGGCACCAGCACCATCTGCAACACAGATGCAAAGAGGACCCCGAACCCGAGACTTACGGCGGTGGGTATCAGGAACTGTGCCTGGACCGACTGCTCGAGCACCAGCGGCGTGATCCCGAGAAACGTCGTGACGGTCGTCAGCATCACAGGACGAAAGCGATTGATCGTCGCCTCCTCGACCGCTTCAAGCGCCGGCGTGCCTTCTGCCTTTTCCGATTGAATGTAATTCACGATGAGAAGACTGTCGTTGACCATGACCCCGGCCAGTCCGACGATGCCGAACATGCTCAGGATCGTCAGATCGAGACCCAGAAGCAGGTGACCGAGAATCGCGCCGATCAGCCCGAAGGGAATGAGCAGCAGCACAATGAAGGGACGCAAATAACTCGAAAACGCCAGGGCCAGCACCACATAAATGGCGAGAAGAGCGAGAAGAAAATTGACCGCCAGTGCGCCCGTGAACCTGCCCGCTTCCTCCTGTTCGCCACCGGGCTGCACTTCGAGCCCCGGATAGTCCTCAATGAGATCGGGCACGATCTCTTCCAACACCCGGTCGGTTTCGCCGCCGCCAGTGGTCACGCCGGTGTCGACATCGGCCGAAATGGTTGTCACCGTCCGTCCATCAATGCGCTCAATCGTGACTGGCGCGGGTCGGAAATTCAGGTCGGCCAGGACCCCGAGCGGCAACAATGTTCTCTCCTGGCCGCTGCCAGCCGGAACCCACAGATCGAGCAGGTCCGCGACCGAGTTGCGCTGCTCTTCCGGCAGCCGCAGGCGAACATCCACCTCCTCCCTGTCGCGCGCAATCTGATCTACCTGGGCACCGTAAAGCGCCGCCCGCACATTCCGCGCCAGGCTTTCCACCGTGACCCCATAGGTGTTGGCCGCACCGGTTGCACTCAGAGCGATTTCCTGCGCCGAGCTGAAACGTCCATCGCGGATGTCCGACACGCCATCACGCCCTTCCAGCGATTCACGCAGCCGCGCCACGGCCGCGTTTCGCGCCGCCTCACTCTCCGCTGACACCTCAAACAAGATGGGTGCGCCAATCCCGACGATCGTGGAGGAGTAGGCCACATTTCGCGCGCCCGGTATTTCTCCTACCGCCTGGCTCCATTCCCTGCGGAAATCGGCAGCCGAGGTCTGGCGTACATCCGCATCGAGCAGCTTGACCTGGATACTGGCGGTCGAACCTGTTTGCGAGTTTTCCGCGAGAGGTGAGACGGAGATATCAGCAAAACCGACGCGCACGGCTGTGCCTTGCAACAATCCCTCCTCACCAAGCCCGGCTGCTGCCGTCTCGGCCGCCTCGACGAAGCGTTGGGCGCTCTCGAGCGTGTCGGACTCGCTTGTTCCCCTCGGAAACTCCAGTTCGGCGGTAACGAAATTTCCCTCGATCTCTGGAAAGAACACGAACTTCACCAATCCGCCCGCAACACAGCCGGCCGTGCCGATGCCTATGGCGATGCTGGCGACGATCACAAAGACCGGATGCCGGATCGATCCGCGCACGATTGTGCGCAAGGGACCACCGGCAAACCGGTCAAGGCCGCGATTGATCCGCCCGCGTACCGGCTCGGTGAACCGCCGGGGAGAGAACCGGCCTGGTGCGCCGGCGCCGACATGGCTGAGATGGTTCGGCAGAATGAAAAACGATTCGATGAGAGAGGCGGAAAGGACATAGATGACCACCGCCGCTACAGGCGAAACGAAGGAACCCGACTCGCCCGGCAGGAACCACAACGCGAGGAAGGCGATGATTGTAGTCAGCACCGAGAAAAGAATTGGTCGCCAGACCCGCAAGATGCCACGTTCCGCAGCCCCCTCGACAGGTCCCTTCTGCACCTCGCCAAAAGTGCGTTCGCCGACAATGATGGCATCATCGACGACGATGCCAAGCGCCAGGATAAAGCCGAACAGCGAAAGCTGATTGATGCTCGGCCCGAACAACAGCATCGGAGCGAATGCACCTGCAAAGGCCACGACCACGCCGAAAGCAACCCAGGCCGCAATTCTCAGATCGAGAACCAGTGCCAGGACCGCGAGAATGAGCACGGCGCCCAACGCGCCATTCTTGGCCAGGAGATTGACCCGCCCCTGCAGGATCTCCGCCTGGTCACGCCAGACCTGAACTTCTGCGCCGTTGGGCAGGCTCGGTCGCAATTTGTCATCGAGATAGGTCTGAACGGCGTCCGCCACCGCAAGCATCTGTTCGGAATCAGCCCGGTTAACGGAAACAAACACCGCCGGCTCGCCGGAGATGGTCGCGCGTTCCGAGGTGCTGGCCAGACCTTCCTTGACTTCTGCGATGTCGTCGAGTTGGACGGCCGCGCCATTGGCGTCCGAAAACAGTCTGAGCGAACGATATTCACTGACCGCGTCGGCCGCCCCGGTCGTGCGCACCTGAATATCGGCTGTGCCGGTATCGATGCGGCCGGCGCTGATTTCCGCGTTCTGCGAGGAAATGACGCCGGCCAGCTCCAGAACACCCAGACCGTAGCTGCGCAGCGTATCCAGGCCGACGGTTATGTCCACCTGGTCGTCAGGCAATCCCGCCAGCGCGACCTGGCTGACCCCATCAAGTTCTGTGAGGTCATCACGGACGCGGACCGCCAGATGCTTTAACGCCATCCGCGGAATATTCCCGTAAATGACGATCTGCACCGCCATTTCCTGCGGTTCGAATATCGAAATCCGCGGCGCTTCGGCGGCATCAGGCAGGCTTGTGATGCGTGCGATCGCTGCTTCGATATCGCTTTCGACCTCGCTCGCATCGGCGCCTTCCACCAGCTCGGCCGTGAGTGTGGCCATGCCCCGAGCCGCCGTGGATCGAATCTCGCGAACACCGCCGATTCCTTCAAGCTGTTGCTCGATCGGGCTCAGGACGGAATCTGCAACCTCTCCGGGATTGGCGCCCGGATAGGAGACACTCACCGTCACGGCAGTGGCTGCAATTTCGGGAAAGCTGCGCACAGTGACGGAGGTGATTGCCGCCGCGCCAGCGGCCAGAAGCACAACCATCAACAGGTTCGCGGCGACCCGGTTTCGTAGGAACCAGCATATCAGCGCCGTCATTGGGACTGTCCTTCGCGCGCCGCATCAGCGACGCGAACCTTCTGCCCCTGGAGCGGCGCCGGCAGACTGCTGACCATCACTTGCATCCCGGCGGTAATGCCGTCGCCCGTGACAAGAACCCGATCCTCCTCGCGGTAGAGCACCTCGATCTCGATGCGCGACAAGACGCCATCGGCAATTCGCCAGAGTGCATCTTGCCCCTTCACCGCTTCGGGCGGCACGGCGAACGCCGCGCTCCCCTCGAGGCTGACTGACAAGGCGACCTCGACCAATTCGTTGATCTTCACCGCCCGGGCGCGATTTGCGCCCGTGGGAGCCTCGAAAGGCGAAGGTACTTCGATGACTAGAGCGACGGTGCGTGTGGCCTGCACGATGCTGGGATCTATTCCGACCACTGTGCCTGTGCCCAGCGGCGCCTTGTCGGCAACGGTCCTCGCCAACGCCACGGTCGCGCCCAGCCCCGCCTCGGCAGCGCCAAGCACGAACAGATCGGAAGGTGTCAGCCCCATCTGCAGCCTGACCGCGCGTGCATCGACGAGCCTGCCCAGTGCCGCGCCTGGCTGCACGAGTTTTCCCACGGCCGCGGCTTCCGATGTGACGAGAGCGTCAAACGGCGCTGTGATCTGTGCATCTTCCAGAGAGTCACGCGCCTGCATCAGGCTGGCGCGGGCGCTGGCGACGTTCGCCTGAGCGGACTGAAGCCCGACCCTTGCATCCTCAAGCGTTGCTTCGCTGACGACCTGCTCGCCGGCTAGGGTCTGCTGGCGTTGCAGGGTAGCCTGCGCTTCCGTCAAGGCCGCCTGGGCTTGTTGGTGGTTTGCCTCCGCCTGGGCCACACCAGCTTCCAGGGTGCGCGTCTCGAGCGTGACCAGCACTGTGCCCTCGCTCACCAGTTCCCCGATCGCGAAATCGTTACTGACCGACGCGATCCGTCCCTGTATCTCACTGGTAATCGCAAGGTCAGCCCGCGGCCGCACAAATGCTGTCTGACGGATCGTTGTCTGCGCCGCTGTGTCCACGGTTGCAGCGCGAACGAGCGGCGAGGCGGGGGCAGACGTCTCGTCGGCGGGTTCAGATATCCAGAGCCACCAGAACAACCCGAGCCCGCTCGCGAGAATCGCAAGGGCCGCTATCGTCCATGCCCATGGCCGTCCGTGGCCGCTATCATGCCCTCCGGATCTGCCAGCGTTGTCTGCGGGCTTGCCGGAGGCTTTGTGTTGACCTGAACTCTCTTGCGTCTGTGGCGGCTGATTGCGGCGGCTTCGTTTGGTGTGCTCGGCCATTGGGGTCTCGACTCCGGGTTTTGATCCTTCAGGTTCCGAGGCTTCGTCACCACATGGTCGGTAGCGTCGATGAAACGCCAACTCCGTTGCGGCCCGGATGTTCCATTTTCCGCCGGCGCTGTGCCTATGCCTATGAGCGGACCGCCCACCTCCGGCCGGAGCATGTGCCGCCGTGAAGAAACCGACGCTATGCAGCGATCATTTGATGCCGGAGCCCGAAACACTTTTGGCGCCATCGGGGGAACAAGTTGGGGTGCGCCGGGTTGACCTGTCGGGAGCCTGTTTCAGGCATCCTCAATGTGACAATAGCCCAGCAACTGATATCTGGAGGAAGAAAATGACCGAGATTAAGGGAGAACTACTGTCGTTGAAGGACACGCAGTTGGAAACTGAAAACCCGGCTGAGGATATCCGCAAGCATGACGTCGTTGATTCCGCCGGCGAGAAGGTCGGACATGTCAGCGATCTGCTGGTGGACGATGGCGAGCGGAAAGTTCGCCTGATGGAGGTTGCCCATGGAGGGCTTTTGGGGATCGGCCAGGAAAAGGTTCTTATCCCTGTCGATGCTATCACCAAGATCGATGCGGACGTGGTGCACATAGATCGTTCTCGCGAGCATGTCGCCGGAGCACCGGTTTACGATCCGGACGTGGGACTTCGGCAGGACGATTACGCCGGTCTTTACGACTACTATGGCTATGCGCCGTTCTGGGGCCCGGGATACGCTTACCCGGCCAATCGGAGACTTTGAGAACACGACCTCGGATGCAGCAACGAAAGCCACGTCCGTTGAAAAGCTTGTTCTGATCCGGCGAACCGCTGGGTCGGAACCGGCCACAGTTCTGTGAAGATGAACCTGCAACCATCCTCGACCGGATCAATCCGTTCTAGATGAGAGGTGATTGTTAAGCCGGATGACAGGGTCGCCGAGCGGCCAGGCATCGGACTCCGTCTTCGGGCGATAGGCCGAGGGGTCATGCGAGGTCGAATGTGCGCCGACATGATCGGTAACGTATTAGACGAGCGTCGGCCCGAGATTGCGGCGTGCCCGCTCGACCGCCCAGTTGGCCACTGCGTGGACGGCGAGGTAATGGTTGCCGTCTACCCGGAGGGCAGGAGTGCCGAAACCAAGTCCACGGGCCGCCCGATCCGTGTGTGTTAGCGGCCCTCTGCCGCAAACAGTTGCGGCGCCCCCGGCCAGTCGGAGTCCGGTAGGATCGAAATCGAGCGCTACTCTCTTGGCCGCTTATATATTCTTCTTTCGCGCTGGCGTGTCGCGGATATTCCGGAGCGGCATCCGCTCTCTGCTCCGACGCAAGAAGGCGCACCGCATGCCCTGATTCGTGATTGGGAAACCACTGACCAGATAATTGCCGTGCCGGTGGAACATTTACAAGAGACGCCAGTTTGAACACTGTGGGCAGCTTTACCGAAAAGCACTCGCCTGGCGACGATGCGACACGCACCTTCGGGATCATTGACGTCATCATCAACCCGCCGGTTCGTCGTTGACACTCGCCATTCATTCTTCTCGCGGACTCACGTTTGCCTGCGATGAACTCCCGAAGCACATCGGTTAGCTGTGAATTCGGCTACCGAACAGTACCAAGGAATCCAACAATGGCCGACTTCTTTTTTTGGTTTTTGATCCTGCTGTTCCTGATGGTGGTTCTGGCCTGGCCAACTTGGCCCTACACCTTTCAACGATGGCCCTATACACGGGGCGGAGGTTATCGCTACGCACCAAGCACAGCAGCGGCGGCGGTTGCGCTGTTCGTTCTGATCCTGTTCTGGATCGGCATTATCGCAATCGCGTGGCCTTGGGCGCCTGCGACTGTGATCGCGAATTGAGACAATAATCGCAGCCGCGTGCCTGTGCCCATGCGGTGCTCAAGACGAGCGCCCACCAGTTCGATTCAATGCTGATTCTGCCCCGGCCGGTTGGCGAAGTCCGAAAGCTGGGATCTACCAAGCGGCTCGACTCCGAGGTTCTTCGGATTTTTGCGACTGACCAGATGTCTGGACGCCCGTACCTTTCCGTGGACGCAGTCGAATGATGAAGAAAGGAAACCGGATGATTTTCAATATAGCAAGTAACGCGTTCCAGGAAGGCGACCCGATCCCGGCGCGATATGCCCGGAAAGGCGAGAACGTGTCTCCGCCACTCAGGTGGGAAGGCGCTCCAGAGCGGACCAAGAGTTTCGCCCTGATCATGGAGGACCCCGATGCACCCTCGGGCATCTTCCGCCACTGGGGCCTCTATCACATTGCGGCCGGACGGTCGCTGTTGCCGGAGGCCGTCGGGGCAGGGGCGAACACGGAGGATCTCGGCATCTGCGTCAATGATTTCGGCGAATTGAAATATGATGGCCCGCAGCCGCCCGAAGGAGATCCGCCTCATCGCTACATTTTCCGGCTCGCCGCTCTCGATGTCGAACGCCTGACCAAGGCGCCGAAGCTGAGCGTCGTGGACATGTGGGACATGGCGCAGCAACATGTGCTGGAAACAGCAGAGTTGTCTGGCACATATCGACGTTGAGACGGAGTTGTCACGTTGATTCCCACCGATTGCCGGAGCAACGATTTGAACGTAATCGGTACTGATGCAGACACGGTCCATCATCAGCTACAAACGCCACCGCTTCCCGCCCGAGATCATCGCTCACGCGGTCTGGCTATACGTCCGCTTCAATCTGAGCTTGCGCGAGGTCGAGGAGATGCTGTTGGAACGCGGCATCGACGTTTCTTACGAGACCGTCCGACGATGGACCCGCAAGTTCGGCCCGCAGATCGCTCGCAACTTGCGCCGTCGGCAGGCCCATCCCGGAGATGTCTGGCATCTGGATGAAGTTGTTGTAAAGATCGCGGGCCGGTCATTCTGGCTCTGGCGTGCGGTCGATCAGGACGGTGTTACTCTGGACGAGATTCTCCAAACCAGACGCGACAAACGCGCGGCAAGGCGGCTTCTGGTGGGACTGATCAAGCGATACAGCTTCGTTCCGAAACGTATCGTCACCGATAAGCTGCGGTCCTACAACGCGGCGAAGCGCGAGGTCGCGCCCGGTCTGGATCACTGGTCGCACAAAGGCCTCAACAACAGGGCCGAAAACAGCCACCTACCGTTCCGCAAACGGGAGAAGACTATGCAGGGCTTCAGATCACCTGGCGGGCTGCAGCGTTTCATCTCCGTTCACTCCGCAACCCGCAACTGCTTCTCCGTTCCTGCCCGCCGCCGAAATGCACAGACCATCCGCTACCACCGGATGGAAGCCATTGATGCTTGGAAGACGGCGTCCGGCACCGCTTGAAGCAAGCTGAAAATCCGGGAAGCTGATCATCGTACGTTAACGTGATGTAGTGGATGGCGCCCTCCGACGGCATCGAGTGTGCCAAAACAGGTTTTGCTGAACCTTGAGAGGAGCCACCCACCATGGATAAGATTACGACAATTGGACTTGATATC